>Ga0208179_1000688_pt1 | contig 20119 bp, 18 predicted proteins | sample Malvired_Geostar_FD_184238 | JGI IMG/M metagenome (GOLD analysis project Ga0208179, IMG submission 184238) | Marine viral communities from the Global Malaspina Expedition - Malaspina viral metaG DeepMed_Geostar (SPAdes) (version 2) | ecosystem: Environmental > Aquatic > Marine > Oceanic | place...
GCGATAGACCAGGGCCAGCAGGCTAAGGCCGGCGAAGCCGAGGACCGCGCCCAGCAGGTGGCCTCCCAGGGCGCCCTGGGCCGCGGCGACGGCCAGGCCCGAGACAATCAGCGGCACGGTCAGCATTCGCGGCAGCCAGAAGTGCTCGGCGTCCAGCAGGGCGAGGAGCAGAAGCTGCCAGGCAAGCAGAGCGCCTAGAAAACCCTCCGCTGACGGATAAATCAGGACCGACCACAGGGCGAGCGCCGGGCAGGCGAGCTCCAGGACCAGGTAGCGGCGGGGAATCTGCGCATCGCAGGTTCGGCACCGCCCCCGCAGCAGGGCGAAGGATAGGATCGGGATCAGATCGATGGGGCCCAAGGGCCGCGCGCAGGCGGGGCAGGCCGAGCGCGCCAGACCGACCGGCCGCCCCTCGGGCAGTCGTAGGCTCATCAGGCCGAGAAAACTGCCAACGAAGGGGCCGAGCGCCACGGCGGCGACCAGCCAGCTCAGGTCCGGTTGCAGGGGCATGGGATGTCGGCGGGACCGAGGTCCCGCCGATCGGTCCTTAGTCGGGCCGGCTCATCGCGGTCATGGCGCTGGCGGTGGCTTTTGCGGCCTCATGCTCGGGCGGGAGCAGCGGGATCAGGCCGCGGCTCTGCAGATAGCCGCCGCGCCCGGTCGCCGCGTCGGAGGTGAACTCGGTGACGAATTCCTGCAGCCCAAGGGTCACCCCCACATGGGCCTTCTTCACATAGATGAAGATCGAGCGGGACAGGGGATAGGTCCCCTGGGCGATGGTGGCCACCGTGGGCGCGATGCCGTCGATGGACATGGCCTTCACCTTGTCGCCGTTCTCTTCCAGGAAGGAATAGCCGAACACGCCCAGGGAGCCCGGAGTCTTGGTGAGGGTCTGGACGATGGCGTTGTCGTTCTCGCCGGAGTCCACCCAGCCCTCGCGGCGCAGGGGGTGGGTCATCTGCTTGAACTCGTCGGAGTCCCGTTCGCGCAATGCTTCGGCGGTGGGATAGGAGCGGGCCGAAGCCTCGATCCCAAGTTCCACGAAGGCGTCGCGGGTGCCCGAGGTGGGGGGCGGGCCATAGACCAGGATGCGGTTGTCGGGCAGGCCCGGGCCGATCTCGTTCCAGTTGGTGTAAGGGTTGGGCACGAACTTGCCGCCGCGCAGCACATTGGCGCCCAGCGCCAGATAGAGGTGGGGCAGGCGGAACTGATAGTCCGGCGCGCTGCGGTCAGCGGCGATGACGATGCCGTCATAGCCCACCTTCAGCTCGACGATATCGTCCACGCCGTTCGCGGCGCAGGTGTCGAATTCCTGCTGGGTCATCGGCCGCGAGGCGTTGGCGATGTCGGGGAAGTTGTCACCGACCCCGCCGCAGAACAGCTTGATGCCGCCGCCGGTCCCCAGGGATTCGACGTTGGGGGCCTTCATTCCGGTCTTGCGGGCGTAGTTCTCGGCGACCCGGGTGGCGAAGGGGAAGACGGTCGAGGAGCCGGCCGCCCACACATAGTCCCGCGCCGCATGCGCGCTGCCGGCGCCGCCCAGCAGGGCGAGGGCGGCGCAGAGGCCCATAAGCTTCTTCATCATGTCTCTCCTAGCTCGCCGGCGGAGCGCGTCGCAGCGCCCATTTGGCTCAAAGGCCCCAATTTTGGCCCCCAGGCCTAAGGCGCCGTGAGGTTGATTTCCAGGGCCGACTTCACCGCCCGCCAGTCCACCAGTTTGAAGTTCTGACGCTCCCGACGGACTTCGCTGGAGGCGCCTTCGGTGTCGGCGTCATCCTGCACGACGATCAGGCCCTCGGCATAGGGGCCAACAGGCCCGCCCAGGGCGGCCACGCCGTCGGTCCCGCTGACCGCATCCACATTGCCGGCTGCGGCGACAGAGAAGCGTCCTTGATAGTCTGCGGCTTCGCCGGCCACCCGCCAGACGGCGAAGGCGTTGTCCCCCTGGCTCGAGGCGATCAGGAAGGCCTGGCCGGAATCCCGCAGCAGGGTCAGCCCTTCGACGTCGGGAGTCAGGCGGGGGCCGGGGGCGGCCTCCAGCAGGGAGCGGGCGCCGCCGGCTGCCGGGTCGAGGGAATAGCGCCAGACGCCCTTCATCTCCTCGCCCACATAGAGGGCGCCGGTCTCGTCATCGACGACGCAGCCCTCGGACTGGGAGCCGACGGCGAAGCTCTGCTCCTCGACGCCCACGGGCTCGCCGTCCTCGTCGCGCACGCGGACCTGGCGGACGTCGCCGTCCTTACCGACCACGATCACGATCACATCGTCGCCGCGGCGGGCCATGCACAGGCCATAGGGTTCGCTGACCGGAACCGGCACCAGGCCCCAGGTCCGGACGTCCAGCGTGTCGGGGTCCATCAGGAACAGGAGTGCGCCGCCCCGGCTGCGATGGCTGGCGGCGATCAGCACCTGGGCCTTGCCGCCGACCATGAAGCTGTCGCGCAGGTCCACATTGTTCAGCGGACCTTCGGGCAGGAAGGCGCGCACCTGGCCATCCAGCCCGTAGGCGTAGAGGCCGGCCTTCTTGTCGGTGCCGAAGATCACCGCGCGGTTGGGATCGCGGGGATCGGCCCAGATTTCGGGGTCATCGGCGGCGTCGCTGTTGGCGGTGCCCACGGCCACGGTCTCATGGGCCGCCGGAACCGGGATTCCGCTCAACGTGCCGTCCTTGGGCGCGTCGGAGCCGAAGCCTGCGCAACCGGCAAGCAGAAGTCCGAGGGCTGTGGCCGCCGCCACGCCCGGCTGGGCAAGAATCGATCTGAACAAGGGAGCCTCCGTGAGCATCATTCTGCCCACGTCGGGTGACAGTTTTCGGACATGACGGAGGCTTGTCGCCCCGCCCCTCGTTCAGCCGCCGGGCTTCTCGCCGTCCAGCTGGGGATCCAGCAGCTTGTGGGCGTGGATGATGAAATAGCGCATCAGGGCGTTGTCCACCGTGGCCAGGGCCTTGGATCGCCAGACCGCCAGGGCTTGCTCGTAAGTAGGATAGGCGCCGACCAGGTCGATCTTTGATGGGTCACGGAAACGAACTTGCTCGACTTCCTCGAGTTCGCCGCCGATCACGATGTGCAAAAGCTGTTTGTCGGGCATGTCTTCCTCAAAAGAGGGCTCAGTTTGGTATGGCGATATGCGAGACCCGCGCCATGATCAATGGGGCCAATCGCGGCGCCGCGCATAACAGACTCCGTTGGGACGGAATCCGACCATTATAGGCGAAGCCGCCCCCCAGGTGGTCGCCGCAATAGGCTCCCGCCTCCCGGGCCACCAGGTCGGCTGCGGCCAGATCCCAGTCGGCCTTGGCCACCAGGGCCAGGGCCGCGTCGAACTGGCCTGACGCCACCAGACACATGCGATAGGCGGTCGAGTTGCGTGATTCCACGCGCATGATCGGCCAGGGCTCCGGCCAGGACGGGTGGTCGAACATCCGCTGGTCCCCGACCATGCCGCAACCGTCCAGCCGCACCGTCGGGGCCGGCACGATCAGCGACCCGTTCAGCTTGGCGCCGCCGCCGACGGTGGCGGTGTAGACTTCGCCCACCTGTGGCGCATAGACGACGCCGGCGATCGGCTGTCCGTCCTCGACCACGGCGGCCGAGATCACCCACCAGGGCTTGTCCTTCATGTAGGCCCGGGTGCCGTCGATGGGATCGACCACGAACACCCGCCGACGGTCCAGCCGCTCCAGATCGTCGGCCGTCTCCTCCGACAGCCAGCCGTAGTCGGGGCGCGCCCGGCCCAGGGTGGTCTTCAAGAGGGTGTCGGTGGCGAAGTCGGCGTTGGTGACCGGCGAATTGCCTTCCTTCCAAGCGATCTTCAGCCCCCGCGCCCGCAACTCCAGGGCCAGGGTTCCGGCCTCCACGGCGGCGGCGACCAGAAGCTCCAGGTCCTGGACAGGGCTGGGGGCGGCGCTGGGGCTCATTTCCCCGCGATCGCCAGGGCGTCGATCAGCACCGACGGCGCATTGGACGCTCCGCGGATCTCCAGGTCCGAGCCGGGGACGAGCCGGGCGTACATCTCGATCAGATTTCCCGCCACGGTGATCTCGCTGACCGGATAGGCGAGCTGCCCGTCCTCGAACCAGAAGCCGGAGCAACCCACCGACCAGTCGCCGGTGTTGCCGTTCAGGGATGGGCCGAACATGGAGGTGATCAGCAGGCCCTTGCCGGCGCTGCGCATCAGGCTCGCCTGATCCTCGGTCCCGGGCTGCAGGGTCAGATTGGAGACGCCGACGCCGGGCGGCCCGGCCAAGCCGCGGGAGGCGTGGCCCGTGGTCTCCAGGCCCAGCTGGCGGGCCGAGCTGGAATTGAGCAGCCAGGTGGTCAGGACGCCCTTGTCGATCAGATCCATGGCCGTGGTCTCGACGCCTTCGTCGTCGAAGGGGCTGGAGCCCAGGCCTCGGCGGCGGTGGGGATCGTCGGTCAGGGTCACGTCAGGCGCGAAGACCGGTTGGCCGAGCTTGTCCTTCAGGAAGGAGGAGCCGCGGGCGATGGAGGGGCCTGAGATCGCGCCGATCAGCGGACTGATGATCGACATGGCCAGGCGGTTCTCGAAAATCACCGGGGCGGTGGTCGAGGCGATCTTGCGCGAGCCCAGCCTTGCGGCGGCCCGGCGGCCGGCCTCGGTTCCGATCCCTTCGGGCCCAGGCAGATCCTCGTGCCAGCGCACCGAGCGGCCATCATAGCCGGTCTCCATGGACTGGCCGTCGCCGGCGATGGCCGAGGCGCCCAGCGAGAATCCGGACGCCTGGTGAGCGCCGGCGAAGCCGTGGCTTGTGGCGATCAGCCATTTGGCCGTGGACCATCCAGCCGTGGCGCCGTCGGAATTGACCACGCCGTCCACCGCCCGGGCCGAGGCTTCGGCGGCGCGGGCGCGGTCTTCCAGGGTTTCCGGCGAAAGTTCGGTGGGATCATAGAGATCAAGATCGAGGTGTGGTCCCTTGGCCAGCCGCTCGGCGGGGGCGAAACCGGCATAGGGATCTTCAGGCGCCAGGCGGGCCATGGCCACGGCCCGGTCCACCAGCTTGGACAAGGCTTCAGGCGAGAGGTCCGAACCCGACACCGTCGCCTGGCGCTGGCCGACAAAGACCCGCAGGCCGAGGTCGCGGGATTCCTCGCGCTCGACCTCTTCCAACTCGCCCTCGCGGACTGAGATCGACAGGGACTGGCGTTCGGCGGTGACGGCCTCAGCAGCATCGGCGCCGGCCTTGCGGGCGGCGTCGATCAGCTCGGCGAGCAGGTTTTGATCCATCCCAGCCATATGGCGAACCTCAAGCGGTCGAGCAAGCTGAGTAAGGCTGAACAGGGCCGAGTCGGACGCGGCGCCGCTTGATAGAAATTACCGTGCATGGTCATCAAGTTTATTGATTTTCCAATGCGCCGCCCCCGGGCCTAGGCTCCATCAACGCCTAGAACGCGAGGGAGAACGACCATGGACGACGCCTCCAATACCGGCGATCCGCTGGGCTGCCCGATGAAGCAGCCTGCGGCGCTTCGATCCCTGCTCGGCCGCACCAATCGTGACTGGTGGCCCAATCAGCTGTCGCTGGACATCCTCCACCAGCAGGGCCTGCACGGCGACCCGATGGGGGATGACTTCGATTATCCCAAGGCCTTCCAGTCCCTGGACTATGCGGCGGTCAAGCGTGACCTGACCGCCCTGATGACCGACAGCCAGCCCTGGTGGCCGGCCGACTACGGCCATTACGGCCCCTTCTTCATCCGCATGGCCTGGCACAGCGCCGGCACCTATCGCAGCGGCGATGGGCGGGGCGGCTCATCCTCGGGCTCCCAGCGGTTCGCGCCGCTGAACAGCTGGCCCGACAACGCCAACCTCGACAAGGCGCGGCGCCTGCTGTGGCCGATCAAGCAGAAGTACGGCGCCAAGCTCTCCTGGGCCGACCTGATGATCCTGGCCGGCAATGTGGCCATCGAGTCCATGGGTGGGCCGGTCTTCGGCTTTGGCGGTGGCCGCGCCGACATCTGGGAGCCGGAAAAAGACATCTACTGGGGCACCGAGGAGCAGTGGGTGGGTCACGAGGAGAACCAGACCCGCATCCAGCCTGACAAGGAAATGGTGCTGGAAGATCCCCTGGCCGCGATCCAGATGGGGCTGATCTACGTCAATCCCGAGGGGCCGGGGGGCAATCCCGACCCGATCCAGTCAGGCCGTGACATTCGCGAGACCTTCGCCCGCATGGGCATGAATGACGAAGAGACCGTGGCCCTGACCGCCGGCGGTCATACCTTCGGCAAGTGTCACGGGGCCGGGGACGCCTCAAAGGTGGGCGCCGAGCCGGAGGGCTCGGACATCGCCCAGCAGGGCCTGGGCTGGACCTCAAGCCACGAGAGCGGCGTGGGCGACCACACCATCACCAGCGGCCTGGAGGGCGCCTGGACGCCTACCCCCATCCAGTGGACGATGAACTACTTCCACATGCTGCTGGACTACGACTACGAGCTGGTGCGCAGCCCGGCCGGAGCCAAGCAGTGGCAGCCGATCAACCAGAAGCCGGAAGACATGGCGCCCGGCGCCCACAGCCCCGACAAGCGCCTGCCGACCATGATGACCACCGCCGACATGGCCATGAAGATGGACCCGAAGTACCGGGAGATCTCCGAGCGGTTCCGCGCCAATCCCGACCAGTTCGCCGACGCCTTCGCCCGGGCCTGGTTCAAGCTGTGCCACCGCGACATGGGTCCGAAGTCCCGCTACCTCGGGCCTGAGGTGCCGGCCGAAGACCTGCTGTGGCAGGACCCGATCCCGCCCGTTGATCATCCGCTGATCGACACCGCCGACATCGCCGCGCTGAAGGGCAAGATCCTAGGCTCAGGGCTGACCGTGGCCGAGCTGGTGACGACCGCCTGGGCCTCGGCCTCGACCTATCGCGGCTCCGACCACCGCGGCGGCGCCAATGGCGGGCGCATCCGCCTGGCGCCGCAGAAGGACTGGGAGGTCAACCAGCCGGCCCAACTGGCCCGCGTGCTTCACGTGCTGGAGGGAATCAAGGCGAGTTTCGACGCCTCGGCGCCGGGCGGCAAGAAGGTGTCCATCGCCGACCTGATCGTCCTGGGCGGCGTTGCGGCGGTGGAGAAGGCGGCCAAGGACGCTGGCCATGACGTCCAGGCGCCCTTCACGCCTGGCCGCACAGACGCCTCGGCCGAACAGACCGATATCGAGAACTTCGAGGTGCTCGAGCCCAAGGCCGATGGCTTCCGCAACTATCTGCAGGTGCGGTTCAGCGTGCCGACCGAGGAGCTGCTGATCGACCGGGCGCAGCTGCTAGGCCTCAGCGCGCCGGAGATGACGGTGCTGGTGGGCGGCCTGCGGGTTCTGGGCGCCAATCACGGCGGTCAGTCCCACGGGGTCCTGACCGATCGTTCAGGCCAGCTGACCAACGACTTCTTCGTCAACCTGCTCGACATGGGCACGGCGTGGAAAGAGGTTGACGACCGCGGCGACGAGGTCTTCGTCGGCACGTGCCGCAAGACCGACGAGGAAAAATGGACGGCCACGCGCACGGACCTGGTGTTCGGCTCCAACTCGCAGCTTCGGGCCCTGTCGGAAGTCTATGCCGCCTCTGACGCGAGCCGGAAGTTCGTCGATGACTTCGTCAAGGCCTGGACCAAGGTCATGAACGCCGACCGCTTCGACCTCGCCCGGGCGGCCTGACCTTAAGGCGCTTGATCTCTCCCGCCGTGGCGCGCTTTGCGTCGCGGCGGGACGATCTCAGACGATGGCGTAGAACAGCAGGGCGACCCCTGCGAAGACGTAGGAAATCCAGGTCAGGGTCACGCCGATCGCACGGGGAAAGGACACGCCGCCGTTCTGCGACAGACCGACGGCGTGCATCACCCGGCCCGAGAACAGCGCCAGGCCTGCGATGTGAACCGCAAGGGGCGGGGCCTCCACCAGCGCCAGGACACCGATGGCGGCCAGTCCCGCGGGAATGTATTCGGTCGCGTTGCCGAAGGCCCGGATAGCCTGGGCCAGCTCCGGAATGCCGTCGTCGCCGAAGGCCACCTTGTGCCTCTGCCGCTGGCGGACCACCAGCATCGAAAGCGCCAGCAGCAGAAAGAGATGCAGCCCCGTCCAGAGCGCTGCGGCGTGTCCCGACGTGATCAGGTTCATGATGGTCCCCCCGTGCGCCCCCGCACGGCTCGCAGTTGGACTGCGAATTCGCCCCTGGGGCAAGGGGGGATCGCCCCTTTCAAGACGAGCACGGATGCGGCCATGGACAAGTCTGGCGCCAAGCGCCACATGAGCGCCAGTCCCGTCCCCCCAGGCCCTCGCCCATGCCCGTCGCCGCCCTGCCGTTGCCCCACTTCCTGCTGGCCCTGGCGGTGGTGGCGGTCTGGGGGACCAACTTCGTGGTCATCAAGTACGGCCTGGCGGAGTTGCCGCCCTTGGCCTTCGCGGCGCTGAGGTTCTTCTTCGCCCTGGTCCCCGCCGTCTTCTTCCTGCCGCGGCCCAAGGTCCCGTGGGGTCACCTGGCGGCCTATGGCGTGCTGATCGGGGCGGGCCAGTTTGGCCTGCTCTACATCGCCATGAACGGCCAGATCTCGCCGGGCCTCGCCTCCCTGGTGGTGCAGGTCCAGGTCTTCTTCACGATTGGCCTGGCCATGGCCGCAACGGGAGAGCGGGTCAGGCTATTCCAGATCGCCGCCCTGGCGCTGGCCACCGTCGGCATCGGCGTGATCCTGGCCCATTCGGACCGCGCCACCACGCCGCTGGGCCTGGCCCTGGTGATCCTGGCGGCCATGGGCTGGGCCGGCGGCAACCACGTGGCCAAGCTGAGCGGCCGGGTGAACATGCTGGCCTATGTGGTCTGGGCGAGCCTGTTCTCCGTCCCGCCCCTGGTGGCCATGTCCCTGGTCCTGGAGGGCTGGCCGACCGTGCGGCTGGCCCTGGGGGAGGCGAGTCCTGCGGCCTGGGCGGCGGTGGCCTGGCAGTCGGTGGGCAACACCCTGTTCGGCTACGCCGCCTGGGGCTGGCTGCTGGCCCGCCATCCGGCGGCGACCATCACGCCCATGGCCCTGCTGGTGCCGGTGTTCGGCATGGGCGCCTCGGCGCTCCTGCTGGGGGAGGCCATGCCTTTCTGGAAGATAGCTGCGGCCAGCCTGGTGATGGCCGGCCTCGCCCTCAACATCCTCTGGCCCATCGTCGCGGCCCGCAGGCTGCCGCCGCCGGCGGCCTGATCGTTGCGCGCAGCGCGAGAAAAAGGGGACACGAAGAACACAAAGGGGCGCGAAGGACACAAAGGTTCAGCCGCCATCTTCTTCGTGTCCTTTGGCTGTCTTTGAGTTCTTCGTGTCCCCTCTTTGACGACGCCTGCGGCGCTAAGGACGGCGGGTTCACACCTTCAGCGGAGGCAGGCCGAGACTCGCCCAGCGGTCGGTGACTCGGGCGACGGTGGCCGCGTCCATGTCGAGCTTTTCGCCCCATTCGCGGTGGGTTTCCGGCGGCCACTTGTTGGTGGCGTCCAGGCCGATCTTCGACCCCAGGCCGCTCTCGGGCGAGGCGAAGTCGAGATAGTCGATCGGCGTGCCCTCCACGAGGGTGATGTCCCGGGCCGGGTCCATGCGGGTCGACAGGGCCCACATGACGTCCTTCCAGTCGCGGGCGTCGATGTCGTCGTCCACGACGATCACCCACTTGGTGTACATGAACTGCCGCAGGTAGCTCCAGACGCCCATCATCACGCGCTTGGCGTGGCCGGGATAGGCCTTCTTCATGGAGACCACGGCGATCCGGTAGGAGCAGCCCTCCGGCGGCAGCCAGAAGTCGACGATCTCCGGAAACTGCTGGCGCAGCAGGGGAATGAACACCTCGTTCAGCGCCTCGCCGAGCACGCTGGGCTCGTCCGGCGGCCGCCCGGTGAAGGTGGTCAGATAGATCGGGTCGCGGCGCATGGTGATGGCGCTGACCTGAAAGACCGGGAACTTCTCGACCGAATTGTAGTAGCCGGTGTGGTCGCCGTAGGGGCCCTCGTCGGCGTATTCGTCCAGCAGGACATGGCCCTCGATGACGATCTCGGCCTCGGCCGGGACCATCAGGGGCACGGTCTTGGCCGGAACCAGCTCGGCCTTGGCGCCGCGCATCAGGCCGGCGAACTGGTATTCCGACAGGGTCTCGGGCACCGGGGTCACCGCCGCCAGGATCGTGCCGGGATCGGCGCCCAGGACCGCGCAGGCGGGCAGGGGCTCAGGCTTGCCGGCCGCCTTCCAGCGCCGGTGATGCTGGGCGCCGCCCCGATGGGCCAGCCAGCGCATGATGGTGCGGTCCTTGCCCAGCACCTGCATGCGGTAGATGCCGAGATTGTAGTCGTCCTCCCGGTCGGTGGACGGCCCCTTGGTGACCACCAGCGGCCAGGTGATGAGCGGGGCGGGCTCGCCCGGCCAGCAGGTCTGGATGGGCAGCTTGGTCAGGTCGATCTGGTCGCCGGTCCAGACGATCTCCTGCACCGGCGCCTTCTTCACCGTGGCCGGGCGCATGGCCATCACCGTCTTGGCCAGCGGCAGCATGTCCAGCGCGTCCTTCAGCCCCCGGGGCGGCTCAGGCGCCCGGAGGAAGGCCAGAAGTTCGCCGACCTCGCGCAGGTCGGCCGCCGTGGTGCGTTCGCGCCCCTCCAGCGTGACGCCCATGGCCACCCGCTTGACCGTGCCGAACAGATTGACCAGGCAGGGCATGGGCGAGCGCTCGCCGTCGGCGCGGATGACGTTCTCGAACAGGACCGCCGGACCGCCCTGGCGCAGCAGGCGGCGATGGATCTCGGTCATCTCCAGGACGGTGGAGACCGGCTCAGACACCCGCACCAGCTCGCCGGCGGCTTCCAGCTTGGCGATGAATTCCCGCAGCGACCGATAGGCCATGAGTCCTCCAAGCGTGATCTGATCCCAGGACTTAGGGCCGTGGGGCGCCGGTGTCACCCTTTGCGCTGGGCGCGCTTGCCGCTAGATTTTGCGCCCATGAAGCGCCTCGACCTCGACGACCTGCCGCCCAAGATCGCCCAACTGCTCACTGACCTCGCCGAGGGGGAGGAACTGGTCCTCGTCCAGGGCGGCGCGGTGGCCGGCCGTCTGCGCGGCGGCGTTGCGCCTGCGCCGGCGATCGAGGAAGAGCCTGAACCCTACAACAACCAGCGAGCCGCCGAGATTTTCGAACAGTTTCGCTCGGCGGTCGAAGACGAGTTTTAACGTCTCCCCACGTCGTCATGCTCGCCCTTGTGGCGAGCATCCCTCGTCGAGGCGGGCGCAAGCGTCGCGAGGGATCCTGGGCACAAGGCCCAGGATGACCGTTGAGGGGCAGGGGCGCTGCCCTCCAGAGGCGGATCCGAGGTCTTCCCCTGGCCCCATTCGCTCCCCATCTTTCTGACGTGACCCAACGGAATCCGAGCGGCCGTCAGAGCCGCCGCCGCAGGGTCGGTCATTAGGGAGACGAAAATGTTCAAGCTTGCTTCAGCCGCGCTGGCCGCGGCGCTTCTGGCGACTCCGGCCCTCGCCGCGCCGGCCACCACGGGTCAGGCCACCGTCAATGTCACCAAGCTCAATCCCGCCAACGCCGCCGACGCCCAGCGTCTGGAACGGCGGGTGGAGCGCGCCGCCTTCGCCGCCTGTGGCGGGCATGAGGGCAGTGTGCGGATGCTCAAGCGTACGGTTACCCGGTCTGACTGCTACCAGGACACCCTGGCCCAGGCCCGCGCCGCGGTCGGCATCGGCCAGCAGTACGCCGCCCGCTAGCTGGAGGTCTTGGTTGCCTCATAGGCCTTGGCCATCGCCCTGGTGACGAGCTTGCGCCACCGGCGCTCCAGCAGACTGTGCAGCGACCCCGGATCGAGGCTTTCGATCCGGGCGAGGACTGCGGGGTAGTTCTGATAGTGCGGCGTCAGGTGGAAGGTGGCAGGCTCCGCCGCCATCAGCATTTCGCGCTCGTCGAAGCCGACGTCGCTCAACACCACGCTTCCGTCCTCGCCTCGCAAGCGGGTGAAGAACTTGCCGCGCACCTTGAAGGACGGATAGCCATAGGACGTGCCCTCCTCCGCGCCAGGGAAGGCGAGGATGATGTCGCGCATCTCGGCTTCGGTCACAGGGACCTCCCCAGGTCAGTAGGCCAGCGCCACCCCGTCCTTGCGCATCTCGGTGGCCGCGGCATAGCGGCCGGGCCAGCGCTCAATGGCCTGATAGCCGCCGAAGCTGCCGTCGCTCTCGCCGATCGTCCAGCCGAGATCGACCAGGGCCTTGCGGGTGGCCGCTGGCACGCCGCTTTCCAGGTGCAGCAGGCCGGTCCCCGGGGTGACCTCGCCCGTGGGCTCCGATCCGCCGCCGTGGCGCCAGCGTGGGCTGTCGCCGGCCTCCTGCACGCCGAGATCGAAGTCGACCATGTTGGAGATGATCTGGGCTTGGCCCTGGGGCTGCATGTCGCCGCCCATGACACCGAAGGACAGCCACGGCGCCCCGTCCTTCACCGCGAAGCCGGGGATGATGGTCTGGAAGGGCCGTTTGGCCGGCGCATAGATATTGGGGTGGCCGTCGGTCAGGGCGAACATCTCGCCGCGGTTCTGCAGCATGAAGCCCAGGCCGTCCGGCGACAGGCCCGAGCCCATGCCCCGATAGTTGGACTGGATGATAGACACCATCATCCCGTCCTTGTCGGCGGTGGTGAAATAGGTGGTGTCGCCCCGGGTCGGCGCCTGGCCGGCATAGACGGTCTGGAGGATGGAGTCGGGTCGGATCAGCCGCGCGCGCTCGGCGGCGTAGTCCTTGGAGATCAGCCATTCGGCCGGCACATCATAGAAGGACGGGTCGGCGTAGTAGCGGGCGCGGTCCTCGAAGGCGAGGCGCTTGGCCTCGGCTCCGTGGTGGATGGCGGCGGCCGACTGGAAGCCCATGCCGCGGATGTCGAACCGCTCCATGATGTTGAGTTGCTGCAGGGTCGCCAGGCCCTGGCTGTTGGGGCCGAGGCTGTAGACGTCCACCCCGCGATAGGTGCTGGAATAGGCCTTGGTCCATTCGGCCCGGTGGGCGGCCAGGTCGGCCTTGGTCATCCAGCCGCCGATGCGGCGGAAATAGCGCTCGATTGTTTCGGCGATCTCGCCCTCATAGAAGGCGTCGCGGCCCCCCTGCGCGATCAGGCCATAGGTGCGGGTCAGCGCCGGGTTCTTGAAGATCTCGCCTTCCCGGGGCGTCGCGCCGCTGGGCGCCCAGACGGCCTTGAAGTTGTCGACCTCCTCGATGCCCAACTTGCCGCCGGTGAAGTTGTCGTAGCTGCGGTCCAGGTAGTAGGCGACGTTCTGGCTCACCGGCGCGCCCTCGCTGGCATGGGCGATGGCCGGGGCGAACAGGTCCTTCCACGGCAGCTTGCCGTAGCGTTCGTGCAGGGTCCACCAGGCGTCCACCGCGCCGGGCACGCTGACGGCGATGGCGCCGTGCGAGGGGATCAGGCCGTTCTTGGCGCGGCTGCGCACCGTCTCCAGGGACAGGCCTCGCGGACTGCGGCCCGAGCCGTTCAGGCCCATGACCTGCTTGGTCTTCGGGTCCCACAGCATGACAAAGCAGTCGCCGCCGATGCCGCAGGCGATGGGCTCGGCATAGCCCAGCACCGCATTGGCCGCGATGGCCGCATCCACAGCCGAGCCCCCGGCCCGCAGGATGTCGATGGCCGCCAGCGTCGCCAGCGGGTGGGCCGTGGCCGCCGCCCCATGGGTTCCCCAGGCTGCGCTGCGACTGGCGAAGGTCGCGCCGTCGATCCGGTCGCCGGGGCCGACGTCGGGCCGGTCGCGATTGGGCGTCGCCTCCCGGCTCTGTCCCGCAGCCCCGCTGGCGAAGAGGGCGCCCGGAAGCGCGGCGGGCAGGGCGGCCAGGAAGGTGCGGCGACGCATGGGCAGGCTCCAGATCAGATGTAACAGCGCCGTCACTATAGGCAGAGGTCCGCGCCGCTGGCGACCGGTCGACGCAGGGTCAGCCCGGCAAGCTCCACACCGCCGTCTTCTTGACCTCCTGGTCCTCGAGCTCGCGCGTTGTGGTGACCTGGTATTCGGCGAGTTTGACCAGGCCTTCGCGGGGGAAGTAGCTGCGGCCGGGGTCGCCGATCAGGACCGTGGCGCCGGCCGATTTCGCCTGTTCCAGCCAGGCCATGACCCGGGCGGCCAGGGGCTTTTCGTAGCAGATGTCGCCGGCCAGGATGACCTCGGCGGGCGGGGGCGGGGCGTCCAGCAGGTCGATGCTGGTGAAGTCGCAGGCCACGCCGTTGGCGGGCGCGTTCAGGGCCAGCGCCGCGCCGCAATAGGCGTCGATATCGGCGGCCAGCACATGGGCCGCGCCGGCCTTGGCGGCGGCGATGGCGACTATCCCTGAGCCCGTGGCGAAGTCGATCACCGACTTGCCGGCCACGATCTGGGGATTGTCGAGGATGTAGCGGGCCAGCGCCTGGCCGCCGGCCCAGGCGAAGGCCCAGAAGGGCGGCGGCAGGCCGATCTCTTGCAGGGCTTCTTCGGTCAGCCGCCAGATCGGCATGACCTCGTCGGCCAGATGCAGGGTGAGCTCGGGGGTGTGGGGCGGCGCCTGCTGGCGGGTGTTGGCCAGGATGAAGGCGCGGCGGCCCTCGGGGGTCTGCTCGATCACGCCGCTCTCCTGCACCTTGCGCCGATGGCAAGTGGCGAAGAACCCCGTCCCCCGCAAGGGGAATGATCAGGCCGCGGCGAGGCTGGGTGTTTTACCCTTGGAGGCGGCCAGGCGCAGCACCTCCATATAGCTGCCCCGGATCTCCATCTGCGGCCCCAGCCCCTTGCTCAGCAGCAGCCGGTGCGCCTTGGGCAGGCTGTAGCAGGGCAGGTGCATGAAGATGTGGTGCTCGCAGTGATAGTTCACCCAATAGGGGGCGATGAAGGCCCGGGCGATCGGTCCGGCATAGGTGGTCCGGGCGCAACGGAAAGGGTCGCGCTCGTCCTTGGCGATACAGGCGTGCTCCCCGATGTTGCGCAGGCGGGTGATCATCTGCAGCCATGTGGCCTGGGGCAGCAGCCATAGGACGAACCAGGCCCACCAGAGGCCGAAGGGCGCGGTCAGCGTGATCGTCACCGCAGCCCCGATCAGCATGCGGCGCTTGCGGATGATCTCGCCCTTGAGGATCGGCCATAGGGCCTCGCCCGGCCTGCGGGTGGCCAGCTGGCTGCGCACCAAGCCGAAACGCTGCTTGAACCAGGTCTGGCCGGTCAGGTCGCGGACGATCTTGCGGCGCAGGGACAGGGGCGTGATGGGGAAGGGGGCCGACAGGACCAGGTCGGGATCCTCGGCCTGCTGGACGAACTTGTGGTGGGTCAGGTGGTAGGGGCGATAGCGGTGCAGGCCGCCGCCGGTCAGCCACTCGCCGGCCCAGTCGTTGATCTTGAGGTTCTTGTGCAGGGCGCCGTGGGCGGCGTCATGCATCATGATCGCCAGGCCCAGCTGTCGTCCGCCGATGATCATCACCGCCAGCGGGATGGTCAGGGGCCAGACGACAGCCACCGCGCCGGCGGCCAGGATCACCACCCACGCATGGGCGATCAGGGCCAGCCCCTTCCAATTCGAGCGATTGGAAAGGCTCGCCCACTCCTGGGGCGTGAACAGGGTCTTGGGATCGATGCGGGTCGCCACGGCCATGGGCTCATCATGCCATGAAATCCGGCGCCGGGGTAGGATGACGCCGCGTCAGGTTTGCGGGCGCCGGCTAGCCAGGGCGCGCAACGCGGTCTCGCTGGCCGCGTCGGCTGGATAGAAGAACTCGATCCGCAGGTCGTCGGCGGCGGTGTCGTGCGGCGCGCCGAACTGGGCGATGGTGGAGACCAGGTCCACGGACAGGGCCGGCGTCCGCACCTGCAGGATCAGGGCTGCGCCCATGGGCTGGACGGCGTGGAGCTGCGCTCCCTCCGGAGTCAGGGCTGACAGGGCCGCGAGGGTGGCGTCCAGCTCGGCGCGCATGGGTCCTGGCGGCGCCCGCCAGGCCTCGGCCTCGGCCAGGGCGACAAAGTGCAGCGCCAACTGCGGCCAGTTGGCCACGGACGTGCGGAAGGCCTCGCTCGTCGCTGCGGCGCGCATCAGGCTGACGGCCGGGTCCAGCGCCCCATCGCCAATCAGGGCGCCGAACAGGGCGAGCGCCGGCGCATTGCCCGCCAGCGGCCGCCAGGCCCGGTCCACCGCAAAGGCCGGAAAGGGCTCGTGGGCGGCCAGCGCCAGCTCCGTCACCCGCCGGATCATGGCCGCGGCCTCGTCGCCGAAGGCGTGCTCCCCGTGGGCCGGGGCGAAGCCGGCCGCTAGTAACAGGGCGTTCTCGTCCTTCAGGGCCAGGTCGAGGGCGGCGGCCAGCCGCCCGACCATGTCCCGGGAGGGGCGCGTGCGGTTGGTCTCAAGAAAGGAGACGTGCCGCTGAGAGACGTCGGCGGCCAGGGCGAGGCCGAGCTGGGAAAACCCGCGCGCCCGGCGCAGGCGCCCCAGCATGGCCGGGAAGTCGGCCAGCGTCCGGACGGCCGGCGAGGGGGCGGCTGAAGGGGCCATGCTGGGCTCTCCGGCTTTTCAGGTCAGGCCAGCGCTGTGGCGCGGCGCAGGGCGTTGGCCTCGAAGACGGCGAAGACAGCCACAGCCACGCCGACGACAATCACGGCGGCCAGGCCCATGCCTGTCAAGGCGGCCGCGAACATCGGCGCCAGCACCAGGGTCGCGGCGACCCAGGCCATGTCGGCCCAGAGGATGACGCGCAGGGCCGTGCGGGGCGTTTCGCGTCGGGCCGCCACCAGGCCCACCGCGATGGCGAAGACCGTCAGTCCGACGCCCAGGATGCGCAGGGCGAGCACGGCGGCGGGGGTGGACGCCTCCAGGAGGACGGAGGCCAGAAGCTGGGCGTCAAGGACGCAGGCCAGGCCGATCAGGCCTGAGGCGATGGCGTTGATGGTGAGGACCTTGGCGGCGCGCATGGCGGGCTCCCTGGGGCTTTGGATCGCAGCCGGTCGCTGCGAGACAAAGCTTCGGCCGGCCCAGGGTCGCCCTCAACGACCCGGCAGGTAATCATCGCCTCAGAACAGGCCCTGCGGCCCCGACCATGAGCCGGCGACCAGCGCCAGGAACAGCAGGAGTCCCGCCACAGGGTTTGATTTGAAGAGCGCCAGGGCGCCTTCGGGATCTTCCACCCGCACCTTGGCCGCCTGGTTGGAGAGGTGCAGGCCAAAGAGCGCGGCCGGCGGCAGGAAAAGCGGGCCGAGCCCTGCGGCCCAGGCGGTGACCAGGGCCAGGACGAAGGCCGCCACATAGAAGACCAGCACGCCCTTGGGCGTGGACGCGCCCAGCCGGCGGACGGAGGACTTCACGCCCGCCAGGGCGTCGTCCTCAAGGTCCTGGATGGCGTAGATGGTGTCATAGCCCAGCGTCCAGAAGATGCCGACGGCATAGAGCAGCAGGGCCGGCCACTGCAGGCCGCCGGTCACCGCGGCGAAGCCCAGCAGGGCGCCCCAGTTGAAGGTGAGGCCGAGCCAGGCCTGCGGCCACCAGGTGATCCGCTTCATGAACGGATAGGCCGCGACCAGGGCCAGGGAGCCTATGCCGAGCGCGATGGCGAACGGCGGCATGACCAGCAGGATGGCCAGGGAGACAAGGCAGCAGCCGATGACAAAGGCCCAGGCCTGGCGCACCGTGATCTGGCCCGAAGGGATCGGGCGTCCGGCGGTGCGCGAGACCTTGGCGTCGAAATCCCGGTCGACGATATCGTTATAGGCGCAGCCGGCCGCCCGCATCAGGGCCGCGCCGACAAAGAAGGCGACCAGCCAGCGCCAGTCGGGAAGCTCCCCTTTCATGGCGGCGGCCAGGGCGAGTCCTTGCCAGCCCGGCAGCATCAGCAGCCAGATTCCCGTCGGGCGATCGAAACGGCCGAGCTTCAGCCAGGGCCTCAGGGCGGCGGGCGCGCGGCGGTCGACCCAGTTGGTCGGGGCCGCATCAGGCAGGGGGGCGATCATGCCCCTGCTCCTACCAGATCGTGTCTTCGGCGCCTCAGTGAAAGCGGTTGGTAAAACGATGTTCAACGCGCGGTTGACTGCGATTCCCGCCCCGCCTAGCTTCCGGCCGTCCACCACCCGCGACCAGACAGGAGGGTTCGCATGACAATGCATCTTGCACCGAACCCCCACCGCTGCGTCGCCGCGCCCCGAACCTAGCTCAACCTTCGAGCGGAACTTCCCGGGCCGGCGCCTTTCTTGGCTCCCGCCCTCAGGAAATTCCCCGTGTTCGTCCGCATCCGCCGGGACGTCTGCTTCCGGCCCTCTCCGCATTCCGCCCTGATCCGCGCCCCATTGGCGCGCCTGCGGCCTTGCGCCCTTTCCGCCGGTCCCCGGACCTGCGGTCCAGATTTTTGGCCTCTCCGATGACCAGCGAATTCTTCGACGAAGACGAAGGCGTCACCCGCCCCCGCCCCCTGGGCAATATGCAAGTGATCGGCTTCATGTGGCGCCACTGGATGGTGGACAAGCCGCGGTTCTTCACCGCCGCGTCCCTGTTCCTGGTGGGGACCGCCTGCGACCTGTCCATCCCTTGGGCGGCGGGCGCCCTGGTGGATGCTGTGTCCTCGCCCGACCGGTTGACGGAGGCCGCCTGGACCGCCTGGGCGGTGCTGACCGGGCTCTATGTGGTCTATTACGGTGTCCGCACCACGGGCTTCCGCATCCTGAACGGCTTCTACGCCCGGATCATGGAGCGGATCGTCACCCAGGGCTTCGAGCGGGTGCAGTCCTTTTCGTCGGACTGGCACGGCTCCAACTATGCCGGCGCCACAGTGCGCAAGGTGTCGCGGGCCATGTGGGGCTATGACAGCGCGTCTGACGCCCTGCTGCTGATGCTCATGCCGACCCTGATCGTGCTGGCGGGCCTGGCGGTCTCCATGACCGTGCGCTGGCCCCTGGCGGGCCTGTTCACGGCTACGGTGGTGATCATCTTCGCGGTCTATAACGTGCTGACTGCCACCTACTATGTCCGGCCGGTCAACCTGGTGTCCAACGCGCTGGACTCCCAGATCGGCGCCTCGCTGGCCGACGCCATCGGCGCCAACCCCACGGTCAAGGCCTTCGGCGCCGAGGCCCGCGAGGGCCAGCGGTTCGCCGGCACGGTGGCGGAATGGCGGGTGGCGGTGATCCGCACCTGGAACCGGTTCAACCTGGTGGGCCTGGGGCAGAACGTCCTGCTGGTCATCCTGCAAGGCGGACTGACGGGGTTGATCCTCTGGGCGTGGACGCAGGGCCAGGCCACAGCCGGGGACGTGGCCTTCGCCATCACCTCCTTCATGCTGATGGCCGGCTATATGCGGAACTTCAGCGAGATCACCCGCATGCTGCAGAAGGGTCTCGACGATCTGCTGGACGTGGCGGTCTACATGCGCACCGACCCGCAGCTGGCCGACAAGCCCGAGGCTCCGCCCTTCCAGGGGCTGGAGGGCGCGGTCACCTTCGACCGGGTCAGCTTCGGCTACGCCAACCAGGGGGAGCGGCTCTATCAGGACTTCAGCCTGGCCATTGCGCCCGGCGAGCGGATCGCGCTCGTCGGCCCCACGGGTTCGGGCAAGTCGACCTTCGTCAAGCTGCTCCAGCGGCTGCACGACCTGGACGGCGGCCGCATCCTGATCGACGGGCAGGACGTGGCCCACGTGACGCAAGGGTCACTTCGCCGGGCCATCGCCGTGGTGCCCCAGGACCCCTCGCTGTTCCACCGCAGCATCGGCGAGAACATCGCCTATGCGCGGCCGGACGCGACGCCCGATGAGGTGGCCCTGGCCGCCCGTCGCGCCCGGGCGCACGACTTCATCGCCCGGCTGCCTCAGGGTTACGACACCCTGGTGGGCGAGCGCGGGGTCAAGCTGTCGGGCGGCGAGCGGCAGCGGGTGGCGATCGCCCGGGCCTTCCTGGCCGACGCGCCCATCCTGGTGCTGGACGAGGCCACCTCGTCCCTGGACGTGGAGACCGAGCGTGAGGTCCAGGCGGCCACCGAGGAACTGATGGCCGGCCGCACCACCATCGTCATCGCCCACCGGCTGTCGACGATCCGCAGCGCCGACCGGATCCTGGTCTTCGACCGGGGCCGCATCATCGAGGAGGGCCGCCACGGAGAGCTGCTCGCCC
>Ga0208179_1000690_pt1 | contig 20062 bp, 20 predicted proteins | sample Malvired_Geostar_FD_184238 | JGI IMG/M metagenome (GOLD analysis project Ga0208179, IMG submission 184238) | Marine viral communities from the Global Malaspina Expedition - Malaspina viral metaG DeepMed_Geostar (SPAdes) (version 2) | ecosystem: Environmental > Aquatic > Marine > Oceanic | place...
AAGCTGACAAGAGATCAGATGATTGAGGAGGCCAAGAAGGCACTAAACGATACAGCGTGGGTGCAGGTGGGGATGGACCCCGAGCGTCACTCCTTCTTCTATAGTCGCGACCAGCAGATGCCAGTTACAAGTGCCGAGATGGTGATCCAGATCGGGCCGCTAGTCTTGGCTAAGAACCCAACGTATGGAAAGCTGGAGGATTACCGCTACTCCCTTGGCCCTGCTGCCGCCGACGAAGCGAAAGTTCGCGATCAACGGGCTCGCGCCGAAGGCAGACCCTCACTCGGCCCTGAGAGGAGGCGGAAGAAGGAAACTGACCTTGGCAAGGAGTTGTTTAAAGAAAAAGGTGTTTGGCTAATACCCTTTGGCGATGTGGACTACGATGCCAGCGAAGGCTACTACTTCGACTACGGTACACACCGATCTGGAGGTTCCATCGGTGATCTTGGCGACTTGAGCATCGGAGACAAAGTTGCCGATTATTCTCTGAATTGGACGCCTTACTGGACGGTCTCTGGCATCGACGAGCAAAAGCAGCATGTCTTTCTTACGCCCATAGAGCCTAATCCCTTGGTCACTGGCGTTGGGGCTGGTGGCAAGGTCATTGACGAGTACGACAGAAAGGTGATTAGTGGCGAAGCCGAGCAAGAGCGTGTTGACAGAGTCCTTGCCGCTTGGAAGGCTGGCGAAGTTCAAGACATCTCGGATGTCGCCTACCTCTTATTGGGGACCGTGCCAACACAATTTGGGCCGAATGGAGCGCAGGGTGGTTGGTACAACGCAAACGATACTGGTGCCAATCGAGGGGGCAGGGAAGGCATGTCTGCCAAAGATGTCATGCAGCGAGATGCCAAAACAGCAAAACAGCAATTCGGTTTCGACGTTCCCGCCAAGGCGTTAGATGGATCACTTGATCCCCATGTGTGGAACAGCTTTGTTGGGGGAAACGTGCTGGACAGCCAGCTAGAAGACACGCGATTAGAAAGTGAGGATTTCGACGACCCCAAGACACTGGTTAGGATGATTTTGACACACCCGCAGCTGTCAATCAAAAAAAGGAACGCAGAGCGGCTCATTGAACTATATAAGGGCTATCAGCGGTATAGAAATGAACAGCGCGCGATCTATAGGAAGCCCGACTTCGACCACGACAAATACCAGGATCAACTCGACGCTTTAGAAGATAAGTGGAAGTCTGGCGGCTACCAGGACGAATCAATTTTGCCCCTCGTTCGCAAGGCGGGTCTGGATTTGTCTAAAGTCTTTGCTCCAAATGGCACTGACACTTTCGATCCATACTATCTCACAAAGGAGAGTTTCATCGTCATGGCATCCCAGGAGGGCTGGGACGATGTGATTTCAGCATACGAAAAGACAACAGATAGAGACAATCGCGAGCGTGTCTTCGACTTTTATTTGGAGCGAAAGGACAAAAAGAAACTTTCGGAGATGCTGGACAACGAGGTATCTGCCGCAGGCACAGAGGCCATGCTGCAAAGTTCTGTGTCAACCTTTAGGGGGTTCGGAATTTTTGATTACGAGGGTCCAAAGGGCGAGGGAACGGCCAAGCCAGGGTTTGCCATCAAATATGCCGCTGACCACTACGACGATCTAGTAAAGCGGGCCAAGACCGCCCCTGATTCCGAATGGTATGGCGAACAGCTATTGTCGTTACTGGAACGATTTCAGGCACAGTTGAGGCAGACGGATCAAATCAACAAACGCGAGGAAGGCAGACCCTCCATCGGCCCCACTGCGGACGACACCCGCTACCTAGAGCTTGCTAAAGACCCCGAGGGTAACAAGGCCGAGTTACAGGCGATGGTTGATGAGGCCGCGAAGCGGGCGGGGTATAGGTCAGATCGCCCTCTGTTACATGGCACGACTCACAAGTTCACGGTGTTCAATAAATCTCTTGCGAATGTCGAAGGCGACTGGGGTGCGGCATATTATTTTACTAACAGTGAAGTGGATGCGGACATCAACTACGCTGGCGAAGGGCCAGACCTCACTGGTCGCATCGAGCGTCTAACAGAACAGTTAATGGAGAGTGATTCTGTTCATGACGACTTTGAGTCGCAGAAAGATGCCCCGGAAGGGGAAAAAGATTTTGTAGAGTATGCGTACCTCCTTGCCAGGGAGGAACTGTCTGGTGGTGTGGAAAGAATCATCAAGGCGTATGTGAGGCTGGATAACCCAGCCGTAGTTGGGGGAGACAAGGAAACCCGCCTGGAAATGACATTCGAGACGGATGAAGAGGGAGAGTTCATTGGTGAACCGACTGGAAGTCTAGTGGATTTTGCGGAAGCATTGCGAGAAGAACTGGCAGGCTACTACGAAGCTGATGCGGATAAGGCAATTGCAGATTTATTGGAGGCGGCAGACGACTCGGAAATTGGCCTCTCTAGTGCGATTAGGGTTCTCAAGGCCAGTGACGGCCTTGAGAATATAACGAACGAAGACACGGGGGAACTTGCCGCAAGTGAAGCCCTTCGTCAGGTGATTGAAGACGCCGGATTCGATGGCATTGTTGATGGGACTGTGGACGCCAAGTTCGGCACTAGTGCCTTCTTTAAAGGGATAGGTGGACGGAAGGTAAAAACAGGAGGCATGGCGGGAGTGCGTCCAGACACGGTCCATGTTATGGCCTTCCAGCCAGAGCAGATCAAGTCATCCGACCCCGTCACTCGCGACGACGCTGGCAACGTCATCCCACTATCACAGCGGTTCGATCCTGGGCGTGAGGACATTCGCTACTCGCTAGCCCCTCCCGTGGACTCCAAGGAGTTCAAGGCCATGGCTCGTGGCATGGACACTCGCCTGCTCAACAAGGATGGAAGCCCGAGGCCACTCTACCACGGCACAAAACAGATCTTCACCCGATTCGCGCCGACCCGGTTTCTGGACAAAATATCGTACTTCGCATTCGACCCGGATTTTGCTGCCGCTTGGATAGAGCGGGATACGGAAGCGCATCGCCGCGCTGGCCGCCGCCCCGAGGACTTTGAGAAAAGACCTGAATTTAAGGCACGCCCTGGAGAGACAGAGGAAGACGCCTCTGAGCGACGTTGGGACGAGTTGCTGGCGTACCAAGAGACCGGAATCACGCCGGAGCGGCAGGACATCAACATCATGCCGGTTTATGTAGCGGCAAAGCGACTGTTTGATCCGGTCAAGGATTACGCCGAGGTGGAGGACTTCCTGCGGGGCCTCCCTGGAATGCTTTCGGCAGTCGAGAAGGGATACCACAAGGGCGGAAACTGGATCATTTATGAGAAGGCCGAAGTTGTAGAGAAGCTCGCCTCTCTAGGATACGACGGGATGATTCTATCAGAGTCGATAGTGGACCCGACTGCTTCGACAGTTGCGGTTTGGGACTCAAATATCATTTACTCTGCCACTGCCAACGTCGGTGCTTACGGCCAGCGACCACCCACGATTGAAGAAGCGAAGCGTCTGGGCATGACCGTGGATCAGGCTGCGGAGGCTCAGGCCCGTGGTGACATTCGTTTCTCGCTTGGCCCCCCAGGGCGGATTGCCCGTGCCGTGGAAGCAGCAGAGGAGGGGGTAAAAACCGCAGACGAAGAAATCTTTTTTGGGGAAATTTATCCCGCCCTGCTGGAGAAGGCGGGGGGGGAGGTAGAGGCATTCACGAAGACCGGGAGGATATCTCGGAGTGGCGTCAAAAAGGCGGCTGCTGCTGCGGTGGAAGATATCCGCCCCTGGCTTGAACGCAATCCTCTCTTTGCTAATTACTACAACAAGGATTTAAAAAGGGCCAGGAGAGAGGCCAAGAAGATTTTCCCCGAGCTAGGTGATGGCGACTTATGGGCTCTGTTCTTGATCCACAACGGCATCTCCTCGAATAACACTAGGCTCCCAGACAACACGAGCGAGGTCATCGCTCTTTGGTCACATTTGCGGGAATTCGGTGAACTGGGATTTGAGTTAGAACGTAAATCTATGTGGTCCGTGCGAACCGCTGATGGAGAGTTGTTAAGGACCGACAAGGGAGCTAAGCGGAGGTGGGAATCAAGAGAAGATGCGGAGGCAGAGGCGAGGAAGGGCCAGGGCAGGACGATTGAGGCTGCCATTGGCGGTTACCAGATTGCCAAGCAGGAGTTTCAGGTCTGGGGCGGCCCAACGGCACCCAATAAGGCGAGGCACCACGAAGTCCTTCAGGCCGAGTTGCGGGAACACGACAATGACCCGGCGGCAACTGTCGCATTTTGGTTGGAGTCTGTGACGAAAAGGGAACTCAATGCCCTGCGAGAAGAACACGGGTTCACCGGGATAGACGGGAAGTCAGTTGAGGCCGTTGTGCAGGCCGCGACAGGGCAGTCTGAACTAATTCCGAGGTCATTCTTTTTTGGACCGAAGGTTGGGGCGTACATTCGAAACTTGCTTGGCGACTCGCGGTACACTACTGTGGATGTATGGGAGTCGAGGCATGCCCGCAGTTACTTTGAGGGACTCTTTGCCGAAGGCCATTACGGTCTGCCATCTGGTGTCACAGAAGCGGAATTGTTTTTGGCTTGGGGTGCGGAGGTCAGCAAGCAATTAAACCTCACCCCATCTGCGGGACAGGCGGCGCGATGGTTTCATATTATCAGACAACTTAAAAAGGCCGGTTACACAAAGGCGGTGACAGATGACACAATCTCGGGATACATCAAAAAAGCCATTGATAAACGAGGCGAAGCTCCTTCAGGAGTTACTGGAACTCCAGCTAACTGGGGGGATGCCGAGCGAAGAGGCGATGGAAGAGGCATTCCAAAAAGCAGCAGAAAAAGTCGCCAAAGACTTCGGGCTCTCCGGGCAGAGTTCCCAGAAGAACAAGAAGACAGGGAGGCCGCCGAAGGCAGGCCCTCGCTAGGCCCCAGTGGCGTATCAGAACAGAAGATATCTAACTTTGGAGATGCCCTGGCTGAGTTCGGGGCTGTGGAGGAGCCTATCCGCGATCCAGCCGCCGATGTGTTGGAGCGGGCTGCGATAGAAATGCTAAAGGAGATACCGGGTGCCGACGATGTGTTTCTGGAATCATCTAGCGGCGGGAGTATGTACTTTGAAGTTGTTGCCCGTCTCGACGACGTAGAGGAAGCCACCGTCCAGGTTCGTGTCAGTAATCACAGAAAAAAATCTGCCTTCCATCCTTTTCCTGCGTGGAATTTCGTGGTTGGCGACGAAACGAAGAAAAAATATGGCTCTATCGAATTTGGCCTGCGAGAGGTTGCCGAAAAACTTCAGGACGAGATCACTGATCAGCGACCCGCAGGCAGGCCCTCGCTAGGACTACTCGGCGTCGGTGAAAAGGAGAAGACCTCCCGCAAGGCCCTCAATAAACTTCGCGACACCCTAGAAGAACAAGAGGTCAAGATAGGCGACGAGAGATGGAAAAGATTCAAACAAGCACTTCAGCGTTGGGAGAAAGAGGCGAGGAAGCCGATGTCCCCTCCGCAACTATTGCGGTGGGTCACCGAATACGCCGACACACTAGTCACGCCCGAAGGCCATCTGGCTAGGGAGAAGGCGGTCAAGGCGAAGGTGGCGAATCGCGATCCGGCGACAGAGACCTACCTGATGGGCCGCGCCATAGCGATGACTCGCGGGCCGCGAGAAAGTGAATCCACCGCGAGGATTGAACTCTCCAAGCTCCACTACGAAATCTACGTCTACCTAAAAGAACTGATGCCCCCGGAAGTCATGTCGAGGGTAATGACGGCGATGACCAGGGTACGCACCCCGTACCTTATGAGTCGCGTGTTCGACACGGCCCAGCGTGTGCTGGATCATCACGAGCGTAGCGTCCGCATCCTTGAACTGAGGACGGCCATCAAGGCGAGCCTGAAAGCGAAGCTTCCTCCTGACTATGAGGCCAAGCTCAAGGCATTGTTGAAAGAGGTGTACCTGACGAAGTCTACGGAGGGGACGGTAAAAAAAGCCTTGAAGGTATTAACGGCGGCGAAAGATGATGAGATTGGCGTGATTCCGCAATTTTTACAGGATCGGAAGCAGGACATTGTGGAGCGAGCCGCCAAGACGACCTATGTCCGCGACATGGATATTGGCGACATCGTTGTCCTGACTGAGGCGATCCAGAACCTGCTCCGGCAGCACGAGACCAAGAATAGGTTACTGGCCGAGAGGAAAGAGAGGAGCTTGAAGGTCATCGCTAACGACATAGGTGCTGCCATCAAGCGGTATGGCAAAGGGGTGCGACTCACAACCACCAGAAGGGCAGGGCGTCAGGCAGAGTCCTTCCGAAAACAGGTTACCGAATTGGCACTACAAAGTCAGGCCAGCTACGAGACAAACATTGTGCGTATGGCGGGCCGTAATCAGTCGGCCAGAGAGGTACTGCTCGATCCGTTTCATAGTGGAGACCAACGGTTCGCGGAGATATCAATGGAGGCCAGCCAGTACATGGGTGACGCCATGCGAGATGCGGAGGTCACCGCCAAGATGGCGAAGAAGATGCTCGAAACCAGTGACCTCACAATCAATCTGCCGGATATTGTTGACTCCAAGGGGAGGGTCATAGAGTCGGGCAGGAAGATTGAGAATATAACCGGCAACGAACTCATGGGGCTCCTGCTGAACCTAATGGACCCGATGACTCGCTCCGAGTTGCTCCGCAACACGCACATGGGGATTGTCCTAGAGCGAAATCGTCACCAGGGAACAGAGGTAGGGAAGCCAATTAAAATCAATAGCGACGACCTGCTGGCTATTTTGGATTTTTCCGAGAACCATCCGAAGCTCAGGGCCTTGGCCGAGTCGATGCATCGCTTCGTCAATACGTCGCTCAAGGCTCAATTGAATGCCGAGTGGGTGCGTGTGCATGGTTACGAGATTGCCAAGAACGACAGTTACTGGACCCGCCGCCGGGCAATGGAATACAACACCGAGGGTTGGCGCGACGAGGAATTGAGGCGACGGAAGGACAGTGAATTAAAACTAGAAAACCAATACCTCTTCCGCCAGAGACAACGCAGTGATTTACCCTTCGTCATCACGGGCGGGCTGTCTGATTTCTACAACACCGTGAACCGCAGTGCGGCGTTTATTGCCAAGGCTTCCGCCCAGCAAGATGCTGTCCGGGTTCTCCATGAACTCCGAGGGGAGATTGAGGGAGAGAAGCACTTGGGCGCGAGGTTTTATGACGCCCTTGTAGGAGCCCTTCGGGACCATCGTGGTCTGGAAGCAATGAGCCTGGAGGCGACGGAAAAGGTGGTAGGCAAGTTCCAGAATTGGGCTCACATCGCCACCCTTGGTATCAAGCCACAAATCGTGCTTTACCAGACCGCCAGTCTCGTCACGGCGTCGGCTGAGATTGGTGTGAAGAACCTGATTGCGGGAAACAAGGGGGCTGGTGGGTTCGATTTCCTTGGCCGAGGCATAGCCCCCGGTGCTTTATCCAATAAAGCTACGAAGGCTGAGATAGAGGGGGCCTCCAAAATTCTCTGGGCAAGGCTGACCGGAGGGGCACAGCAGATACTATCAGCCTCTGCGGAAACTGATGCGATGCGGGAATTCTATGGCATCCACGGCAGTGCCCAGAGGAGGCTTGGCGAAGCGGCTTTGTCGGGGATCAAGTGGGGTGATGCGCAGGTTGTCTTCAGGGTCTGGCGTGCCGCTAAATATGAAATGTCGAACATGGGGCTTTGGGCGGTTCAAGATGGTGACGGCAAGTGGATACAGAATAAAGAGAACAATAGACAGGTGTGGGCGACCAAGGCTGAGGCCCTGAAGGCGGCGGATAAAATTTCCGGGGGCAAGGTTGAATCCGTAAAGGGCTATGAGGGCGAGGAGTTGATGGAGAAAACCGCCCGCCGCACCGAACAAGTGTTCCGTGATTCGCAGCCGACCTGGGACGCGCTGACTATGTCGGGTCTCGCCAGGGAGGCCCGAAAGAGGCCGTGGCTTAAATTCCTTACGGTGTACTCCACGCAACGCAACAAGAATACGAACATCACATGGAGGGCCTTGCTTGATATCAAACATGACTGGATAGACATGGAGGCAGGTGATTTGTCGGGCAAGCAGTTCCTATCCAATATGGGCACGAATTTTAGGAGGATACTCTTTTCCCAGCTTGGTAACGGGATCGTCATCGCAGGTATTGCAGGAGGCTGGTTCAAATTTTTGGATTGGCTGTGGGGAGTGGAGGACGAGGAGGAACGGACATGGGGTGACTTTACCGAGGAGGTGGTGAAGAAGGTCACCGGCAACTGGATCATATTTGGAGACATAGCCAACTTGTCCTACGACTGGACCATAAAGGGGGAAAAGCCTTGGGATCACAAGAGGCGAGAGGTAACCTTGGCTGCCGCCATGACGGATTTCAGCGAACTGCTGTACGCACTGGGGCAGGTTGGAAGAACGGCCATCTCCGACGACAAAATTCTCGACGGCCCCCAGAGAGGCGAGAGCAAGATGCCGGGGCTATTCTTGGACGTAATAGAACATGCGGCCTCCGCCGCCGGATGGTTTGGCCTGCCCACCCACGGGCCAATCCAAATGCTTCGCCCCGGCCTCCGCAAAGGGGCCGAGTACGATGAACCGGCTCAGTTAATGTACGAGCAGGCGAAGATGTTTCGCGCCCTCTACAAAGAGATTGAGGGCTCCAAAACAGAAGACGAAAAGGAATTAAAGCGATCCACGCAGGATGGCCTCCGACTGGTCAACGAAATCCAGACGCTAGTGGCCGAGCAAATGAAGGAAGCGGGCGAGCATGTAAGGGAAGGCAACACCGCCAAGGCCGACGAGGCCCGCTCCAGGGGCAATGCCATAGCAGAAACATTTCTGGAAGCCGAGCCCTTCCTCCACTTCCCGTCCCTGGAAGGGAAGCCCATCCGAGGCGACCAGAACATGGACGACTACCGTGACGCCGAGGACAGGTGGAGGCGAGGCAAGAATGTGGATGACGCCAAGCTGGCAATCCAAAGTGCGTTTGAGCAATTGGTCTGGCGTCGGGCTAAAGTCGTAGGGATGGCTAGCGGCATGCCGTCTGATCCGAGGAAGAATGCCACCGAGAAGGAACTTGAAGCTCATAGGGAACTCGTCGCAAAATTTGATATTGATCGGTATCGGGCACTGAACTTCCTGCGACTTCACGCTGATTCTCCAACCGTGGATGCGGTGATCAAGAAGCTGAAAAGATCGGAGTCGTACCGAGCGGTACGTTCACCGAAACGAGGGACTGCGACATTCCGAAGAAAAATGAAACAACGAGAAAAATCGATAAGGATAGGGACATTCAGAACTAAATCATTCAAGGCGGCACCGGCGAGTTAGTCGTTAATTCTCCATGGCGGGGCGAGCATAGACCTGGAGGAGTGGCTCATGGACGAGCAGGCGAAAGCAGCCGAAAAGGCTACACTACTTAGTGAAATCAAAGCCTTGAAAAAGGAACTGGCCGCCGCTCGCGCACACAGCGAGATAATCGTCGGCCAACTCGCGGCTAAATCTAAGCCACCACCCAAGACCAAGTCCATCCGCAGGGCCTCGTCCCTGTATGTCCGGGCCATTCTCTCTGACACCCACGGTGCCCACCTGGACCGCGATGCCTGGGCCGCCTGCATGGCAGACCTCAAGGGCCTCGATGTGCGAGAAGTGGTACTCCTTGGCGACCACATTGAGTGTTCTGGTTTTCTCGCGGAACATCACATCCCCGGCACCCTGTCCCAGGCGGAGTACTCTTACGCTGAAGACATCGATGCCGCTAACCAGTGGCTCGATGAGTTGCAGGCGGCCTGTCCGCATGCGGAGTATCACATGCTCCAGGGCAACCATTGCCAGAGGGTGGAGCGGTGGATCATGCAGCACAGCTTGGCCCACAACAAGGACCGCCAGCTTTTACTTGAAGCCTTGGACCCGGAGTTTCGTCTGCACCTGAAAGAACGTGGCATTAAGTTTTACCGGCGGGACAAATTCAACGACACATGCCCGGAGCGGGGCACGCTCCAACTAGGCAACTGCCGGTTCGTTCACGAAACATCAACCAGTATCAATGCGGCCAGGACGGCTTTAAATCTTTACTCCACCAACATCGTCTTCGGTCATTCTCACAGAGCGGATATAAGCTATTCCCGAAAGCCGGGCGTCGGGCAGATAATGGCCGCCAACCCTGGCTGTCTCTGCACCCTCACTCCGGTGTGGCAGATGACAAGGTCGTCCATAAACAATTGGACGCACGGCTGGGCGTGTCAGCTTGTAAATAAAAAATCGGGGGATTTCCTGCATGTGAATATCCCGATCATTGACGGCAAGAGCCAGGGAGGACTCCTCTCGCTCACTTGTACCCGTCACGAAAAACCCCGAGGGAAAAAGAATGTTTGACCCGAAGATCATAGAGGAGGCCGAGGCGGCGTTATCGATGACCCGTCCCGAGGGAGTATTCACGGCCACGGAGTTCTCCGAGTACCGTGGAGTCAGCACCAAGACGGCACTAAAGACCCTGACCGCCTGGAAGGAAGAGGGCTATGTGGAGTGTGTCGGCAGGATTAAGAGTATCAGCCCTCTAACGGGATTTACGACTTCGACTGTTGGGTATCGGTTTAAAACGTCGAGTGAAATGAAGAAGAAGAAAAAGTAATGCCCGCGAAACGAGCAGTAGATCACGACGCCATCAAGGCGGCCCACGACTACGGGCTCCTGCCGGAGAACCGCGAGATATTCCTGACGGGCTGCCTGGATGAAGAAGGCGAACAGGGCATTCAGTTTCTCAAGAACTTTCGCATCCTGCTGGCGAAGGGGACCGCCCCCATCGTGGTACACATGCACTCACTAGGCGGTGACTGGTCCTGCGGAATCATGATCCGCGATATCATTGCGGCATCTCCCGTCCCCGTGGTTCTCATCTGCCACGGGATTGTAGCGTCGATGGGGACAGTGATCGCCATGGGCTGCCTCGGCGGGCGACACCTCCGTGTGAACGCCCCTTCCTGCGACTGGATGATTCACGACGGGGTTACGGGCATCTCGCCGCTGCTCACCTACAAGGCGGCACAGTCAACCGCAGGATGGGAGAAGCGTATATGGGGGGAGATGGTTGAGGGCTACGTCGCGGCCATGCAGACAGGGGAATACCTGGAGGGGGCCACGGAGACAAAGATAAAGTCATTCCTGCGGAAGCAACTAAATGCGAAGGATGACTGGTGGTTGTCTTCGGAAGAAGCAAATTATTATGGCTTCGTAGACGGCGTTTTAGGCAATAAAAAGTTCAAGACGATAAACGACATTCTCTCTGGGTTGAAGTGAGGTATAATGGCCTGCATGAGAGAGGAAAAAAGCCTATGTTTTTGGATCGAGACACCCTTGAAAGTGTAGCTACGATCCTCTCGCAAGGCTTTTTACTGTCGGCTGCCGTCATCGGCGGGGCCATTGTTGTCGCCAAGCTCATCGAGATTATTGGCGTCAGGAGAATCTTCAACAAAAGAAAGAAGTAGAAATGTCGAATGCTTCCACTGTGCAGGACAATCAAAATGGTAATGGACAAAAACGAGACACCGAGGCACGGAGGGGTATTAACTTCTTCGATGACTCTACACCACTGAGCGACCAGATTGGCGGAGATCATTACCGCGACCTACCCATTCAACCCTTCGTGGTTAACTATCATAATCTTGGCCCCGGTGCCGCACTTGGCGAAATGTACAACCGCATGATGAGCTTCTTTAAAACCGGCGACCTAGAGGAATTGGTAAAGCTCGGCCATGAAAACCAAATGCTAATTTACATGGTCACGGAGGACCGGCGGTGCAAGGAAGCGGGATCATCTTGCTTGTCGGGTGTATGTGCGGGGGGCAGCCGCAAAGCGACGGATTAGTACAGGAAACGTACTGTGAAAAACTAGAGCTAAATGCAGGCGACGGCGACGTAAGCAGTCGCGGACTACAACTCATTCTCTGGGTATATGATGATGACCTCGGCTACACAATCAGTCATTGGTTGTGGTGGCACTCAGTGCCCGAGAACGCCCGCTGGCGGCGAAACTCTCGTGGCTGGTCTCTTATCTGGATTTCAGAAGGCGGTATTCTCCGTGCCATCCATTGCAGTCGCCGGGTATGGACATACACTGTTGACGACCCGGAGGTCAGTGAGCAACAATTTGATGGCCGGAACAGTTCAGATAGCAACCTGTGGAGTGACTGGGAGGGGTAGCTATGTTGGATAGATTAAGGCTCTTTGCCCTATAACGAAAAGAAAAGGAATTCACCATGGCTAGACCTCAAATAGGGGACCGTCGTGCTATGTCGGTTGGTCCTCGCGGATCACAAAACATGAAGCGAACTGAACTAGGATGGGCCTTGGATATTCCTACAATGTCGCAGCCGACGCCACAGCCGATGCCTGGGCCGCCACAGCCCGGACCCGGACCAGCCCCAGCACTTCCTGATCGACATCGACCCCGTGACCCTCGATTACTGGCAACGCCTGAAAACCGCGCGAAAATGCAGCGACAGTTGCGCCGCAGTCGCAAGGCTGCTGCTCGTCGCAATAGGTTTTCAAAAATACCTTGGGGAACTGGCCCCCTTACTGGTCAGGGGCTGGTCAACGCCCGTGCTAAATGGACGGGGGAATCCCCACTCGCGGGCCTGGGGGGCGCACGCGCTGGTGTAGTTCACGCAGGGCGAGACAATCGCCCGTGGGCAGCCGGGCCGACGAGACAGCCCAGTGCCCCTGGTTGGGGCCAGCGGGCACCGAGTACGGGGGGGCGACGTTGACCGTGGGGCGTAATCGACTGGACAAGCTGAAGCACCGGGCCGCCCTCAACAGCAGCAAGGCACTGAAGAACCGCAGCACGGCTTTGAAACGAAAATGGCTCGTGTTCTTATTATTAACCTTGGCGGCCTGCGGCATCGGACTATGGATAGCCCTGAAGTAGTGAGGCTTAGTGATGGGTTTATTGAGGTCGATATTTCGCATCCTGTTTCTCAAGCGTCGGAAGGACGACTTCATGTCGAAGCTGACGGTGGCGAGGGAGCTTCACGCTCTCTGTGGCGACTGCCAGGAGGCCCAGGTTCTTGTCAAGAAGACGATGGTCGCGATCATCGAACACACGCACGAGGGCCACGACCATGAATAGTGACCACATCGATTGGACGAAGGTTACCCTGATTATTTTTTTGGTCGCGGGTGGTGGCTATGCCGCGAAAGACAAAGTGAGCATTCCAGATTGGAACTTCGGGACCGCTTCTCGATCCGTTCCACAGCCTACCCCCACAGCCAAGCAGGCGGTCCAGCCTGTCGTGTTTAAACGGGGAACGAATCCCCTGGCGTCGAAAGTCCTGGGCGAATATTTTGCTGACTTTGCCTGGATGGTTCTCCACGGTGCCCCCGACCAATACCTAACCGGGCGACTGGAGCGGCAACTCGATCTCGGCGGTAAGCAACTCCTCGCGTTGAAGGAGGAGGTTGGTGACAGCGACCTATCGGGAGCGATCAACGAATCGTTCGATTCGCTCTGGGGCACAACCAGCAAGCAGGTCAGCAAACAGGAAGCGGCCTCGGCTATCTATGCTGTGGCCTGGGCCTTGAGGTAACGATGCCGCGACTGCCGTTTAAACGCTGGCCGCATGACGCCGGTACGAACCTCTCGATTCGCCAAATTCGTGCCATGTACCGCGACGGCTACGCCGGGTGCGAATACCGGCCCGACAAGATCAAGGCCGCCGACGAGGAGTTCGCGGATCACATCGAAGGGCAGGGAAACTGGAGTCACAGCAAGGGCGAGGATGCGGCCTACTCTGGCGGCATCGTCGGCAGCGGGGAAGGCAAGCTGACGGTCCTGTTCCCCTACATCGAGCAACTCTATCCGGGCAGCCTGCCCGGCCCGGCTCAGGCCCGAGGCGATTGCGTTTCTCATTCGCAGGCCCTGGCAAATCTGACGACCATTGCCCTCGACGTTGGCAAGGCCGATGAGATCACCGGCATCATTGAGGGGGCTCCCGATGTGAGCCCGGATGGCTGCCGCGCCGGGGTTGTGTCGTCGTGTTACTTGTACTGGTTTCGCGGGTCGTCCGGTGACGGATGGCAATGTTCAATCGCGGCCAAGGTCAGTACCCAGAGCGGTGTCATGCTGTGCAAGATGTACGACCTAGTAGACCTGGATTTGACGCACTACAGCGGCCACTTGGCGGGCCTTTATGGTCGCCGGTCACCACCCGAGAGGGTTGAGGCACTGGGCCGCCAGCACCTGATCCGCACCTCTACTAAGGTAAGTGGGTACGAACAACTCAGGGATTTTTGCTCAAACGGCTATGGGATTTCGACATGTGGAAGTCAGTCCTGGTCGTCCACCAGGGACGAATGCGGCGTCAGCAAGCGTACCCGCCAGGGCTGGTCCCACGCCCTTGGGCTACTCGGAGTCGATGACCGGGCTGCCACCCGAAGGCGTTATCAAACGAGGGGCCTGTGTTTGCTAGCGAACTCCTGGGGCAAGGGTTGGAACTCCGGTGGCCGCACCATTCTCAACACCTCGATTGACATCCCGGCGGGCTGCTTCTGGACCAAATACGAGGATATGGAAGACCGTTCATGCTACGCTATGTCTTCGGCCCAAGGGTGGCCGTCGAAAACCTTACCTGCAATAATGGGAGGATGGTAATCGTGAGAATCTTGATCATATTAGTCGTGATTGTTTGTGGGTGTGCCGGGCCAGAGGATCACCGCCCCCTCGTGGCGGCGGTAATGGGATACCACTCGGAGGCCCCCCTGGCGGTTATTCCGGTGGGCTGCCCCGGAGGCGGGGAGTGCCGGGGATTCGGCTACCTGGGCGACGGGGTTGTTAAGGTGGACTGCCCTGACTGCGACCTCTGGAAGGAGGCGGCGACCCCCGAAGCGGTGGCACCTTTTCGTTCTCCCTCAAAGAATCAGCGTCGTTGCCGACGCCGAGGGTGACTGGCAGCGTAAGCCGAGGTCTCGGCGGCGACTGATTTTTAAGGTTTTTCGGAGAAATCGCTGATCCATTGACGGGGCCGAAGCGTATTGGATAATAGTTGCAGCCCCGCCCATCAAACAGCCCGACCCCTGCACGGCGATGCAACCCCAGGCGGGGTGGCCGTGCGGGGGTTTTTTTATCTGGAGGATACCATGCCCCTGAAAATTGTTTCGCCCGACCAACCGATCACGATCAAGACGATCAGCGTGCTGATCTGCGGATCACCCGGTCAGGGCAAATCCACGCTGGCTATGTCGGCGTCGAAAGCCCTTTGCCTCGATTTCGACAACGGCGCACACCGAAGCCAGTTCCGCCACGATGTGATTCGCATTGAGTCGTGGGGCGATCTCCGCGACCTGAACGAAGTCAGTCTCAAGCCGTACAACACTATCATCGTGGACACGGTGGGGGTTGCTTTGGATTTTCTGATTGCCGACATCGGACGGAAGAACCCGAAGCTGCTTCGCGACCACCAGCTTACCTTGCAGGGTTATGGCGAACTGAAAGGTCAGTTCATTGCCTGGGTCAAGCGACTCTCCAGCTTTGGAAAGGATGTGGTCTTCATCGCTCACGAAAAGGAGGAGCCGAACGGCGACGACCTGCGGATCAGGCCCGACATCATCGGCGGTTCGCGGAACGAAATCTTCAAGATGTCCGATGGGATTGGACGCTTGTGCAGCAAGAACGGGCAGCGAATTCTCGACTTCAACCCCAGCGACGAAGTGCTGGGGAAGAACCCCGCCCAGCTTGAGCCCTTGGTCGTGCCCAATTTTCACGATGAAGCCAATTGGTTTGCGGGCGTGATCGAACGAGTGAAGGGAGTGATGGGACAGGTAGCCGAATCCCAGGCCCAGGCCGAAGACCTGCTTGAGCGGTTCACCGAAGACATCGGCAACGTCAAGGATGCAGCCGACGCCAACGAGGTTCTGGTCGAAATCAACGGCCTCGATAAGGGGACCGTGGTGACGCAGATCAAGCGAAAGCTAAACAACAAGATCAAGAAACTCGAATTGGAATGGAACAAGGCCGCCAATTCGTTTCAGCCGAAACCCCCAGCCGAGGAGACCGGAGAATGAACAACACAGTGAGAGGCGAAGTACATTTTGTTGACGAAACAAAAACATTTGGCGAGAAGGGATTCCAGAAGCGGTTGTTGGTCCTCACCCAGCCCGATGGAAAGTTTCAGCAGTTCATCCCCGTGGAGTTCATCCGCGAGGATTGCGCGGCAGCCGACACCCTGAATGTGGGCGATGAGGTCGAGGTCGATTACCGCCTCACGGGCCGCCGCTGGCAAAAGGACCCGTCCAGCGAGATCAAGTATTTTCTCGGTGCGGAGGTGCAGAGTTTTCGGGTGGTTTCATCTGATCCCCCGGCAGCCCCGGCACCGGCAGCAACTCCAGAAAATCTGCCGTTCTGATGCGGATATCAACAACCGTTTTAGAATCGTATCGCCTGTATTCCACAGGCGACTGGATGAGCTTCGACGACATGGTCGCCACGGCCACGGGGAAAACCCAGTGGACCGAGAAAATGCTTGTCGGCACCGCCTTTGAGGCGGCTGTGAACGAGGTCGAATCCGACCTTGAAATACAGATTGATCCTGTTGGGGTGCGTAGGGTGCGGTCCCTACTCCCGCCCCTGCGTACCCCGCAGGTGAAAATTGTTGGGCAGGTTGCCGGTCACGATATCGTTGGCGTGGCCGATTACCTCGTGGGCAACGAGGTCCGCGACTTGAAATGCACCCACCGGGCCATCGACCCGGAGCGATATGCTAGCAGCCTCCAGTGGCAGACCTATCTTCACTTGTTTGAGTCAGACAAATTTTGGTACGACGTTGTATACGTTGCCAAGAAAAAGGATACCTGGACTGTACGCGACATCCAAAGCTTTAGCCTCTGGCCTTACCCGGCCATGGCGGCGACATTGGAGCGGTGGGTTAACGAGTATTCCAACTGGTACGAGAAACATATCAGTGAAGATAGGCCCGTGTGAATTTGCTCCAGGCCACGCCCGCATGGCGGCATCGGCCACTATCAGCGACTTTCAGGCCGCCCTGGAGTTCGCCGCCTGGGCCGCCAAGGGCTCCCCTTGGTGGATCGGGGACTTGATTAACGAGGCCGAGCGGCGGTTCGGGGACGCACACGCCCAGGCAATCCCAGAATCGCTCTCCCTGAGCAAGGCAAATCGTCTGAGACATACGGCGGGGCGGGTGGATAAGGGGCACAGGAGGCCATTTACGGGCCTCTCGCAGGGGCATTATGATACGGCAGCGAGGCTGCCTTCGGGGCTCCAGGCCAGCTATCTGGACCAAGCAGTCATCGAGGGCTGGGGAACCAATGAATTTCGCGATGTAGTCTCGGAGCTACTGCGGTCTAAAAGAAAGTAGATCATGGCGAAAAAGCGGCACAAATACGGCGTAGCCCCCGTCGAAGACCGAACCTTCGCCGGGATTGTCTTCCACTCGAAAAAAGAGTGCTTGCGGTATCAGGTTCTCTGCGACCAAGCGGTGGCGGGCGAGATTTTTGAACTGGAGCTTCAGCCCAAGTTTAGCTGGCGAACCACCCATGAGGCCGAGGGCCGGGCAAAGTGCCATGTCTACTCGTACAAAGCCGATTTTCGCTACATAGACAGCGAGGGTGAGGAGGTAATTGAGGACGTGAAGGGCTACCGGACGAGTGAATACCGACGTAAGAAACGGATTGTTGAATACCTCTTCAAAATAAAAATCAAGGAAATCTGATGGCCCGCAAACGAAAGTCCGATAGACAACTCAGGAAGGAACTGGATTCCATCACCGAGAGGCTCCGTCAGGCCCGCACCGACGAGGCCAAGACCAGGGGCTGGAGCCTCTGGGGGTTCATCCGCCAACACAAAAATTCACTCACCTCGGAGATTGCTCGTGCTAAGATCGATGAGTTGCTCGACTTCGCCACGGGTGAGGCTTACAACAAACTCGATGAGGCTCTCGCCCTGGCTGAGAATCGCAATACCCGAGCCAAGGCAGCCGAGAAGGCCGCCGCCAAGGCGAACCGAGCCGTAACGACCTGGAAGAATCGGGCCGCCGCCGCTGAGCAGGCACTCGGAACAAGTCAAAGGAAACTTGAACATGCATATAAGTCGCTGGCACTGCATGGCCTTGCTGTCCCCAAGCGAACGAGAAAAATTTCTGGCGATCAAAATTCTGATCCGCCCGGTCAGGCTGCCGACCAACGCCGAGGAGCGGCGGGAGAATTGGAAGGCAATCGACGAGGCCCTGAAAAAGCTTTGGCGACAACCTGATGCGTCGGGCATCGAAGAAGCGGGCGAAGATTGACCGACTTGCGAAGAAGGTTCGAGATGAATACGACGAAATGTTTCCCTGGTGCCAACTCTGCGGTGTCGTCGCAACCGACACCCACGAGATCGCCAGGGGGCCGAGCAGGGTCAAGGCTCAATCCGAGCGTTGCTGTCTGCTTCATCTTTGCCGTAGCTGTCACGAGGAGTTGGGCGACTATTCCAAATGGCCGGTGGAGCGGCAGCTAGCATTGAAGGAACTTGCCGACCCGGACGGCTACGACCTGGAGCGTTTCAATAAAATCAGAGGGCGCAAAAAATGATCAGCGAAATTGGAATCCTGCATCCTGACGAGGTTGCCAGGGTGCTTGCTTTCCTGCGAAAGCGAAAGAGCTTGAAAACACATCACCTCAATTTGATCATCTTCCGGTTGGCCTGTTGCTGTGGCCTCCGCCGGAAAGAGATCGCCAACCTCAACCTTCAAGACTTGCTCTTCACGGGTAAGTTCCCGGCGGTCAGGGTCCGGGGCGAGGCCACCAAGGCGTCGAGCCACAGCGGCAGCGGGACTGGCCGGTACGTTCCACTCTGGTGGGATCAGGGGACTCTCGCCGACTTGGCTGAGTGGTGCGAGTACCGCCGAACCGATCCCAGCTTTCCCGATGCCGGGCCGAACAGTCCGGTGGTCTGCTGTGTGTCGGGAGGGGCGAGGTGGCAGAAAATCGGTGGGCGACTGAGCCTCAGTACACTAACGAAGAGGTGGACCCGCCTCATCGAGGTGCTTGGCGAGGACCGCCAGAGGCAGACCACCCTGCACAGTGGGAGGCACACCTACGTCAGCCACGCACTCCATTCTGGCCGCTCCCTGGTCGAGGTGGCCCGTGCCGCCGGGCACAAGAACATCGCCACCACGAGCCTTTATAGTCACCTGATCGAATCCACCGGGCTGCCGGATATCTTCGGCCCCGCCCGCCTCGGCCCCGAGCCCGAGGAAAAACCCGAGGAGAGTAACGGACAATACACGGGCCGCCGCCGCCGCTGGCGGCCACGGTCACGCAAACAGAAGGAGACAACCTGATGTTCCACTTGACTAGTTCACGCCACGGCAATAGCCTCATCCCAACCGACGAAGAATTTGACCACTACTGGGATGGTGATAACGACGAACAAAACCCCGAGGAGGACGACGACCATGAAGAATCGAATTAAAAAGTTTTATCTATCCGCTCCGTCGCAGCCCCGGCCCGGTGCCACCAATGAGGAGGTTACGCAACAGCGGGTGGCCGCTGCCCTCCGCAAGGTTATGAGGCCGCTGATGGATAGCGAAGAGCAACGGGTTGGCCCGGCTGGTCCGTCGTTCGTTGCGATGGGTGTAGCCCAGGCACTGGCTGACGCCTTTGCGTCCATCGCCATTTCGCACGAACAAGAGGATCACGCCAAATCGATCATGTGCGAAATAATGACTCTCGCCGCCGATATTGACAATCGCATTACGCATCGGGTGCTGGTCGAGAAATTTAACATCGAACCGGGCGTGGCGAGCGAGATCATCGAGAAGGCACGCAAAACGAATCGCCCGCTGGAAGCCATTACGCTGGACGAAATCTCGGACGCCGTCGATCAGCAGCGAGACTCCGGTGAGAACCTCGGCAACCTGCTACGCGACATTCTCAGTGTTACCGATGACGATCTCGCCCACGATCTGTCGGACGAAGATGAGATCGACGACGACGACGGCACATACATCGGGTGCTGGCCTGATGACGACGACGACGACGACGACGACTAATTTGAATGCTGTGTCACTATCATCGTGGCAGGGGTGTGGCGACAGGCCCGGAGCCCGTC
>Ga0208179_1000691_pt1 | contig 20052 bp, 15 predicted proteins | sample Malvired_Geostar_FD_184238 | JGI IMG/M metagenome (GOLD analysis project Ga0208179, IMG submission 184238) | Marine viral communities from the Global Malaspina Expedition - Malaspina viral metaG DeepMed_Geostar (SPAdes) (version 2) | ecosystem: Environmental > Aquatic > Marine > Oceanic | place...
CCGGTAGCGCACCTCGTGAAAGGGCTGCGAGCCCTTGGTGGTGAAGGCGAACAACCGCGGGCCGTCCGGGTTGGCGGCGTCGATGCCGATCCGCGCGAGGCAGCTCGGCAGGTCGGCGTGGCGCTCCAGCGTGGCGTATTCGTGATAATCCAGGCCGGCGCGGCGCAGGCGTTTGTCGTCCAGCTCGTAACCCAGCGGCTCGATGAGGTGCAGGTGGCAACCGGTATTGGCGCAGAGCCTGATAATGTTGCCGGTATTGGGCGGTATTTCCGGTTGGAACAGGATCACGTGAAACATGCGCAGCACCGAGGTTGAGGATCGGCGGCATTCTACCGGGGAGCAGGACCCGATGCCGCGGCTGCGGCGGCGCTTTTTCGGCTCGCTGGTGCTGATCGGTCTGCTGATTGGGCTGATGATCGGCCGGCTTACCGCGCCGGGGCCGGTGCAACTAGAACTGGTGCAGGTGCAGCCGCAAGGCCTTTCGCTGCAGTTCGACCGCGAGCCCGAGGTGTATGACGAGCACCTCGAAGGGGCGTTCGCCCTGTTGTTCCAGGCCGAGGGCGAGGCGCAAGCCGGGCAGCTGCAGATCGACGGCATGCCGGTGGCCTGGCGCGTGCAACAGACCGAGAAGGGCCTGCTGTTGCACCTGGTGGCGGCGCGGCGGCTGCAGGGGCAGTGGCAGGGCGCGCACGGCGACGGCGGCTGGCAGGTACAGGTCAGCGTGTCGCCTTGGCGGCCATGACGGATTCGCACATGGCTGGTGCGTCAGAAAGAAGAACCCCGCCAGTGGCGGGGTTCTTTGTCGCAGGTCGGATCAGCGTCTGATCAGCTGTCGTCCCCTTCGTCGTCATCGCTGCCATCGACGCGCATGCCCAGCTCCTTGATCTTGCGCGTCAGGGTGTTGCGACCCCAACCGAGCAGCAGCGCGGCGTCGCGGCGGCGACCGGCGGTGTGCTTGAGCGCGGTCTCGATCATGATGCGCTCGAAGGCCGGCACCGCCTCGTCGAGCAGGTTGCTCTGGCCGCGCGCCAGGGCCTGATCGGACCAGTTGCGCAGCGCCTGTTCCCAGTTGTGCGCCGGCTGCGCCTCGGCCTGCTGGTTGAGCAGCTCCGGCGGCAGGTCGTCGACATGCACTTCGCGTCCGGACGCCATGACCGTGATCCAGCGGCAGGTGTTCTCCAGCTGGCGGACGTTGCCCGGCCAGGGCAGGTGCTGCAGGTATTCCTTGGTTTCCGGCTTGAGCACCTTGGTCTCCACCGACAGCTCCTGCGCGGCGCTGGCGAGGAAGTGTTCGGCGAGTGCCGGGATGTCCTCGCGGCGATCGGACAGGCGCGGAATGTGGATGCGGATGACGTTCAGGCGGTGGAACAGGTCTTCGCGGAACTTGCCGGCCTGCACCAGGGTTTCCAGGTCCTGGTGCGTCGCGGCGATGATGCGCACGTCGACCCGCACCGGCGTGTGGCCGCCGACCCGGTAGAACTCGCCATCGGCCAGCACGCGCAGCAGGCGGGTCTGGGTGTCGGCCGGCATGTCGCCGATCTCGTCGAGGAACAGGGTGCCGCCGTCGGCCTGCTCGAAGCGGCCGCGGCGCTGGTTGGCCGCACCGGTGAAGGCGCCTTTCTCGTGGCCGAACAGCTCGGACTCCATCAGGTCCTTGGGAATCGCCGCCATGTTCAGCGCGATGAACGGCGACGCCGAGCGCGGGCTGTGGCGGTGCAGCGCATGGGCCACCAGCTCCTTGCCGGTACCCGATTCGCCATTGATCAGCACGGTGATGTTGGAATGGCTGAGGCGACCGATGGCGCGGAACACCTCCTGCATCGCCGGTGCCTCGCCGATGATCTCCGGCGTGTGATGACGGTTGGCCGGCTGCTGCTGGTTCTGCTGTTCCTGGGCGTGCTGGTTGGCGCGCTTGACCAGCGACACGGCGTCGTCGACGTCGAACGGCTTGGGCAGGTACTCGAAGGCGCCGCCCTGGTAGGAAGCCACCGCGCTATCCAGGTCGGAGTGCGCGGTCATGATGATCACCGGCAGGCGCGGGTACTGCTCGCGGATCTGCGAGAGCATGTCCAGGCCGCTAAGGCCGGGCATGCGGATGTCGGAGATGATCACATCCGGCTGCTGGCGGGCGAGGCGGGCCAGCACGCTGTCAGCGCTGTCGAAGCTCTGCGTGGCCATGCCTTCCTGTTGCAGGGCCTTTTCCAGGACCCAGCGGATGGAGCGGTCGTCGTCGACGATCCAGACGTTTTCGCTTCGGCTCATGCTGATGTGGCTCCTTGTTCCAGCGGTAGGAAGATCGAGAACACGGTGTGGCCGGGGTGGCTCTCGCATTCGATCAGGCCCTGGTGCTGACTGATGATGTTCTGGGTGATGGCCAGGCCCAGCCCGGTTCCGTCCGGGCGACCGCTGACCATCGGATAGAAGAGCGTGTTCTGCAGCTCGGCCGGGATGCCCGGGCCGTTGTCGATGATCTCGATGCGCGCCACCAGGCGATGGCGGATATGGCCGATGGTGAACTGGCGCAGCGTGCGGGTGCGCAGGGTGAGGCGGCCGAGGCCCAGCTCGTTTTGCCCGGCGAGCGCCTGCATGGCGTTGCGCATGATATTGAGCACGGCCTGGATCATCTGTTCGCGGTCCATCAGGACCTCGGGAATGCTCGGGTCGTAGTCGCGCACCAAAATGATGCTTCCCTGGCATTCGGCCTCGATCAGGCTGGCCACATGTTCGAGCACTTCGTGGATGTTGGTCATCGCCAGCGACGGCAGCTTATTCGAGCCGAGCATGCGGTCGACCAGATTACGCAGACGGTCGGCCTCCTCGATGATGACCTCGGTGTAGTCCTTCAGATGTTCTTCCGGCAGCTCGCGGGCCAACAGTTGTGCCGCACCGCGGATGCCACCCAGCGGATTCTTGATCTCGTGGGCCAGGCCGCGCACCAGCATCTTGGTGGTTTCCTGCTTGGACAGCTGGGCCTCTTCCTTGGTGATGCGCAGCAGGCGGTCGCGCGGCAGCACTTCCAGTAACAGCATGGTCTCCTGGCGCGTCAGCACCGGGGTCACGGCGTAGTCGACGGTCAGCGACTGGCCGGTGGCGGAGGTCAGGGTTGCCTCGCGTTTGGTGAAGGGGTGGGCTTCTTCCACAGCCTGGCGCAATGCCGCCAGGGCTTCCGGTGATTCGGTGAACAGTTCGCTGATGAATTGCCCATGGCTGCGCTGACCGCTGACGGCCAGCAGCATTTCGGCCGCCGGGTTCATGTACTCCAGGCGCAAGCGCGAGTTGAGCAGCAGCGTCGCGGTGGTCAGGTTCTCGATCAGCAGGCGTTGCAGGGCTTCGTTGATCATGACTGGTCTGCATCCGGAGGTTCGTGCAGGAAATGCAAGAACCAAACCAAGCGCGCCATTGCGGCGCGGATCGGCCTGATGCTGCAGCCCTACGGGCTGTCCGGTGACCCAATTTGGTGACGAGCGATCGGCTCGTTCATTGGGTGCACCAAACAGGTGCACTCAATGATCATAGAAAGGGCACGAAGGGAATGTCGCGTTTTTCTACCGGTTTGTCCTTGAGTGGGCATTCCGGGCGCACGCCGTAATCGGCTTTCTTGCACGGGTTGACCATGCGCCGCTGGGCCAGAGAGGTGCGAAGCAGGTGGAAGGTTCGGATCGCACTGCGTTGCAGTTCGCGTTCCTGCTCATCGATCACCGCCACCGCCAGCTGGTGTGTGCCGCGATCGACGTTGCTCAGCTCGAATTCCGCCTGCTCGGCTGGAGCACCGAACGGTTGTCCGTCGAGCAGCACCTGATAAGCGTGCCCGGGTTGCAGCGCAGGCTCGGCTTGCAGGGTGACGTTGATCGTGCCCGCGTTGTTGCGGATCGCCTCGTCCTCGGTCGGACTGATGATGTGCAGCCGATAGTCGACGGGTGTTGCTTTCACCGCTGGCCCGGCGGTCGATGCGGCCTGCACGGGTGGCGCAGGCATGCTGTTTGATGGTTTTAGCCGTACCTCCTCCGCCATCTGGCCGGCCGGGCGATCGGTAAAGACCCGATTGCCCTCCGCATCTATGTAGGAATAGACGCCGGCGAGAGCCGGCAGCGCACTGGCGAGCAGCAGGATGGCAGCTGCCTGACGAACGATTCTCAAGGCGCAGGCCTCGCCGGCTTCGGCCGCAACGCCGGGCTCGAGGTATGCACACGCTGCACCGTGAACCGCTCCGGCTGGCTGTGCTGAATGACCCGCTCGCCGCTCAATATCTCGACGTGCAGGCGGTGTTCGCCGCGTTCGACATTGTTCAGTTGCAGGGACGTGGCCGCGCTGGCGGCGGCCTGAGGGATGCCATCGAGTACGAAGCGCAGGCTGTGGCCGGGTTGCAGCGGCGGCTCCAGCACAGCGCTGACGACGAAGCTGCCGTTGTTGGCACGCAGCGCCTCGTCATCGGGAATGCCGGCTACCTGCAACGTCTGGTAGGGCGCCTGCTGCGTCTGCTGGCTGTCCGGCAATGGCGGTGGCGGCTCGGGCGTGCGGATATTGACGGTATTGGCCGGTGGCAGATCCACCGTATCGGCCTGCACGCCTTCCGGCGGTTGGTTGGTGAACACCGTGTTGCCTTGCTCGTCGGTGTACTTGTAGATCTCGGCGAAGGCCGGGACGCTGAGGATGAACAGCAGGCTGAACAGGGCGCTACGCATGGGAGGCTCCGCAGGAGGTGGACCGTCGAAGCCTTGCACTGCAACGGCCTTCAGGCAAGCACGATCGCTGCGATTTGCGAGGCGTGACAAGCTGCATGGATCGCAGTCGCCGAGCAGAAACGAAGAAGGCCACCCGAGGGTGGCCTTCCTGTCACGCGAACTGGATCAGACGCTGTAGTACAGGTCGTATTCCAGCGGGTGCACGAAGGTGCGCACCTTGATCTCTTCCTCGGACTTCAGCTCGATGTAGGCATCGATGAACTCGTCGGAGAACACGCCGCCCTTGGTCAGGAACGCACGGCCCTTGTCCAGCTCTTCCAGGGCTTCCTTCAGGCTGCCGCAGACCTGCGGGATCAGCTTGCCTTCTTCCGGCGGCAGGTCGTACAGGTTCTTGTCGGCCGCATCGCCAGGGTGGATCTTGTTCTGGATGCCATCCAGACCAGCCATCAGCAGTGCAGCGAAGCACAGGTAGGGGTTGGCAGCCGGGTCCGGGAAGCGCGCTTCGATACGACGGGCTTTCGGGCTGGACACGTACGGAATACGGATCGAGGCGGAACGGTTGCGCGCCGAGTAGGCCAGCATGACCGGCGCTTCGAAGCCCGGGACCAGACGCTTGTAGGAGTTGGTCGACGGGTTGGTGAAGCCGTTCAGGGCCTTACCGTGCTTGATGATGCCGCCGATGAAGTACAGCGCGGTCTCGGACAGACCGGCATAGCCTTCGCCGGAGAAGGTGTTCTTGCCGTCCTTGGAGATCGACATGTGCACGTGCATGCCCGAGCCGTTGTCGCCGTACAGCGGCTTCGGCATGAAGGTCGCGGTCTTGCCGTAGGCGTCGGCGACGTTGTGCACGCAGTACTTCAGGGTCTGAACTTCGTCAGCCTTGGCCACCAGGGTGTTGAACTTCACGCCGATTTCGTTCTGACCGGCAGTGGCCACTTCGTGGTGGTGTACTTCGACGACCAGGCCCATCTCTTCCATGGCGTTGCACATGGCGGTACGGATTTCGTGGTCGTGGTCGCACGGCGGAACCGGGAAATAACCGCCCTTGACGGCCGGGCGGTGGCCCTTGTTGCCGCCTTCGACGTCCTGGTCGGTCATCCAGGAGCCCTGCTCGGAGTAGATCTTGAACATCGAGCCGGAGATGTCCGACTTGAACTTGACCTGATCGAAGATGAAGAACTCCGGCTCCGGGCCGACGAATACGGTGTCACCGATGCCGGTGGACTTGAGGAACTCCTCGGCGCGCTTGGCGATGGAGCGCGGGTCGCGGTCGTAGCCCTGCATGGTGCTCGGCTCGACGATGTCGCAGACCAGGATCAGGGTCGGCTCTTCGGTGAACGGATCGAGCACAGCGGTCTCGTCGACCGGCATCAGGATCATGTCGGAGGCTTCGATGCCTTTCCAGCCATGGATGGACGAACCGTCGAACATCTTGCCGTGCTCGAAGAAGTCTTCATCCTGGGCATCACGAGCCGGGACGGTGACGTGGTGCTGCTTGCCTTTGGTATCGGTGAAGCGCAGATCAATCCACTTCACATCGTAATCTTTGATCAGTTGAAGCGACTTCGACATGGTGTTCTCCAAGTGGTGGAAGCGTGACAGTGAGCTTCCGAATCAGGGTGAAGCCGGGCGGCGATGTTCCGCCAAGGCGACCTGCCTCACAAGGGAGCAAATTGCATGCCAGTGCTCCGTCTTGGAACTGCAGGCCCGCCACTGCGCTGCCGCGGCGATGGGGCGTGCTAAATCCTAGCTTCCTGTACGAAAACGTGCGCGCTAATGGTGCGAGCGGTCTCGGTTACGCATCGTTTTGGTGCGTATGGGCGCGACTCAAAGAAACCGATTAAAACTTGAGCAGTTTCCGCTATACTCCGCGCCCCTCTTTTCCAGCCATACCGGCACCCGCGCTGTTTCCATGAAGCTGATCGTCAAGGTTTTCCCCGAAATCACCATCAAGAGCCCGCCGGTGCGCAAGGGCTTCATTCGCCAGTTGGCGAAGAACATCCGCACCGTGCTGCGCGAGCTCGACCCCGAGGTGCGGGTCGAAGGCGTGTGGGACAACATCGAGGTGGAAACCGCGCTCAGCGAATCGAAGCCGCTGCGCGATATGATCGAGCGCCTGCGCTGCACGCCCGGCATCGCCCATTGCCTGGAGGTGCACGAGTACCCGCTGGGCGATCTCGACGACATCGTCGCCAAGTGCAAGCCGCACTACGCCGAGCGCCTGCCGGGCAAGATCTTCGCGGTGCGCTGCAAGCGCGCCGGCAAGCACCCGTTCAGCTCCATGGACGTCGAACGGCATGTCGGCAGCCAGCTGCGCCAGCAGTGCGGCGCCTCCGGCATTTCGCTGAAGGCGCCGGAAGTCGAAGTGCGCATGGAAATTCGCGACCAGCGCCTGTTCGTCGTCCACGAGCAGCACGACGGCATCGGCGGCTATCCCCTGGGTGCGCTGGAGCAGACCCTGGTGCTGATGTCCGGGGGGTTCGACTCCACCGTCGCCGCCTACCAGATGATGCGCCGCGGGCTGATGACACATTTCTGCTTCTTCAACCTCGGCGGCCGCGCCCATGAGCTGGGCGTGATGGAAGTCGCCCACTATCTATGGAAGAAGTACGGCAGCTCGCACCGCGTGCTGTTCATCAGCGTGCCGTTCGAGGAAGTGGTCGGCGAGATCCTGCAGAAGGTCGACAACAGCCAGATGGGCGTGGTCCTGAAGCGCATGATGCTGCGCGCCTCGACCGAGATCGCCGAGCGCCTGCACATCGACGCACTGGTCACCGGCGAGGCGATCTCCCAGGTCTCCAGCCAGACCCTGCCGAACCTCTCGGTGATCGATTCGGCCACCGACATGCTGGTACTGCGCCCGCTGATCGCCAGCCACAAGCAGGACATCATCGACACTGCCTTCGAGATCGGCACCGCCGAGTTCGCCAAGAACATGCCCGAATACTGCGGCGTGATCTCGAAGAACCCGACCACCCGCGCCAAGCGCTATCGCGTCGAGCACGAGGAAAAGCAGTTCGACATGGCCATCCTCGAGCGCGCCCTGGCCAGTGCCCGCCAGGTGCCGATCGACCGGGTGATCGACGAGTTGGGCGAAGACATCAAGGTCGAGGAGGTCAGCGAGGCGACGGCCGGCCAGGTCATCCTCGACATTCGTCACCCCGACGCCGCCGAGGACGAACCCCTCGAACTGTCCGGCATCGAAGTTCAGACCTTGCCGTTCTACGCGCTGAACAACCGTTTCAAGGAGCTGGATGAAAACCGCCAGTACCTGCTGTATTGCGACAAAGGTGTCATGAGCCGCCTGCATGCTCACCATCTGCTGAGCGAGGGGCATGTGAATGTTCGCGTCTATCGTCCGGCCTGACGCATCGGTGAAACAGCCGGGGCTGTTGGGTGGCAGCATTCGCCACCGCCCTCCCGACCGCTGCTGATCGCAAGGCCAAGTCGTTACAACTCGGACAGCCTGACGTCGTCCGGACAATTCCCAGCTTCAAGCCCGAGCTCGAAGCTATCTACAGAGAAACGAATCAGTGATCGAGAATCTTCGCAACATCGCCATCATCGCCCACGTCGACCATGGCAAGACCACCCTCGTCGACAAGCTGCTGCGCCTGTCCGGCACCCTCGACCGCAAAGAAGCGGAAAACGAGCGCGTGATGGACTCCAACGATCAGGAAAAGGAACGCGGCATCACCATCCTGGCCAAGAACACCGCGCTGAAGTGGAACGGCTACAACATCAACATCGTCGACACCCCCGGCCACGCCGACTTCGGCGGTGAGGTCGAGCGCGTGATGAGCATGGTCGACTCCGTGCTGCTGGTGGTCGACGCCCAGGACGGCCCCATGCCGCAGACCCGCTTCGTGACCCAGAAGGCGTTCAAGGCCGGCCTGCGTCCGATCGTCGTGGTGAACAAGATCGACCGCCCGGGCGCGCGTCCGGACTGGGTCATCGACCAGATCTTCGACCTGTTCGATAACCTCGGTGCCAGCGACGAGCAGCTGGACTTCCCGATCGTCTACGCCAGCGCCCTGAACGGCATCGCCGGCATGGACCACGAGAACATGGACGACAACATGGATGCCCTGTTCCAGGCCATCATCGACCACGTTCCGGCGCCCAAGGTGGACGTCGACGGCCCGTTCCAGATGCAGATCTCGCAGCTGGACTACAACAGCTTCCTTGGCGTCATCGGTATCGGCCGCATTGCTCGCGGCACCGTGAAGACCAACACCCCGGTGACTGCCATTGGCGCCGACGGCAAGAAGCGCAACGGTCGTGTTCTGAAGATCATGGGCCACTCCGGCCTGCAGCGGGTTGAGGTGGCCGAAGCCACCGCCGGCGACATCGTCTGCGTGTCCGGCATGGACGAGCTGTACATCTCCGACACCCTCTGCGACCAGAGCGCCGTCGAGGCGCTGCCGCCGCTGACCGTCGACCAGCCGACCGTTTCCATGACCTTCCAGGTCAACGACTCGCCGTTCGCCGGCAAGGAAGGCAAGTTCGTCACCAGCCGCAACATCAAGGACCGTCTGGACAAGGAGCTGCTGCACAACGTGGCGCTGCGCGTCGAGCAGGGCGACAGCCCGGAGAAGTTCAAGGTCTCCGGCCGTGGTGAGCTGCACCTGTCGGTACTGATCGAGACCATGCGCCGTGAAGGCTTCGAGCTGGCCGTCGGCCGCCCGGAAGTGGTGATCATCGAGAACGAGGCCGGCGAGAAGCAGGAGCCTTACGAGAACGTCACCATCGACATCGAAGAGCAGCACCAGGGGCCGGTGATGGAGCAGATGGGCCTGCGCAAGGGCGATCTGACCAACATGATTCCCGACGGCAAGGGCCGCATCCGCCTGGAGTACACCATCCCGGCGCGCGGCCTGATCGGCTTCCGCAACAACTTCCTGACCCTGACCTCGGGCACCGGCATCCTGACCTCGACCTTCAGCCACTACGGCCCGATCAAGGCCGGCGAAGTCACCAACCGCCAGAACGGCGTGCTGGTCTCCATGGCCACCGGTACCGCGCTGACCTACTCGCTGGAAACCCTGCAGGCCCGCGGCAAGCTGTTCCTCGAGCCCGGCCAGGACATCTACGAAGGCCAGCTGTGCGGCATCAACAGCCGTGACAACGACCTGGTGATCAACCCCACCAAGGGCAAGAAGCTCGACAACATGCGCGCTTCCGGCAAGGACGAGGTCATCGCCCTGGTTCCGCCGATCAAGTTCACTCTCGAGCAGGCGCTGGAGTTCATCGCCGACGACGAGCTGGTGGAAGTGACGCCGAAATCGATCCGCCTGCGCAAGAAGATGCTCAACGAGAACGACCGCAAGCGCTACGAGCGCGCCAAGGTCTAACACCCGTTGCGAGACAACTGAAAGGCGCCTTCGGGCGCCTTTTTGCTGTCTGCTGATTGCCAGGCCGACCTGCTCAGGCGTGCCGAGCGCGCAGCGAGCGGCCTGCGAAAATTCTACAAGACCTCTACAACCCTCGCCCTTGAGCCTGCGAGAGCACACCTTGCCGGCAGGCATGTCCAGATTCAGCCCGCTTCCACTCGACATTCCGTCGATAAAAACTTGTACAGGTAGTGTCATAGCGACATTATCCTGTACAAGTTTTGCATCGCTTCGTGTATCGCTCGAAGCACCAACGACTGGCTGATGGGCTGCCGCGCAGCCTCGCAAGGAGAGTTCGATGAACAAGCAGATGTCGGTATCCATGCGCCTGGGCCTGGGGTTTCTGGTGATCCTGGCGCTGATGGTGGCGGTCGCCGTGGTCAGTGCGCTCAAAGTCGACATCATCGACCGCAGCATGAGCCAGATCAGCTCGCAGGCCGGCCTCAAGCAGCGCTATGCGATCAACTTCCGCGGCAGCGTGCACGACCGTGCGATCGCCGTGCGCGACGCCGTCAGTGCGGCCGATCCCGCGTTTGCCCGTGAGCAGGTGGCGGAGATCGAGCGACTGGCTCAGCTGTACGCCGACTCGGCGGCGCCGATGAAGACGATGCTCGCGTAACCCTCCGCCGATGCCGTGGAAAAGCAGTTGATGCTGCAGATCGAGACCATCGAGGCGAAGACCAATGCGCTGACCCAGCAGGTGGTCGAGCTGCGCTTCAGCGAGGGCTCGGAGCGTGCCTACGACTTTCTCCTGGAAAACGTCGCCGGGGCCTATACCGAATGGCTGCGGCTGATCAACGCGTTCATCGATCACCAGGAATCGAGCATCAATCAGGACGTGACCGTGGTCCGCGAGACCGCCAGCGGCTTCCTCGCGCTCATCGTCGCGGTGACCGGCGTGGCGGTTCTGCTGGGCGTGGCCATCGCCGTGGTGATCATCCGCAAGCTGCGTTCGACCCTCGGTGCCGAGCCGGATGAGGTAGCCCGTGTGATCGGCAACCTGGCCAATGGCGATCTCGGCCAGGTAATCGTCACCCCGTACCCGGACAGCGTCATGGGGGCGACCGCGAAGATGGCCAGCCGCCTCACCGCGATCATTGCCGAGGTGCGCGCTGCCGCCGATGGCGTCGGCGTCGCCTCGGGTGAACTGCGTACCTCCTCGGCGAACAGCAACCAGCAGATCCAGCACCAGTCGGCCGAGGCCGAACAGGTCGCCACGGCGATCAACCAGATGGCCACGACGGTGAACGAGGTGGCGAGCTTCGCCGCCCGTGCCGCCGCTGCAGCAAAGAGCGCCGAAGAGCAGGTCGAGACCGGTACGCGAATCGTCGGCGAGACCGCCATTTCCATCCATAACCTGGCCAAGGTGCTGGAGAGTGCGACGGAAACCGTCAACCAGGTTTCGGCGCAAAGCGGCGATATCGAGAAGATCCTGCAGGTCATCAGCGCCATCGCCGAGCAGACCAACCTGCTCGCGCTCAACGCCGCCATCGAGGCGGCGCGCGCCGGCGAACATGGTCGCGGCTTCGCAGTGGTGGCCGACGAGGTGCGCTCGCTGGCCAACCGTACGCAGCTGTCATCGAGCGAAATCAGCGAGATGATCGCCTCGCTGCAGGCCGGCGCCGGCAGGGCCGTGGAGGTGATGCAGTCGAGCAAGCTGCTGGCGCAGCAGACTGTCGAGCAGACGCTGCAGGCGGAAAATGCGCTGACCAAGATTCGCCAGGAAGTGGGTTCGATCAACGAGATGAACGCGCAGATCGCGACCGCATCCGAGGAGCAGAGCGCGGTGGCCGAAGAGGTCAATCAGAGCGTCACGCGCATCCATGATTCGACCGTCGCCAGTTCGGCCGCCTCGAATCAGGTAGCGTCGTCGAGCCAGGACCTGACCATGCTGGCCGAGGAGCTGAATCGCAAGGTCAACTACTTCCGCAGCTGACCCCGTGCGCCGCACAGACGAACAGCCCCTGCCAAAATACCTGGGTGTTGTACGCGGTCAGGCTTACTGGCGAACCCAGGTCTGGCTGCGGCCCAGCGCCTCGATGCCGATGTAGCCGCGCACTTCCAGCTTGTCGCCGCCATCCAGCAGGCGGGCCTTGGAGCGATAGGTCTTGCCCTTGGCCGGGTCGAGGATGGTGCCGTCGCTCCAGGCCTGCTCGCCGTCCGGCTTGAGGTCCCAGAGGATGGTCATGCCGGTGATGGGCTGATCCTTGCGCTCGCCTTCGCACTCGCTGCAGAGCGGGTTCGGCCCGTGCTCCGATTGCAGAATCTGCGCCACCTTGCCGGTCAGCGTGCCATCGGCGGCCTGCTGGATCTCGACGATGGACTTGGGCTTGCCGGTCTCGTCGTCGATGGTCTGCCAGCGCCCGGCAGGCGATTCGGCAGCTGAGGCCAGCGAGGGGAGCGAGAGCGGCAGGGCCAGCAACAGGGCATTGAACAGTGGGCGCATGGTTTCTCCAGTGATCAGAAGGGCGCCGCCGACTCTACCACCGGCAATTGCGCCCCGTTGCCCCTGACCGCCTGACCGGTCGGTTCTCGTCACATACGCCGTCTCGCTCGTCCTGTTTCCGCTGGATTCGGCGTGGCTGGCGAAACCGATGTCGCTGTCTCGATTGGGCATGTTGCCGATAGACGGCGAGTCGAGCAGCTTGTCCACCCTCTGCCGGGTGATCGCGTGCCCGCCACGAACGTCTGCTTGAAGAGCAGCACCGGCGCATCGAAGAGCTCCATTCGTTGCCAAGGCGCGAGGCGCAGCTGATGTACGTGGCGGCTGTCGTGCGATGGCCACGCTAGCCGCGCTCGACGGCGATTTCGCCGGCGCGGGCGACCAACAGCGTTTCCCGCTGAGCGAACCGTTCGGTTCGGTCAGTGATCTCATCGAGCGTTTGTGCCTATGACAGGCCGGCCATCGCGGCGATGGCAAAGGCCAGACCAATGACGCACCTGCGCCACTGGCAGGCTTGCACACGTCGACGGCCCCTGGTCGCGCCGCTGTTGCCGGTTGCACGCGGGAACAGCGCAATGGGCCTGGACCGATGTCCCAACACGCGCACGGCTAGGTCCCGATCCGTTCGAATTGCTTCAGCGCCTTGTCGCAGCCCATGCCCGAACCTTCGCCGAAACCGGGTTCGAGCCACGGCAAAATCGCCAGCGGCGGCGCGACGATGGCGCCCAGGACGCTGGCGAGCCCGCGGGCGACTAGGGTGTCGGTGACCACTTCCACTCGCGAATCGCGCAGGGTGCCACGCAGCTGTATCGGCGCCTGGCCGGACAGCAGGCTGAAGTCCTTGGCGTGCGCGTCGAACGCCAGTTCCAACCGCTCGGTGCCCAGGTCGATCTGGCCGCCCCCGGTCAGGTTGCTGTCTTGGGTGCTGACGAAGAACCGTTCCAGATGGGCGATGCCGGCGTCGGCGTCGAAACGCAGGTAGCCGCAGCTCATGTCGGTGGGTGCGTCGTTGATGAGCGCCGCGATCGAGGCTTCGCCCGCGTCGAGCCCGAGTAGCTCGATCGCGACCTTGTCCAACTGGCCGCCCGACATGGCTAGCTCCAGGCGGCCGTCGGCGCCGGCCGCCATCTCCGCCGCGGACTGCCCGCTGACGGCCAATCGCAGCTGGCCACCGATAACGGCAGCCGAATCCTGCGCAACGCTGGGGAAGTCTGCGCTGCGCAACAGCGGGGAAAAGCGCGCGCCGGTCAGTGACAGGCGCGCCGTGCCGCTGGGACGTGGCACGCGCGTATTCAGCCGCACGGTGCCATGTGCCGTGCCGCCGGCGAGTTCCAGGCGCAGCGGTTCGATTTCCAGGACGCCTTCGTCGAGTATCGCTTTGAGCGTCACGGCATTGAGGGGGACATCGCGAACCACGAGGTTGTCCGAGCTGAAGCGCACGATGGCATCGCGGCCCTGCAGGGCCTCGAGTTTCAGCGACCGGTCCGAGAACAGCTGGCGCTTGTCGCGCGCTCGCTCGGCGGTCGGGCGCAGGTCGCGCCAACGCAGCGTATCGGCATGCAGGTTGGCCCAGAGCATCGGACGTCCGGCCAGGCTGAGCCGCACATCGCCGCTGAGGTCGCTTTCACCCCAGCGGGCGTCAAGCCCGAGAAGCCGTAGCTGCTGATCTTCCCAACGCAACTCGCCGTCGAGTCGGTAATCGCCCAGTGCGGGCAGGTCGAGGCCGGTCAAGGTGTCGAGACGGTCCAGCTGCTGGCCTTCGAGCGACACCTGCAGCACAGCGGCGTCCAGCTGCAGCGGGTCGGTTACATGGCCGTCGAGCGTGAGGCGCGCGTCGCCCGAGCGGAGCACGCCTTCGACCGGCCAGGTGGTTTCGCGAAAGAGTTGGGGTAGCGCGCCCAGCTGCAGGTCGAACTGTACCGAGACCTGGTTGTGCCAGGCCGTGCCGTGCAACGCCAGCCCCGCAGCGGTCGACGCGGCGCTGAGCTGCACGCGCAGGTCCTGTTGCGGTGACTTGTACAGCAGTTGGGTGTTCTCGATCGAGGCGGTGTCTGGCGCCAGGCGCAGGTGGATTTCGCCATCCAGCACGCCAAGCCCGGGTTGGCCGAACGCGGCAAGTGCTTGTCCGAGATCGAACTGGTCCAGTTGCGCATCGAGCGCGCCGGACAGCCCTGCGTCCGCCCAATCGAAGCCGCCCTGCAACGACACAGCGCCTTGCCCTTGCTCGACATGCAGCTGCGCCAGTTCAAGGTGTTGGCCGTCCAGCTGTGCCTCGATGGTCACGTCCTGTAGCGCGTTATCCGCATAGCTCAGCGTATCGAGCTGCAGCGACAGCTCGCCGCGGTAGTCACCCAGCCGTTCGAGCAGGTCGCTGGCATTGGCCAACAGGCGATCGGCGGCCATGGGGCGGCGCTCGCCCGTGCGGGTCGGTCGAGGCATCAGGCCCCAGCGGTTGAGGTCCAGCTGGTCGCCTTCGAGGCGGATGGCCACCCTTGGCTCGGAACCGGCCTGCACGCTCGCCGCACCGGTCAGATGGCTGCCGTTGGTACGCAGGTCGATGTCGCTCAACGCCCACTGCGAGCCGTCGCGCCGCGTGTTTGCCTGCAGCCTGAACGGCGGCAGGTCGATCGGCAGCGCATCGAAGGCCATGGCGTCCGACGCAGAGGCCGTCAACCGGCCCTGCAGCTGCTCAAGGCTGGGTAGCGAGGCACTCTGTCCCTCGAACCGCAGTTGCAGAGCGCCAAGCTGGGCGTTCAGCGAGAGGGTATAAGGGGCGTCGGCCGCCAGCGCCCGCGCTGGTGGGTCACCGATGAGCGTCAGGCTGACGGGACGGCCGCGGAATTGGCCGGAACCTTCCACGTTCAGCCGACGCGGACCTTCGTCACTGGGAGGCGTCGCCACCGACAGGTCAAGCTGAAGGTCGAGCTGGGCATCGTGGTAATGGATCTCGCCGTCGCGGATGCGCAAGGGAGCGGGGCTGAACGGCAGCGAGCCTTCCTCCGGGCCGTCGCCCAGCAGCGCGGCCCAGTTCGTTTGGCCATCGGCTTGGCGGGCGAGGTGGACTTGAGGTTGAACCACCTGGAGCGACCGCAGCTGCACGTCACCGGTCAACAGGGCACCGACGCCCAGCCGGGCACGCAACGCGTCGAGCGTCAGCAGCGGTGCGTCGGATGCCCAGTCGGCGTTGGCGATGCGCAGGTCGCGAAGCTGTACGCCCAGCGGCAAGCCCCATTCGATGTCGAATTCGCCGATGGACACCGCGCGCCCGTCCAGGCGCTGGCTCAGCTGGCGCTCGATCAGTTGCCGGGCCCAGGGTGACTCGGCCAGCAGGGCAAGACCGCCCAGCAGAACGAGAATGCCGGCAAGACCGGCCAGCAGCCATGGGGTCGCTTTGGACACCTGTTCCTTCTTCCGGCAAGCCGTATGGGATGGATATCGATGGGTGTCCTATGTGCGACCCCGGTAAGCGGGGAGAGGTCGGCCGCTGCGGTTACCGACGGCCGAACGGGCCCTGATGCAGTTACTCGCTGCCCCAGCTTGGCGAGGGCCTCTGCAAGGGCACCGGCTACACCGTCGAAGGCGAAGGACTAGACGGGATAGCAGCGCCCGGCTGACTCGCCGGGCCACCAAGCTGGCCGGCACAGCAAGTCGTCATTCCACGGCACCCCGCTAGACTGGCTTCGTCTCCACGAAAACAAGAAGAACGAATGAGTAGCACCGACGGCATGGCACTGGATAGCTGGCGCGCCAGCGCTCTCGAGTTCGATTTTGGCGGCAAGCGCATCCGCTACTGGACGGCTGGCGAAGGCGAGCCGCTGCTGCTGATCCATGGCTTTCCCACCGCCAGCTGGGATTGGCACAAGGTCTGGCAGCCGCTTGCGGCGCGCTATCGGCTGGTTGCCTGCGACATGCTCGGCTTCGGCTATTCGGCCAAGCCGCGCGGGCACGCTTACAGCCTGATCGAGCAGGCCGACCTGCAGCAGGCACTGCTGGCGGAACTGGGTATCGACGGCATGATCCATGTGCTGGCGCATGACTATGGCTACAGCGTGGCTCAGGAGCTGCTGGCGCGGCATTGCGAAGGGCGCATCGCACTGGCCAGTTGCGTGTTCCTCAATGGCGGGCTGTTCCCTGAAACCCATCATCCGGTGCGGGTGCAGAAACTGCTGCTCGGCCCGTTCGGCTTCCTGCTGGGCAGGCTGTTCTCGCGGCGTACGCTCGGGGCGACCTTCGGCCGGGTGTTCGGTGCGCAGACGCAGCCGAGCGACGCCGAGCTGGACGATTACTGGCGCCTGATCGCCGAGAGCGCCGGACCGGCGGTGATGCACCGGCTGATCCGCTACATGCCCGAGCGGGTCAGGCAACGCGAGCGCTGGGTGACGGCCATGCAGCGCTGCAATGTGCCGTTGCGGGTGATCGACGGCGCCGCCGATCCGATCTCGGGTGCACACATGGTGGCGCGCTACCGCGAGCTGATTCCGACGCCCGACACTGTGCTGCTGGAGGGCATCGGTCACTACCCGCAGGTCGAGGACCCGCAGCGGGTGCTCGAACACTACTTCGACTTTCGTGCACGTCTTGCTGCTGTAGATGGTGGCAGTTGAAAAAACGACATCGTGCCCGAGCACCTGCAAGCCGAGGGGGAGAGGTGGCGCGAATTATTGCGGGCCCGCCGTGACCTGACGGGCCAGCGAACTCCTTGGTACGTGACCGTTCTCACATGGTAGGACTCAATGGAGAACCCGGATGAAAAGACCAATTTTGGCGTTCGCTGCCCTCGCGTCTGCTCTCCCAGCTCTAGCCGACGACCCGATGGTCGTGACTCGTCTGAATGGCATGAACATGGAGATCGAGGAGCTTGGCGTGCCTTCGGCATCCTCTGAACAGGTCGATCTGCGTGGTGTACCGGCGATCAAGGTGACCAACCGCAGCGCGGAGATCGCTTCCTGCCAATTCCATGCTCTGCCTGAGGAAACGGCCATGACGGCTACACCCGCTGCTTCGATCAGCCCGAACGAAGAGGTCGTCATGCAAGTGCCCGGTAAATATTCCGCGGGCGGCCCGATTGCCATGCTCGTCTGCAAGCCAGTAGGCGCAGCGAGTAATTGATTGGGCAGAAGCTTCCACCGCCCTGAGCTGGGCTCACCGCCCAAGGGAAGAGGAGAACACCATGAACAGATACTTGCTTGCTTCCATTTCGATGGCCACGCTTTTTCTATCCGTACCGCATGCGGCCGCACAATGGCTGGCAGGCACCCCTCGTGATGACACTGGCTCGCGGGCAAGTCAGATGGGTATTCCGACCCCTCAGGAGAAGCTCGAAACACATCGAAACGAGCAGGGGCAGATCGTCACGGAGGACGGTCGGCCGGTCGAAGGTTTGTCGGACAGCGAATCGGTACCTAATCGAAATCTGCATCGCACCGAACAGGATACGGTGACCGCAGACCCGCCTCACCAGTCAGCTACACCAGGCGAGCTTGAGTAACCGTTCGTCAAAGGGGTGCTGCGTCGTATGCCGCCGCTACCCGTTGCATGCCGAGCGCGAAGCTGGGGCTCGCGCTCGGGCCACATGAAGCGAGATAGCCCCGCTCGCATTGCCTGAGCGGGGCATTTCCCGTCGCGTAACGTGCCTTAACGCAGCGCTACAGCAACGCTTCACTTCATCATCGCGATTACACGGTTGCGCAGTTCCGGGTCGGTCTGCACGGCTTCGTTGATGGCGTTGTACTCGTCGATGCTGATGTCGTTTTCCTCGATCACGCCGAGCATCTTCTCGTTGGCCTGCTGCTGAAGATCGCGGGCCTTGTCGGCGTCTTCGGTCTGCTGCAGCTTGCCGGTGAATTCCTCGCGGATCTCCATGATCTCGCCGAGCGACTCGGCGAAGCTTTCCAGTTTTTTCTCACCGAACTGCTGGGCCTGTGCACCGGCCGCCGGCTGCGCCGTGGGGGCGGGGTTGGCTGATTGCGCCGATGCAAGGGGGGCGGCCAGGCCAAGGAACAGCGAGAAGAGTCCGGCGAAGGCGAGACGAGCGTTGGGCTGGGTCATGTTCATTCCTGCTTCGGTTAAAGACGCTTTCGACAGTGCAGCAGCCGTGCCAGGTGCTCGGTCTGAACGTAACTAATTGATGTGTAAGTAATTGCTCGTTTCATCGGAGCGCGCTGGCTGCAGCGTGAGCCGTCCTGTACTGTGCCGGAATGACACATGTATCAATCTGGCAGCGCCCGGCGAGCCTGCGTGGCGCGCTTCTGCTCAAGGTCATCGTGCCGCTCATGGCGATCATGTTCGGCTTCAGTTCGGTGGTGCTCTGGACAGTCGAGCGCAACAGCGAACGGCGCCTGCAGGCCGAGGTCGAGCTGGTCGCGCGGGCGGTGCGCCTGCCGCTCAGCGCCAGCCTGGAGAAGAACCACGAGCGCACCCTGCAGCAGGTGCTGGAATCGGTGCTCGGCGTCGGGCGCGTGTATGGCGCCTATGTCTACGACCGTGACGGCAAGCTCGCGGCCTATGCCGGTGCGGTGGAGCCGGATCAGGACGAGTCGGCGATCCAGCAGCTCACCGCCGGCGGCGAGCGGACCGGCACCTATCAGCGCATCAATGGGCGCCCGGTGTATTCCTACTTCGTTCCGCTGGAAGAAAGTGGGGGGCAGATCAATGGCCTGCTGCAGGTGACCCGGCGCTGGGGCGATTTCGAGCAGGACATCCGCCGCCTGCGCCTGATCGCCGCGGGCCTCGGTGGCTTGCTCGCCGGGGTGGCGCTGCTGGTGATCCTGCTCGGCCATCGCTCCGCGGTGGGCAAGCATCTGCAGCAACTGGCGCGCAGCATGGAGCGCGTCGCGGCCGGCGAGCGCGAGCACCGAGCACCACGTAGCGGGCCGCAGGAGATCGTCGTGCTCTCCGGCGCGCTGAACCAGATGCTCGACAGCATCGCCGCCGCCGAGCGCCAGGTGGCCGAGCAGCAGGCCCGCGAGGAGCAGTTGCAGGCGCGCCTGCGCCAGAGTCAGCAACTGGCGGCGGTGGGACGGCTGGCGGCAGGTGTCGCGCATGAGCTGGGCAGCCCGCTGAGTGTGATCGACGGCAAGGCGCAGCGCGTGTTGCGCGACGATGAGCTGGATGAGCCCCATCGCCGCGCGCTGTTGCAGATTCGCCAGCAGGTGGCCCGGCTCAGTGCCATTGTCCGCCAGCTGCTGGACTTCGGCCGCGCCGCCGGCTCGCCGCTGCGCAAGGTGCCTGCCGAGGTGCTGGCGCATTCGGCAGCCGCGGCGGTGGCCGATGAGCTGGCCGCGCTGCAGGTACGGCTGGAGCTGCAGGCACCGGCGCAAACGCTGTACTGCCGGGTCGACCCGCCGCGTTTCGAGCAGGCGCTGACCAATCTGCTGCGCAATGCCGCCCAGGCCAGCCCTGGCGGATTGGTGCGGCTGTGCTGGTGGCGCGATGGGGCCGAACTGATGTTGCAGGTCGAGGACGATGGCCCCGGCATTGCCGAGTCGAACCGCGCGGCGCTGTTCGAGCCGTTCTTCACCACCAAGCCGGTGGG
>Ga0208179_1000692_pt1 | contig 20052 bp, 20 predicted proteins | sample Malvired_Geostar_FD_184238 | JGI IMG/M metagenome (GOLD analysis project Ga0208179, IMG submission 184238) | Marine viral communities from the Global Malaspina Expedition - Malaspina viral metaG DeepMed_Geostar (SPAdes) (version 2) | ecosystem: Environmental > Aquatic > Marine > Oceanic | place...
GCCGCCGCGATCGCGGAACCGGCCCAGGGCGCGCCCGAAGGTTCCGGTCATATAGGCGGCGTTGGTCGGTTCAGGATCGATGAGACCCTGATCGTGCAGATAGCCATAGGCTGGCATCGACGTGGTGTGGAACGCCCGCACCATGGCGCCGACCTGCCGATAGACATCGTCGAGATCGGGTTCGGCGAGCCACTGGCGAAGCGGCGTCCCGGGGACCCAGGTGGTGAGGGCGAAACGCAGTGGCAGTATGGCGCGGGACTCGTCCAACACCAGCCAATGCGGGATGGTGATCGCCGTATCCGCCTTCAGCATCTCCGCCACGCGCCGCTCCTTGCCGGGACGCCAGGCGGGCTCGTCGGCATAGAGCTTGAGGACCAGGGGATCGCCGCCGCCCACAAGGTCGATGCGATAGACCTCGGTGCTGCCGCCCTGCAAAGGCGTGACGCGTTCGGGCGAGAGCTTCGGATCGAACGCGGCCAGGATGGCGGCGGCCTGTTCCAGGCTCACATCGAAGGCCAGTCGTTTGATCGGCGGCATGGCCTTCGCTCCATCGTCGGATTCGCGACCTGACCTGTAGATGGCCGCCGGTGACAACGGCATGTCGGAGCACGGGCCTCGGCACCCACAAGTCATGCAGACCAAGTCCCGAAGTCGGCGACAGACATAGGTCGATGGCATTCCAAATAGGCCGGCAGGATGGATGCGGGGCGCCGTCCAGCTCGCGATTATCGGCGGCGAACCATCAGAATGGTGGGCAGCAATACGCCGCCAGGCCGGCTCAGGTGGCTGGGTCCAAGCGCCTCGAAACCATTGCGCCGGTAGAACGCCTCGGCGTTCAGCGTCGACTCCAACCTGATTGGGTCGGCGAAGTCTGCGCTGGCGCCCGTGATCGCAAAGTTCAGCAGACGGCGGCCCCAATCCCGGCCTGATGACGTCCCCCGCACGAAGAGCATCGAGATCAAGCCGGGAAAGAACTCTGTGAAGCCGACGGGCTCACCTTCGGACTCGGCGATCCAAAGCGCCCCCTGTTCGACGGCGCTGCGATAGTTCTCGCTCGACCGCTCGGCAAACCATGCCTGCATCTGCGCCTCATCATAGTGAGAACCACAGTGGGCTTGCACAGAGTCGACGTGCAGACGGAACACCAGGTCGAGATCGGCGACGCCGGCTTGTCGGATGGCGAGGGCGAGCGGCTTCCTTTCGATCCTACCCCTCCTCCACCGGCTCGGTGAGGAAATGGCGGCCCTGTTTGTCCTCGACTTCGACCACCCAGATATCGGGGTCGATGCGGGCGGCGCGGGCGATATAGGCGTCCACCTCGGGCTCCTCGGTGGCCATGGTCGGGCGCATCCAGATCTGCTCGCCGTCGCCGCGGGTGGCCTCGGTATAGAGCCGCACGGTCTTGTCCGAGAGGTTCACCGCCTTGACCAGGACCGCGCCGGCCCGGGCGTCGCCCTTGCGGGCCACGACGCCGAAACCGCCGGACAGCTCGGCGCGGCGGATCAGGGCGGCGGCCCAGACATCTGTCGACAGGATCATGTCTTGTCCCTCCGGCCCTGCTTAGGGCATGGGCCGCCGCGCCTCGCAAGCGCCAGAGCTGCGGCGGCAGGAAAGTTCGGGCCGCTAACCGAAAGACAACCGCTGGGACCCCAGAGTGGGTGAAAGGCCGCAGAGCCGCACAAGAAACGAGATGGACGCATGACGATCAAGCGCGACACCGCGCAGCGTCGGGCGTCTCGATGGATGGGGTCGATGGCCGCGGCGGGCATGCTCGCTGCGCCGATGGGGGCGGTCGCCGGACCCCTGGATCTCTATATCGAGCGCACCGCCATGGCCGCCGCCGATCACCGATGCGGCTTTTTTGACGCGGGCCTGCGCGCCGCCCTGGAGGCTGGCCGCGTCCAGACCCGCAATGCGGCCATGCGGGGCGGCGCAACGCCCGCCCAGCTGTCCAAGGCCGACGCCCATGCCCTGGCCTCGGCGGCGACCGTCATCTGCGATTCCGAAGCCGTGACTGAGGCTGCGGCCCATGTGCGCAGCGCCTTCCAGGGCTTCGCGAAGCTGCGGCAGATCACCTATCCCGGCGAGACCGCCGACTGGCGGGCCGATCGCACATCGAGCGCCGAGGTCCACCGCTGGCGCCTGGCCCAGCAGAGCGAGTTCGCTGGCGGCGAGATGGTGTTCGGCCTCGCCGGCCGGGACGGGCGGCCCGTGCTGCTGGCCCTGGCGAGCTTCGCCGATGGACGCACGCCCTATGCCGCCCGCCTGGTTCTGCGGGACGACAGCCGCGCCGCGCGGCCCTATCTGGATCTGCGGGGCGACCAGGATCTCGCCCGACGCCTGCCGCCGGCCGACGCCCGGCGCACCTATTCGGCTGAGGCCCGCAGCAAGGCCGGCCTCGACCTGCGGCCCGAGGAGATGGGCGCCGGCTGGGCCTTCCGCTTTCCCGCCGAAGCCGCCGTAAGGCTGGCCGCCCTGGACCCGCGGGAGGCGGTGGCGGTCGAGTTTCTGTTTTCGCAGGGGCCCGCCGTCCGCCGGGCCTATGTGGAGGTCGGCGACTTCGCCGCCGGCCGCGCTTTCCTGCAGGTGGCCACGCGCTAGAGCGCTGAGGCCTCGGTCGGTTCGACCTCTTGCAGGGGGGTGGATTCGGCCCCGTCGGCAGGCGGAACCAGCACCGGCATCCGCACGGTGACCGTGGTCCCCTCGCCGACGGCGCTTTCGATGAACATCTCGCCCCCGTGGAGTTCAGCGAAGCTGCGCACCAGGGACAGGCCCAGGCCCGTGCCCGCGGCGCGGCGTTCGGCGTCCCCCGCCTGCTCATAGGGGCGGCCGACGCGGACCAGGTCCTCGGCGCTCATGCCGATGCCCGTATCGGCCACCACCAGCTCCATCATGCCACCGGCCGCCTGCAGTCCCACGGTGACGGCGCCGGTGCGCGGCGTGAACTTCAGGGCGTTGGAGATCAGGTTCAGGACGATCTGCTTCAACGCCCGGCGATCAGCGTCGATTTCAAGCGGCTCCTTGGGCAGGACGCCGCGAAGCTGCACCCCTGCGCGGTCAGCCTGGCCGCGCATCAGGCGCAGGACGGCGTTGATCGCCTCGCGGCCGTCGAACTCCTCGCGGCTCAGCTCGAAGCGTTCGGCCTCGATCTTGGACATGTCGAGGACATCGTTGATCAGATCCAGCAGATGGCGGCCGGACTCGTGGATCAACTCGGCATATTCGCCGTAGCGATCGGGCAAGGGCCCGAACAGCCGCGACCGCATGATGTCGGAAAAGCCCATGATGGCGTTCAGCGGCGTGCGCAGCTCATGGCTCATATTGGCCAGGAACCGGGACTTGCCGGTGTTCTGGGCCTCGGCCTCGGCCCGGGCGGTCTCCAGTTCGGCCTCATGGTCGCGCCGGGCGCGGGCGTCCGATAGGGCGACCACAACCCGCGTGGCGCCGGCGCGCTTCAGGCGCGCCTCCAGCCAGCCCTGAGGATCGGCGGACGGCGCAAAGGCCAGCTCGGCGCGGCCCTCCCGGCGGGCGCGCTGCAGGGCCACGGCCAGGTCTTGCCGGCGGTCGGCGATCGCCAGCGCGGAGAAAACCTGGCCCGTCAGGTCCTGGCCGGCCAACCCGGGACCGAAGGCTCCCAGGATCGCGCCTTCAGGTCCGACCTCGACCAACTGGGTCGGCTGGTCATCCAGCAGTCGGCGCAGGTGGCGGAGTTCGGCCAGGCGGCGCCGGTCGCGGCGCTCGATCCGGCGCAGCAGGCTGACCAGGGCCAGGGCCAGGCCGCCCGCCACGGTGACGATGGCCACCGTAGCCAGCAATCCCTCCGTGATATCTGGCTGTACCGCAGGCTTGCCCAGCAGGCTGATGAGCAGCCCAAAGCCCAGCAGGGCCAGGGCGCCGGCGCCCGCGGGCGCGATCAGCTGAATACGGCCGGCCAGCGCCGCCGCCGCCAGAGGCGCCAACACCCAGGCGCCCAGCGGACCCAGGGCGCCGCCCATCAGGAAGACCGCAGCCCCAGGCCCCAAGGTCCAGAGGATCAGGCGCAGTCGATCAGCAGCCGCCCGGCCGACAGCGCCCAGAAGGACATCGATCAGGGCTGGCGCAGCGCCGAGGACCAGGGCGACCATGCCGGCCCTGGGGCCGCCGCCGCCCACCAGGAAGACGAGGCCCGCCGCCGTCACCGCCAGCCAGGCCGCGCTCCACCAGAAGCCCAGTCCGACCAGATCCGCATGCGGCGCAGGCGACCGCGCGTCCGGGAGGTCGCCCGAGCGTGGATCGTCAGAGGGGTCGCGGATGGGCAGGCTTGGTCTCACGTCGTGGAATCGCTGAATCTGAACGGAGGACTCTAGCTTCGGCTTCCCCATCTAGCGAGCCTGCTCGCGCCGTGGGCGACAGCCATGGGGTCACAGGCCGCCCAAGCTGGGCCGGACGTGGTTAACCTGGCCCCGAGGTTACCTGATCCAGAGGTTAGGCAGACCGGGGCGCGACGCCTCGACGCAAGGAGAAACGAATTCGTAAGCCCGGCGGCCCCAGTCTTGCGGTTTCGCCCCAAGAGAGCCGACCGCCATGGCCGATGCGGCCTTCCGGCGCCGAGAGGCGCTTCCGATGAACCCCGACAGCGACGCTCGCCGGCGTGAGCGGGCCGCTGAGCTGCGCCAGGCGCGGCGGGCGGCGCATCTGCGCCTGGAGTCCCGCGCCGAGGAGCATCGCCGGTCCTTCCTGCGGATGGTCAGCCACGAGCTGCGCACGCCGCTGAACTCGATCCTGGGCTTTTCGGAACTGATCAGCGCCGAGATCTACGGCCCGCTGGGGGCGCCCGAATACAAGGACTACGCCAAGCTGATCCGCGACAGTGGTCAGAAGCTGCTGGCGCTCTCCAATCAGGTCCTGGAGATCGCGCGGCTGGAAAGCGGGGCGGCCGATCTCGTCGCCCGCCGCGAGCCGCTGGACCATGTGCTGGACGATGTGCTGGACGGCCTGGCCGACGAGATACGTACGCGCGAAGCCAAGGTGGTGGTCGAGGATCAGGGCGCCCTGCCCGATGTAATCGCCGACCCCAAGGGCCTGCGCACGGCCCTGGCGGCGCTGCTGTCGAACGCCATCGTCCACGGCGCCGGCGGCGGCGAGATTTGCGTCCAGGTTCGACAGCGCGGCGCCGAGGTGCTGGTCAACATCATCGACCAGGGGCCAGGCGTCGACCCTCGGGACATTCCGCGCCTTCTGCGCCCCTTCGAGCAGGGCGAGAACGCGCTGATCCGGCGGGGCGAAGGCGCCGGCCTTGGCCTGCCGCTGGCCTTCATGCTGTGTCGCGGCATGGGCGGGGGCCTGACTCTGACGCCAAGGCTTGAAGGCGGCCTGTGCGCTGCGGTTCGCGTGCCGGCCCCCCGGGCCCGACCAAAGACCTGAACGCTCGGCGCCGTTGCGCCGACAGGCCGGGGGGCTTAAGTGCAGCCGCATGTCCGGCATCCAGAAAACCCTCGACGACTTGGCCGAAGAGTTCGACCTCCTGGGTGACTGGGAAGAGCGCTATCGCTACGTGATCGAGCTGGGCGGCGACCTGGCGCCCCTGAGCGAGGCCGAGCGGTCGGAGGCCAACAAGGTTCGCGGCTGCGCCAGCCAGGTCTGGCTGGTCACCGAACCTCAGAGTGACGGAACGGTTCGCTTTCGCGGAGACTCTGACGCCCATATCGTTCGGGGCCTGATCGCCATCCTGCTGCGGCTGTTCTCCGAGCGTCGCCCGGCTGAAATCATCGATTTCGATATCAAGGCCGCCTTCCAGCGACTGGGCCTGGCCGGCGCCCTGTCGACCCAGCGTTCCAACGGCTTGGCGGCGATGGCCCAGCGGATCGGCCGCGACGCTGAGGCCCTGAACGCCGCCAACAGCTAGGCTGGATCAGGCGGCGCGGATGCCGGAAAATCCCGGCTCGCTCTGGACGCCGACGACGGTGTCGTAGCCCAGGATCATGTCCACGTCCCGCCCATTGGAGGCCAGCGGCAGTCGCAGCCAGAGGATGGACAGGTGATTGGCGCCACGCCAGGAGAGGGAGTGGACGCCCACGCCGGCCCGGCGCTCCTCGACCACAGCCGTCAGTTCCTCGCGCCAATAGTCCGCAGCCGCGGCGTTATACACATCGGTAAGGGCCCGGCCGGTGATCTCACGACCATAGACGCTGTAGAGTCCCGTGCCGGCCAGCCGGACGCGGAAGTCCAGCGGCTCGCGCCGGATATCGATCAGACTGACCGTCGGCAGCAGACGCTTGAGCGCCGCCGGATCGACATCGCCGCGTCCCGGCAGTCGCGCGCCCCGTCGGAGACCAGCCCAATAGCTGTACATCTCCTCGTGAGCACGAGCGGCCGCCGCCGAAGTCCCAATTTGCGCCGCCATGTTTGGATTCCTTAACAACCCCTTGGAATCACGACGAATCACTTATCGCCCGTATGGCGAATCGAGGGCAAGGCGAAATCGGTCTGCTGCGACAAGAAACCGGTTTGCAACACAAAAACGCCCGCCTCGTCGGAGGCGGGCGTTTCGGGTGACTCAAGCTGTGGCCCTGACAGGGCTGGTCTTTAGCGCTTCTTGCGCGCGGCCTGGCGACCGCCCTGGCCGAGGCCCATCTGCTTGGCCAGGTCCGAGCGCGCCTTGGCATAGTTCGGCGCGACCATCGGATAATCCTTGGGCAGACCCCATTTGGCCCGGTATTCTTCAGGGCTCATATTGTACTTGGTCCGCAGGTGCCGCTTCAGCGACTTGAACTTGCGGCCGTCCTCCAGACAGATCAGGAAGTCCGGCGTGATCGAGCGGCGGACAGGAACCGCGGGCTCTTTCGGCGGCGCTTCGACTGCTTCCGGCGCGCTGGTGATGCCAGCGAGGGCGCGATGCACCGCCTGAATCAGGTTCGGCAGATCAGCGGCGGCCACCGAATTGTTGCCGACATAGGCCGACACAATGTCTGCCGTCATCTCGATGACTTCTGTTTTTTCGTCCATTTGTTCTATCCAGATCGACGCTAGGGGCGCGCCACAACATCTGATTCCCAGATCAGTTGTTAGCTACTTAACTCTGGGGAGGAACCGACACAAGAGCAGCCTAGGGCAATATGTCTTGGCGGATGCCTTCACGACCTCAACACAGGCTCTAGTTGAGTTGCCAAGCGTTCTGGCATAGCGCTGATTTGCACCGGAGCGCTATAATGCGACGCCCCAGCCTAGTTCCGGCCGAATTCCTTAGAAAAGGCCAGCATTGCCGCCCGCTGGGGCAGGGAGTATTCATCAATGGCGGTGTCATCGCCATCTCGGATCGCCCGCAGCAGATCAGGTGTCAGGGCCGAGGACAGCGACCAGTTCCAATACCTCAGCACGGTCTGAGCCCGGTCGACCGCCAGCATGTCATAGATGAGCAGGCTGCGCTCAAAGGCCGCATTGGGCTGGCCATCAGGATCGGTCTCGGGACGCCGCAGCCCCCGCCACAGGGCGCGCAGGGCGTTCCGCGGCAGCCCCGTAGCCTTGCACAGAATAGCCAGGGCCTCTCCACCCGGATCGGTGAACAGCTTGGCCCCCGTCATCGGCTTGAGGCCTGAAAGGTAGGAGATCTCCTCGGCCACCTCACGGGTCATGCCGTGCTGGGCCGCCGACACCGCCGCCTCCAGGCTGGCGAAGGGGCTCTTCTCGATGGCGGCGCGATTGCGCTGCCGGCGCTCGATGAACTGCAGAGCCTTGCGCGACATCGGGTCCTGCCAGCCCTCTTCCGCAGCGATCGGGAAGATATCGCCCGCCGCGTCCTGCAGGATTTCGCGCGAAACGGCGAAGCGCTGAAGGATGGTCCGCCTCGCTTCGTGATCGGCCCACCAGAACAGCACATAGGCCTGGGCCGGCCGTAGCTCAGGCCGGCGCAGCAGGGCCGGCGCCAGGTGAGGCGCATCGCGGCTGATGGCGACCAGCGCCTCCAGGCTGGCATGGCCAAGGCGGGCCTCACGGTTGGCCAGCAGGGCGTCGATCGCCGGCATTTCCCCGGAAGAGACGAGGGCTTCCACCACCACCTCGCTCAGCGCCTTGCGCCCGGCGATCATCAGCCGGTGCTCCGAGCCGGCCATGCGGGCGCAATCCAGCAGCTCGGAGTCCGACAGGCTCTCACAATCGGTCAGCAGCGGACGCGCCACCTCGACCTCGTCGCGCAACAGGAGGCGAGCGAGTTGGGCGGGGACCTCCGACAGCCCGGCCAGCCGGCGCGACACCCGGGCGCGCTCCTCAGGGGAGGCGTCTCGCAGCATCTCGATCAGCAGGTCGGCGGTCACCGAGCGCTCGAAGGCGTTGACCCGGCTGGACGGCAGGCAGACCACGTCGGCCAAACGCCGCAGCAACGCGCCGCGGGCGCGGAAGCGCGGCTGAGGCGGCGGCGAATCGTCGGGCAAGGGCGCGCTCTGGTCCATCAGGAGGCGCAGTCCACCACAGGGGCGTTAACCATGGGTTCCCGCCGCCCGCGACGCTCAGGAAAAATCAGGCGGCGTCCATCCGGGCCAGATGTCGGGCAGGCCGTCGGAGACCTTATCCGGAAAGACGGGCGGCCGCTTCTGGAGGAAGGACTCGACCCCTTCCTTGGAGTCAGCCGAGGCGCCCCTCGCCTGGATGCTGCGGCTGTCGGCCCGGTGGGCGATCATCGGATGCTCGGCGCCGGCCATGCGCCACATGAGCTGGCGGGTCAGGGCCACCGACACCGGAGCGGCGTTATCGACGATCTCCCGGGCCAGGGCGCGGGCGGCGGGCAACAGATCTTCGGGCGCATGCAGCGACCGGACAAGACCGCGGTCTAGGGCCTCCTGGGCGCCGAAGACCCGGCCGGAATAGCACCACTCCAGCGCCGTCTGCATGCCCACCAGCCGGGGCAGGAACCAGGAGGAGCAGGCCTCCGGCGTAATGCCCCGACGGGCGAAGACGAAGCCGAACCGGGCCTCGGTCGAGGCCAGCCGGATATCCATGGGCAGTTGCATGGTCGCGCCCACGCCCACAGCCGCCCCGTTCACCGCTGCGATCACCGGCTTGAGGCTCTCATAGATGCGCAAGGAGACCAGGCCGCCGCCGTCGCGATAGACGCCCGACTCCGTGCGCTGCCCCAGCGGATCGGCGGCGCGATTGTCGAAATCGAAGGTCGATCCGCCGCCGGCCAGGTCGGCGCCGGCGCAGAAGCCGCGCCCGGCCCCTGTGACGATCACCGCGCGCACCTCATCGTTCCCGTCGGTCAGGTCGAAGGCTGCGATCAGTTCGCGGTTCATCAGCGGGTTGAAGGCGTTGAGCTTTTCCGGTCGGTTCAGGGTCAGCTGGGCGATCCCGTCCTCCAGTTCGAGCTTCAAGGTCTCGAATTCGGCGAGGCTCTTGGCAGCCATGGCGTCTCCCTTTCGCTTTGTCAGATTTGCCCCATCGGAGCCGCTTGACGGACGGGAGGTCAAGCACCCCATCATCGCTGAACAGTGATCATTTAGCAGCGCGCCGACGGCCCCGACAAAGAGGGCTGCGGCCCGGAGGAAACACAGGCCCATGCATCCGTCGCATCACGCGAAGTCCCATCCCGAGCGCGCCGCCTACATCATGGCGAGCTCCGGCGAGACCGTCACCTATGGCCAGCTGGAGGCCCGCTCCAACCAAGGCGCGCACCTGTTCCGCGAGCTGGGCCTGAAGGCCGGCGATGTGATCGCCATCCTGATGGAGAACCATCCCCGGTTCTTTGAGGTGGCCTGGGCCGCCCAGCGGGCCGGCCTCTATTACGCCTGCATCTCGTCCAAGCTGACCGCCGGCGAGATCGAGTACATCATGGGCGACTGCGCCGCCCAGGTGCTGATCACCTCGGCCGGCGTCGGGCCGGTGGTGGACGAGCTGCCAGCCCTGCTGCCCGGCGTGAAGCTCTACATGGTCGGCGAGGCGCGCGCGCCCTATGAGAGCTTCGAGGCGGCCCGGTCCGGCATGCCCCAGACGCCCATCGCCGATGAAACCGCCGGCGCCGACATGCTCTATTCGTCAGGCACCACGGGCCGACCCAAGGGCATCAAACCGCCCCTGACCGGCGGGCCGATCGACGCCCCCAATGCGCTCTCGATGATGGCCGAGCACATGTTCGGCTTCCCGCCCAACGGGACCTATCTGTCCCCGGCGCCCCTCTATCACGCCGCGCCGCTGCGCTGGTGCATGGGCTATCAGCGCCTGGGCGGTACGGTGGTGGTGATGGAGAAGTTCGATCCCGAACACGCCCTGCAGCTCATCGAAAAATACAGGATCGACTGCGGCCAGTTCGTCCCCACCCACTTCGTGCGGATGCTGAAACTGCCCCCGGAGGTCCGCCCCCGCTACGACATCTCGTCGATGAAGTCGGCGGTCCACGCCGCCGCACCCTGCCCCATCCCGGTGAAGGAGCAGATGATGGAATGGTGGGGCCCGATCATCCACGAATACTACGCTGGCAGCGAGGGCAACGGCTTCTGCCACATCGGCCCGCACGACTGGCTGGCCCACAAGGGCTCGGTGGGCAAGGGCACCACCGCCGAGGTGAAGATCTGCGGCGACGACGGCGAACCCCTGCCGCCACGCAGCGAGGGCGTTGTCTACTTCTCCGGCGGCACGCCGCTCAGCTATCACAATGCGCCCGACAAGGTGGCCGAGAACACCAATCGGCACGGCTGGACAACGCTCGGCGACGTGGGCTGGTTGGATGAGGACGGCTTCCTCTACCTGACCGACCGCAAGAGCTTCATGATCATTTCCGGCGGGGTGAACATCTATCCCCAGGAGCTGGAGAACCTGCTGATCACCCATCCCAAGGTGGCCGACGCCGCCGTGGTGGGCGCCCCGGACGAGGAGATGGGCGAGAAGGTCGTCGCGGTCATCCAGCCCATGGACTGGGCGCAGGCCGGCGATGATCTGCGCGCCGAGCTGATGGCCTTCTGCCGGGCCAATCTCAGCCATGTGAAGTCGCCGCGCATGCTGGACTTCATGGCCGAACTGCCCCGCCACCCGACCGGCAAGCTCTATAAGCGCCTGATCCGCGACGCCTATTGGGGCAAGGAGGGCTCCAAGATCGTCTGACCCTCACTGACGCCGCGCGCAGCGCCCTTGCCCGCGCCGCCCCAGGTGATAGACCCGAACACCTGTTTCAAACCTTTAGGGAGCAAGCGATGAATCCGGTGGAATTCAAGGATCTGCCCGGCCTGATCGGTCAGGAAGTCGGCGTGTCGGACTGGGTCGAGATCACCCAGGAGCGGGTGAACCAGTTCGCCGAGGCCACCGGCGACCATCAGTGGATCCACGTGGACGTGGAGCGGGCCACCAAGGAAATGGGCGGCCCGATCGCCCACGGCTATCTGACCCTGTCGCTGATCCCCTTCCTGGGCGCCGGCATGCTGCCGATCAAGGGCGTGGCCCGCGGCATCAACTATGGCTCGGACAAGGTGCGCTTCATCAACATGGTCCGCGTGGGCAAGCGCGTGCGCATGCGCCAGAAGCTGATCGGCGCCGAGCCGAAGGCTGGCGGCATGCAGATCCGCAACGAATGCACCATCGAGATCGAAGGCGAGTCCAAGCCCGCCTGCGTCGCCGAAACCATTTCGGTCGTCTACGGCGCCTGATCTCTCGAGCGCGTTCCGATAAGTGGGAACCGGTTATCGGGACGAAACGCGCTCAAGACTCAGAGTTTAGAGCCTGATTCAACGATCAGACGATTCCGTCTGATCGCATCAGGCTCTAGCGACCCGAGTGTAAGAAAGGCCCGCGTTGCGACGCGGGCCTTTTTTGTGCCTGGGCGCCGGGGCTCAGTAATCTGGCGACACCGCCTCCAGCGCCGAGGCCGCCTTGGCGCCGCCGACGCTGGAATCCCCCTGCGCCACCGTGATCTGGGCCAGGGGATTATCCATCAGGGACAGGGTCTCACGGATGTAGCGGGCGTGGGTGACGATGCCGATCTCCAGCCGTTCGCTGTTCAGCTCCACCTGCTGGGTCAGCAGGCCCGCAATGAACTGAACCTCCTGGGACTCGCCGCCGCCCGGCCTGCGCCGCACGCCTTCGGCCATGAAGACCGGCCCGCCGGAATTGCCGGGGAAAACCGTGAAGTCGAGCAGGAAGGTCGGGAAGGCCGCCGCCGGCGCCAGGGGGAAGGACGCCACGCGCCCTGAGCGCAGGATGGGGAAGCCGGCCGGATTGGCCGACAGTCCTCGAGGGAAGCCCAGCGCCATCATCTGGTCGCCCGCGCCCACGGCGTAGCTCGAAAAGGTATCATCGGCGGCCAGCCAGTCGGTGGGTATCGCCGCCTTGGCGAATTCGGGGGGCGCGGTGATGGAGATGGCGGCCACGTCGCGGCTGGGATGCTGGGTCCAGCGCGGATTGCCGTCGGCGTCGCGGATATCGAACTTCTGCGGGGCATAGCTCCAGGAGCCATCGGCGTTGGCGATCCGGTAGCCGATGCGGGCCTGCACGCCGGGCATCCGCTGCAGGACGTGGTTGGCCGTGACCAGGACGGTGCGCGGCTGGCCATCCAGGGTCGGCGCATTGATCAGGAACCCGGTGCCTACGGTGCGCGTTCCATCGCCGAGCGGCTGCTCGATCTGAACCGTGGCGTGGATCAGTTCGACAGCAAGATCCGCGATCATGGACGCCCCTCGACTTCTTAGACCCGACGATGGGGCCAACTGAATCAGACCCGCCGCAGTGCGGCAAGACGCGAGGGCGTGAACGTCCGCGCCCTATTGCCGCGCGCCTGTCCTAGAGGCGTTGGGTGGTCCCTCCCCTCCGGATTTGTCTGCATTCTCACACCGCGCCTTGAGAGACGCTGCGGTTCGTCGCATCTAGCTGGAATGACCCAGCGCCCCACGCCCCCCGTCGCTCCCAAGCATCCTCAAACCACCGAGCAGCTCGGCCGAAGCCGCACGGACGAGTACGCCTGGATGAAGGACGAAAACTGGCAGAAGGTTCTGCGCGACCCCGCCACCCTGCGGACCGACATCGCCGAGCACCTGAAGGCCGAGAACGCCTATACCGAGGCCATGCTGGCGGGCACCAAGGACCTGCAGGCCGCCCTGTTCGCCGAGATGAAGGGGCGGATCAAGGAGGACGATTCCAGCGTGCCGGCCCCCGACGGCCCCTGGGACTACTATGTCCGCTATCAGGAAGGCGCCCAGCATCCGATCCGCGCTCGGCGTCCCCGGGGGGCGGAGATCGGCGAGGAAATCCTGCTGGACGAGGAGGCCCTGGCCAAGGGCAAGGCCTATTTCCAGGTGGGCGCCGCCGGCCACAGCCCCGACCACCGGCTCTATGCCTGGGCCGCCGACGAGCAGGGCTCGGAATACTACACCATCCGCATCCGCGATCTGGTGACCGGTGAGGACCTGCCCCACGCCATCGAGAGCGCCTATGGCGACTTCACCTTTTCGCCGGATTCCGAGTGGCTGTTCTGGATCTGGCGGGACGAGAACGCCCGGCCGGCCAAGGTCTTCCGCCGGCCCGTCCGCGGGGGCGAAGACGTGCTGGTCTATGAGGAAAAAGACGACGGCATGTTCCTCGGCGTCGGGACCACCTCGGACGACGCCTATGTCGCCATCCATGTGGGCGACCAGGAAACCACCGAGATCTGGATCATCCCGGCCGCCGAGCCCACTGCCGATCCGGCCTGTGTCCAGCCCCGCGAGACCGGCGTCCGCTATGAGCTCGACCACTGGACCGACCGGTGGGTGATCCGCACCAACGCCGACAGCGCCGTGGACTTCAAGCTGTGCGTGTCGACCGAACCCCTGCCCGCCCGGTCCACCTGGCGCGACTTCGTCCCGCACCTAGCCGGCCGCTACATCACCGGCTTCGCCGCCTGTGCCGGCCATCTGGTGCGGATGGAGCGGGTCAATGCGCTCGACCAGATGGCGGTGATGACCCGGGACGGCGACGAGCACGTGGTCGCCTTCGACGAGGAGGCCTACGCCCTGCATCTGGAAGGCGGGCTGGAATACGACACGACCCTGACCCGCTTCGTCTACCAGTCGCCGACCACGCCCCGGCAGTGGTTCGACTACGACATGGCGAGCCGCCAGCGGACCTGGCGCAAGACCCAGGAAATCCCCTCGGGCCATGACGCCGACGCCTATGTCGCCCGCCGGCTCTATGCCCGCGCCGCCGATGGGGAAGAGGTGCCGATCACGCTGCTGATGCGCCGCGACACGCCGCTGGATGGGACCGCGCCGCTGATGCTCTACGGCTACGGCTCATACGGTCACGCCATGGAGCCCACCTTTTCCATCCGCAATCTCTCCCTGGTGGACCGGGGTTGGATCTGGGCCACCGCCCATATCCGCGGCGGCTCGGACAAGGGTTGGGGCTGGTTCATGGACGGCCGCAAGGCCAAGAAGACCAACACCTTCACCGACTTCATCGCCTGCGCCGAACACTTGGTGGCCGAGAAATACGCCACCAAGGGACGGGTCGCGGCCTATGGCGGCTCGGCTGGGGGAATGTTGATGGGGGCCGTGGCCAACATGCGCCCCGACCTCTGGGGGGCGATCATCGCAGCCGTCCCCTTCGTCGATGTGCTCAACACCATGAGCGATGCGAGCCTGCCGCTGACGCCGCCGGAATGGCCCGAATGGGGCAATCCCCTGACCGACGTGGCCGCCTATGACGCCATCGCCGCCTACAGTCCCTATGACCAGGTGGGCGCCAAGGCCTATCCGCCGATCCTGGCTACAGGCGGGCTCTCGGACCCGCGGGTCACCTATTGGGAGCCGGCCAAGTGGGTGGCGCGCCTGCGCGAGCACACCACCGGCGAGGCGCCCATCCTGCTGAAGATCAATATGGAGGCCGGCCACGGGGGCGCCTCTGGCCGGTTCGATTTCCTCAAGGAAATCGCCCTGGACTACGCCTTCGCCGTCTGGGCCGTCGACAAGGGTTGGACCAAATGATCGTGCGCCCGGCCGCCGCCGCCGACATGGCCGCCCTGGCTGACATCTATGGCCACCACGTCCTGCACGGCTTCGGCACCTTCGAGGAGGTTCCGCCCTCGGCCGACGAGCTGAACCAGCGGCGCGAGGCCATCGTCGCCCGCGGCCTGCCCTATCTGCTGGCGGAAGATCAGGGGAAGGTGCTGGGCTTCGCCTATGCCGGCCCGTTCCGTCTCCGGGCGGCCTATCGTTACACGGTGGAGGACAGCGTCTATGTGGCGCCGGACGCCCAGGGCCGCGGGGTCGGCCGCGCGGTGCTGTCGGCCGTCATCGAGGCTTGCGAGGCCATGGGCATCCGCCAGATGGTGGCGGTGATCGGCGACAGCGGTAACGCCGGCTCCATCGGCCTGCATACGTCGCTCGGCTTCACCCATCAGGGCGTGGGCCTTGGCCTCGGCTACAAGCACGGCCGCTGGGTGGACATCGTCTGGATGCAGAAGGCGCTGAACGGCGGAACCACCCGCGACCCGGACGCGCCGGGACTGGCGCTCAGCGGGGTCTAATCGGCCGCGCCGTCGAGGGCGACGTCCAGAAACCGCGCCAGCGTCGGAGTCAGGTCGTCCTCGCGCCAGACCAGACCGGTTTCAAGCAAGGGCGCCTCGCCAGCCAGCTCCACATAGCGCACGCCGGTGCGGGCCAGGTTGCGCAGGGAGGCCGGCGCCAGGGCCATCCCCATCTCGGCCGAAACGAGGCTGATGATGGTCTGCATCTGGATGGCTTCCTGGGCGATGCTGGCCGCGCCGCCATGGGCGGTGAAGTAGTCCGTCACCAGGTCGTGGAAGGCCGGCGCGGCGCGGCGCGGAAAGAGGATCAGCGGCGACTGGACGATAAGTTCCGGATCGAGCTTCCCCGCCCTCAGGGGCAGGCGACCCTCGATCAGCCACGCGTCCGGCACGGCGGCCACCAGGGGTTCGACCAGCAGCCGGTGATAGGCGAGACCCGTAGGCAGGGCGCCGCTGGGAGCGATGACGACGCCGGCATGGCCTTGCCCCTCCAGCAGGGCTGCGATCTGCACCTCACTGGTCGCCTCGCGCAGGGCGATCTCTACGTCGGGATAGAGGGCGGCGTAGCGCCGGACCAGGGCCGGCAGGACGCTGTAGTCGGCGGTGCTGACGAAGGAGAGCTCCAGGCGGCCGGCCTCACCGTCCCGCAGCCGCCGGGCGATGTCGGGCAAGGCCGCCAGTTCACCAAGGGCGGCGCGCACGTGGATCAGAAGCTGCGCCCCGAAGGGCGTTAACGCGACGCTCCGCTTGGTGCGGGCGAACAGAGCCGCGCCCAACTCCCGCTCCAGCGCCTGGATCGACTGGCTGAGCGGTGGCTGGGTCATGTTCAGCCGTGCGGCGGCCCGGCCGAAATGCAGGGTCTCGGCCACGGCCTCGAAGTGTCGGAGCTGACGGACATCCATCGCTCATATCTACTGCGACCTAAAACGGCTTCAAAAGTATATTTCTCTCGCCAGACGCCTGAGGCTATGCCGGGGGCGATCCAAAAGGACCCTGCCCATGCCCGCCTATCGCTCACGCACCTCGACCCACGGCCGCAACATGGCCGGCGCCCGTGGCCTGTGGCGCGCCACAGGCATGAAGGACGGCGACTTCGGCAAGCCGATCATCGCGGTGGTCAACTCCTTCACCCAGTTCGTGCCAGGCCACGTGCACCTGAAGGACCTGGGCCAGCTGGTCGCCCGCGAGATTGAGCGCGCCGGCGGCGTGGCCAAGGAGTTCAACACCATCGCCGTCGATGACGGCATCGCCATGGGTCATGACGGCATGCTCTACAGCCTGCCGTCGCGCGAGCTGATCGCCGACAGCGTCGAATACATGGCCAACGCCCACTGCGTGGACGCGCTGGTCTGCATCTCCAACTGCGACAAGATCACGCCGGGCATGCTGATGGCGTCGCTGCGCCTGAACATCCCGACCGTCTTCGTCTCCGGCGGGCCGATGGAGGCCGGCAAGGTCGTCCTGGGCGGCAAGGAAGTGGCGCTTGACCTGGTGGACGCCATGGTGGCCGCGGCCGACGAGTCGGTCAGCGACGAGGACGTGGCGACCATCGAGCGCTCGGCCTGCCCCACCTGCGGCTCCTGCTCGGGCATGTTCACCGCCAACTCCATGAACTGCCTGACCGAGGCGCTCGGCCTGTCCCTGCCCGGCAACGGCTCGACGCTCGCCACCCACGCCGACCGCGAGCGCCTGTTCCTGGAGGCCGGCCACCTGATCGTCGACATCACCAAGCGCTACTACGACCAGGAGGACGACAGCGTCCTGCCACGCAATGTCGCCAGCTTCCGGGCCTTCGAGAACGCCATGAGCCTGGATATCGCCATGGGCGGCTCGACAAACACGGTCCTGCACCTGTTGGCCGCGGCCCACGAGGCCGAGGTGGACTTCACCATGACGGACATCGACCGCCTGTCGCGCAAGGTGCCCTGCCTGTCCAAGGTCGCCCCGGCCAAGGCCGACGTGCACATGGAGGACGTCCACCGGGCCGGCGGGGTCATGGCCATCCTGGGGCAGCTGGAGCGCGGCGGCCTGTTGCACACCGACCTGCCCACCATCCACTCCAAGACCATGGGCGAGGCCCTGGAGCGCTGGGACACCAGCCGCACCGAGAGCGAAGCGGTCCAGACCTTCTTCAAGGCCGCGCCGGGCGGGGTGCCCACCCAGGTCGCCTTCAGCCAGAACAGCCGCTGGAAAGAGCTCGACCTCGACCGTAAGGACGGGGTGATCCGCAGCGTCGAGCACGCCTTCTCCCAGGACGGCGGCCTGGCCGTGCTGAGCGGCAACCTGGCGCTGGACGGCTGCATCGTGAAGACCGCCGGCGTCGATGACAGCATCCTGGTGTTTTCCGGTCCCGCCCGGGTGTTCGAGAGCCAGGACGACGCCGTCAGCGCCATCCTGACCGGCAAGATCGTGGCCGGCGACGTGGTGGTCATCCGCTACGAAGGCCCCCGCGGCGGGCCGGGCATGCAGGAGATGCTGTATCCCACCAGCTATCTGAAATCGAAGGGCCTGGGGAAGGCCTGCGCCCTGATCACCGACGGCCGCTTCTCGGGCGGCACCTCGGGCCTCTCCATCGGCCACGTCTCGCCGGAAGCGGCCGAGGGCGGGCTGATCGGTCTGGTGGAGAATGGCGACCGGATCGAGATCGACATCCCCAGCCGAACCATCCGCCTGGCGGTGGACGACGCCGTCCTGGCGGGCCGCCGCACGGCCATGGAGGCCCGAGGGGCAGACGCCTGGCATCCCGGCCCGCGCAAGCGCAAGGTCACCCCGGCGCTCCGCGCCTATGCCGCCTTCACCACCAGCGCCGCCCGCGGCGCCGTGCGGGACGTGGACCAGAAGCGCTGAGCCGCCCTTATCTGGCCCGCCCTTATCTGGCCATGTCCGGGGGTGAAGCTTGCGCCATGCAACCCGCCGCCCTCGCCACAGCCCTGCTTGTCGCCGCCTTCGCGGGGTCCGCCCTCGCCGATGAGGGACCGATCGCGACCAGCCGCGCGGACACTCCCCCGGCCTCTACGACGGCGTCAGCTCCGATCGGTCAAGGCGTGGAGCCAGCCATGCGGGCCGAAGCGCCCGGCGACTGGGCCAGGCGCGTGATGGCCGGCGAACCCGCCCCTGAGGAGGTCGCCGAGGCGCAGCCAGGGCGTTGCCCGACCCGCATCGACAAGAAGCCCCACGGTGAAGTCTGGGGCAGCGTCGGCACTGGCGGCTATCGCGAGGTCGGCGGCGTGGTCACCCAGCCCATCGGCGACTGCGCCACCGTCACCATCGGCATGAGCCGTACCGAGGGCCGCTTCGCCAGCCCCAGATTCTGATCACGGAAGCGCCATGAGTATGCCCAAAGACCCTGGCGGCCCACGCCTGCTTTCAGGCGGCAATCCGCAGATTCCCAAGGGCTATGGCGATGAACCCGTGCAGGCCTATATCGCCGCCCTGCCCGGCTGGAAGCGCGAGGCGGGCGCACGCCTGGACGCCTTGATCGTCGCGACCGTGCCGGACGTGCAGAAGGCGGTGAAGTGGAACTCGCCGCTCTATGGGATCGCCGACCAAGGGTGGTTCCTCGGCGTCCATGCCTTCGCCAAGTACTTGAAACTCGCCTTCTTCCGCGGCGCCGACCTCGATCCGCCGCCGCCCGTCGCCTCCAAGACCGAGGGCACGCGCTATCTCCACATCCGCGAGGGCGAGGCGTTGGACGAGGCGCAACTCGCCAACTGGATCGCTCAGGCCGGTCGGCTGCCCGGCGAGCGCATGTAACTGCCTGGTGATTCCGTTGCGCAGGCCGAGGGGGTAGGCTTGCGGTTCGCAACGCAGGAGCCGCCATGTCCCCCCGATCGATCCCCCGCCGCAGTCTGGTTCTCGGCGCCGGCCTCGTCATGGCCACCCCGCAGATGGTCCTGGCCCAGGGCGCCAGGCCGCGGGTGACCATGACCACCAGCCAGGGGACCATCGTCGTCGAGCTGGAGGACAGGAAGGCGCCCCTGACCAGCGCCAACTTCCTGCGCTATGTGGACGCCAAGGCCTATGACGGCGGCAGCTTCTTTCGCGCCGCCCGCAACGATTGGGCGCCCACCGAAGGCACCATCGTCGCCCAGCCTCCGGCCAACGCCAGACCCTTTCCCCCCATCCGCCACGAGAGCACCACCAAGACGGGCCTGAGCCACGTCCACGGGACCATTTCGCTCGGTCGATTCGCGCCGGGCACGGCGACCAACACCTTCTTCATCTGCCTGGGCGACCAGACCTTCCTCGACGCCCAGCCCGACCAGCCGGGCGACAATCTGGGCTATGCAGCCTTCGGCAAGGTGGTGTCAGGCCTGCCCACGGCCCAGAAAATCCTCGCCCAGCCCACCGGCGGCGAGACCAAGTTCGCCGACCAGAAGGACCAGTGGCTGAAGAAGCCGGTCATCATCGAGACCATGCGCCGGGCCTGAGGGCCTGCAGCGGCGCCGAGCCGGCGCTTACGTCAGATGAGGGAGGATGTGGCTGGGGAACTAGGACTCGAACCTAGAATGACGGTACCAAAAACCGCTGTGTTACCATTACACCATTCCCCAGCAGGAACGGCAGCGGGGCTTATCCCCCCGCGGCGAGGGCGTGGG
>Ga0208179_1000700_pt1 | contig 19906 bp, 29 predicted proteins | sample Malvired_Geostar_FD_184238 | JGI IMG/M metagenome (GOLD analysis project Ga0208179, IMG submission 184238) | Marine viral communities from the Global Malaspina Expedition - Malaspina viral metaG DeepMed_Geostar (SPAdes) (version 2) | ecosystem: Environmental > Aquatic > Marine > Oceanic | place...
GTACAAGAGAGCAGTCGCGACCTAATATATGAAGAGGGCCATAGTATGCGGAGACACTCATTTTCCCTTACACGATCAAGCCGCAGTCAACTGCGTTTTACAGGCGATCAAACTTGTCAAGCCGAATATATTTATTAATCTTGGAGATGTAGGGGAATGGGAAAGTGTTAGTGCTTGGAAATATAAACGAAGGAAACGTCCGCCCCTGGAATACATCCTACCAGAGATTGAGAAAGAGACTCAGGAAATTAATGCGGGGCTTGACCAATTTGATAAGGTTTTGGATTCCGTTAAATGTAATGAAAGATATATACTCGAGGGAAATCATGATGATTGGTGCAATCAATTCGTTCTGGAACACCCATACCTCAAAGAATTAAAATTTGCTAATGCTCTCAAACTTAAAGAAAGGGGATATGTTTACAAACCTTATGGGAAATATCTCAGGATCGGAAAACTCTACTTCTATCACGGGGGGCATTATTCGACGGCTTATCACTCAAGGCAACACGCTCTCAATCTTGGGAAGTCGGTGGTGTATGGACATATCCACGATGTTCAGAGACATTCCGTTACCCATCTGGACGGGACTCATGCAGGGTTTTCTTTGGGATGTTTGAAGGACATGAGCGATGAAGCTAATACTTGGCTACGCAATCGAAAAACGTCATGGAGTCACGCTTTCGGAGTTGTGGACTGGTTTAGCAATAATGATTTTAGACTCGATGTTGTGGATATTACAAAAGGCAAAACATTTCTTTGGGGAGAAGAACTAAATGGAAACACTTAATCTCGGTGAAGCGATTGCTCAGTTGAAAGTTCTGAGATGGCAATATGACGAGGCAAATGATTTAGACAGCCCTGAATCCATTGATGCAAGGCTTGAACTATTGAGGAGAATAATGGAGACAATTGACATGATAGACGTTCCTGAGTTAATTGGAACTGGAGGGTTGAATGAGTACTTATGACGAGTTCTATGCGAACGCCACTACTGACTTAGAGTATTTCATCCCAGATATTCAGGCTTTCGATAGGAAGATTTTGATTACAGGTTGGATATTTTATCAAAGCAATTCTTATAGAGCGGGTTCAACTGGCACAATTGACTCGCTTTTTAGAGACAGCTTTGATTTAGGTGATGCGGTTGCAAATCTCTCGACTTTGCTTTCCAATGATACAGATGGAGAATGGTTTTATGATTCTTCAGATGATACGCTTTATGTAAGGTCTGATAATAATCCTCTTACGCATCACACGATAGAAGGCGGTAGAGAATATAGTACACTCAAAAATACTGCACTTTCACGCAGTGCCAGTTTCATACGCTCCTACATTAACAGACCGATCCACAAAAGATTGGGCATTGGGACTCAGGGGGTAAGCGAGGCATCATGGGATGATTTAATCATTAAATGTAATGCAGTCCTCGCCTGTGCGGAACTTGCTCGACCATACGATCCTGAACGTGCAGATTATCTCCAATCTTTAGCATATAATCCTGAAGGAACAGGTTGGTTAGATAATATCAAATCTGGCGAAGTCTCCATGTGGCATGATAAGACCATGAGACACAATCAAGGGATTGCCAAAAGGGCTTCTATTAATTCCAGTTCTACTTCCAATATCATTGATGTAAGAGGACACGCAACAGCCGACGACTTTATCAAGGTGATAGTCTCAGCAGGGGGGACATTAACCAAAGGGACTGCCAATACGTCAGTAAAATACTCGTCCTATGTTTCCAGTTCCACAGGTTTACAGACTCAAGCGTTTATTGAGAACGAACCCATTAATGGAGACTATCAGAGTATCGGGCATGGCTTACAGGCTCGATGGAGTTATGGTGTGACTACAACTAATGACACTTGGGAGGTCGAATGTTCAGGCTCAATTCCAGAAGCGGGGTCGCCTGTAAAAAGTATCCAACTGGAACGTAGATGATATATCTCGATCAGGGTAGGCGAATAATGAACAAGATGCAAGAACTCATCTTTGAGGAGTTCAAGGTGGCGGTTCATTTTGATAAAGATTACAATTATCATGGTTCTACTTTCTGGAATATTTATCTCAATTCTGTGGGTGATATTCAACCCTATGCGGGTGGATTAATTCGACAATACATTTTTGATATTCGCTATTATCTGTTCCGAGAAGGCTATTCTCGGGCAACGCACCACGAATATCTATCAAATACAACTGAGCGATTGCTGAGGTTAATGAAGAACAACCCCTCACCTGATAATGATGAGACAACCTTTTCAACGTATTTAACGAGATGGGCTTACAGCGTGGACTATTACAATCTTATTACTGCATACATATATCATGATGGCAGAATTACCGACGTTGATTTTAACCCATCTTTAAAAGATCAAGAAGCTGACAAGCCTAATCTTCATGTTGTTAACTATCAATTTAGTTGCAGATCATCAGAACCAGATTATGAATAGGATAAAAATGAAAATAAAAATTAAAGACAAAAAGAAACCAATTCCAATGTGGGAATCATTTTGTGGATTCCAGACAGATGATTGGGAAAAACTCAACGATGGCAAGGAAGTGGAAGTTGATTCCATCCCTGATGCCGCAGAGGAGTATGTAACGGAAACTAAAAAGAAGGAGAGTAAATAATGGCTCTTGATGGTGCGGGGTATGCCCCAAGCGAATTCAAACTCGCATTAAAGGCCGAAAGTACGATCGGCACAGAAAATGTTTCGAGCATGAATCTCATAAATGTTGACTCCGTTTCACTCCCTGCACTTAATCCGACTCAGGTATTGGATGTAAGAAGCGGGACTGGACGGACAGCGAAAGCAGAAGATGCTTTTGTTACAGAGAAAGGAACAACAAAAGAGATCTCATTCTCAGGAACGGCAGACAGTACAGTTCTGCCACTTTTATTGCAGAATATCACAACAACTGCGGTGGGTTCAAGTCCCGCCAGTTATGATGTTGCTTACAACTACACACCGCCTGAATTAGAAACTGGCGACAGTAGTTCAATTACGATACGGGATACGGTTACGGTTGCTGTTGTAAGCCCAGAAGCAGGGAACGATCAATCCATTAGATTCCCTGGGTGTTGTTTGACATCCCTAAGTCTTACGGGTGACATGGGTGACGAATCAGGTAGGATCAAAATGAGTGGGACATTCAAAACTGGATATCCTCCCAATTATGCAACCGCTATACCGACTTCAATGACGGCACACGGATCAACCTATTACTATCTGACTGATTTCCATACGACCAGAACGGTAGCGGGAATAGTGAAGTGCGTAATAGCATCTTGGTCATTAAACCTTGAAAACGATGCCATTTATTTGGGCTATGATGGAGCAACTGCCATTCCCCAATCAATCGTAAGAGCGGTTCCTGAGTTGGCTGTCTCACAGGATTTTTCCTTGAAATACGATGATAATACAGCGGGGATGCACGTTATTTGGAAAGCGGGATCAAATGCCGCTATTGAATTATCAAATAACGATACTTGGTCGTCCGCCTCGACGTTCGGAGTTAAAGCCGCCAACGGAAGAATTACAAGCGTTGCTTGGTCAGAAGCGGCAGCGATGTTTGTAGATATGTCAATCAAAAATATGGCGACCACAAGCGGAGACGTGATTCAGATTGTAGCTTGATAGTAACTATACCTTAGGTCAAAATAACGGCTTAGAACCCCTGTTACTCGATCTATTTTCCAATATAAGCAATAAAGGGAGGTCAAATGAAGGTTAACGACCTTGAAATTAATGAGATCACTTTCGGACAGGAACGGGAGCTTTATAATCTTTATAAGAAAAGCTATCGAAATTCCGATATTGATTTCGCATCGGGTGAGGTATCCAATATAAAGATTGATTGGGATGCTCATGATTTGGCAGTAGGAATGGCTCTGGATTATGCGATTGCAAAGCCTGAAGAGGTCTTGAAAGATATGTCTCATCCTGAGATTGATTCTTTGGGTCAGAAGATTTTGGTCAAGTATCTTAGAATGGGCGATGAAGCAAAAAAAGAATAAGGGCTTTGAGTTTTGCCGTTTGGGGGGCGGCTCTTGGTTATACTGACACCCCTCAGTTTCCGATAATCCTCCCGTCGGAAACATTTTACACGGCTCAAAGCCCTTCATTATTTAAGACGATTGAATATGACGATGAGGAGAGATGGAAAGAAGTGGAGAGATTGGCACAAGAAGTTGACGGTACAAAATTCACCGTTGGGCAACAGCTATATTATCAGATTCATTTCTTCGCAAACCCGAGATTCCTGTGGGAGCAAGAATATGACAGACTGATCGAAGAATATCAAATGATGGAATCAATGAATATTCCTTTGGCAAGATCCCTTAATGAAGCACCCGCTCAGAAGTTAAGGGATTTTTCTATTATAAAGACCGAAGTTATGGCACTACAAAAACATTACATGGAGAAACAGCGTGGCAGTTAAGAAAAGAGTAGAATTAGAATTTAAAACTCGTGGTGCTGAAAAGGCAGCAAAACAAACCAAAAAGATAGATCAGAATCTAAAGAGTATGGGGATGGCTGCTTTAAAAGCAGGTGCAGCATTTTTTGGAGCAAGGGCACTTCTTAGTGGTTTTAAGCAATCTATAGAATTGGCAGGGCAACAGGAATTAGCAGAAAGAAAATTAGCAACTGCATTGGGAGGAACTTCCAAAGAACTTTTGAATTATGCTTCTGCTTTACAGCAAAGCACTACCTTTGGAGATGAAGCCACTCTCGAAGCTATGGCTATGATGGCGGCATTTACTCAAGATGAAGAAGCCTTAAAAAAATTAACAGCGGCCACTATGGATTATGCCTCAGCAACGGGGACTGATCTTAATTCTGCGGCACAATTAGTAGGTAGAACTTTCGGAACTTCTATGAACGCTATGAGTAGATATGGCGTAGAAGTTGAAGGAGCTGCGGGATCAACAAAAAGATTGGAATCCTTAACTGGGAATCTTGCTAAGATGTTTGGGGGACAAGCTGCCGCAGCCGCAGATACAATGTCTGGGCAAATCGAACAAATGAAAAATGCTATAGGGGATACGGGGGAAGTTATAGGAAATTTATTTGCTCCTATGGTAATAAGTTTAGCCAAAAGTTTCAAAGCAGTGGCAGAGGGTATTTCAGAAGCGTTAGATGGAATATCTAAAGCAGAAAAGATGATGGAAGCGGAAGCGAAGAAAAGAATGGAATTAAGTATAAAGGGTCTGGAGAGGGAGATTTTTCTAAGAGAACAAAACGTCATGAGGCTAAAAAGGGAAGTGGGTAGCCACGGAGAGAATGCATTTCAAATTCGTTTAGAGAGAAACGAAATAGAAATTCTAAAAGATAGAATAGCAGATATTAAAGGAGAAGAAATAGGTCAATTTTTTAGTGACTCCGCAATAGAAGCTCAACTTGCAACTGAGGTAATATCTAAATATAGAGGAGAGTTAAAAGATTTAACCAAAGAAATTAAAAAAGTAGCAGTGGTACAAGGAGAGTCTTCTGAGATTTGGTTATCAGAAGGACAACAGGTGGCTGTTGATATGACTCGATCACTTGCTACCAATCTTGCCGCTGCTGTGATTCATGGGCAGAATCTTGGAGATGCTTTAACATCATCACTAAAAGCGATAGCAATAGAAATGGCGGCTAATGCGGCTCTGTTCTTTTTGTTACAATCTATAACAGGTGGAGCAGGAGGAGCCTTCGCAACCACTCAAGCGGGAAAAGGTGGTTTCATGGGATTCTTATTAAAGGGCTTTACTGGTCAAACACCAACTGTAAATAATAATATCAATATTAGCGGTGGTCTTGTTTCGGATTCTTACATTAGGAATACTTTATCCCCGGCATTAAATAGGGTGAGGTCTTTGGGTTAGTGCTTTCTTTTAATTCTACTCTCACCAATAAACTCAAGCTGAGAAATTCTCAGACTTTTTGGTGTTTGAAATTGTATTACAATGATGAGTCGGCTTTTGTAGGCATGAGCGATACCCACAGAGTTGACGGGTCTGATATTTATTATGGACTTGTTACTGATTGGGGGTCTATGAACCAAAGCGTTGCTTTCTTTGAGTTCAAAGCCAACATATCAAATCTTTCAATAAAATTAGTGAACTCTAAAAACTCCTTTCAAAATGGGAATTTTTCAGATCAATTAGCTACCAAAAACTTTGCTAACAGGAAATGGGAATTGTTCCAGTGTGTTCATGGATTAACATTTGATACTGCCGCTAATAAAATAGGCACGGGGATAATTTCAGGAAATATAACATATAATAGAAACGAAGTTACCCTTACTCTATTAGATAATACATCTCGCTTTCATAAAGAAATACCCGTTAATAAAGTTACCTCTGCTGTCTTTCCCAATGCACCAGATAAGAATATTAATAAACCACTTCCTATGTCCTATGGTGATTTCGATGTTGATTCAAATGCTCCCACAAGTGGGGCGAGATTCGACAGACATTTAACAAGTGGGAAATTCCCTGCTATTGTTGTGGATGAATGGCACAAAACAGATGCAAGAGTTGAAGCAAGACTCGACAATTCTGCCATGCACACATTGAACGCAAATAGAGTTTATATTTACGACAAGGCTTTCTATTCAGCTTGTGATTCTGGAGGGGCATCAGTTAATGCGAGTGCGGGGTCGGGACAAGAACAAGTCTCTGTCAAAGGGAATACATGGTTCACCTATGTTCCCTTAAAGAATCATGCCACTTATGATAATGGCGACTACGCCAATGAGTTCGACAACGATCCCTCAACGTCAAATGCTTTCACTACAATTACTGACGATGTGGCGACGGAAGGGTGGAGGATTCCTAAACTTCCCAAATTGGGAAACTTCGCTTCTGTGAGTCTACTTCTTGATATAGGAAGCTATACTAAACCGGGCGGTGCTTCCGATCCAACTCTTCATGTAAGTAATAATGTGGGGGGAACAGATATTGCCGCTTCTTGGGATCCAAACCCCGATGAACAAACTGTAAATTTTACAAGCCTTTATACATCGGCAAAATCAGAGGATTGGGATTTAGAAGGAGAAGTGTTTTTAGATTTTACTGGGGCTTCTGAGGAGGGGACTTACAGCATCGCTATAAATGAAGTTGCCCTTGAAATTCAATATATTCCAGATGACCTAAAAGTTCACACGAAAGAAATAAAGTATGATGTTATTTTCGAGGAGACAACATTACGAGACGATTCTGGCATGGGGAATGAAGAAGTCGTCCAAAGATCACGAACCAAAACAAAAAAAGTATTTTCTCATCAGCCTTTAGCAGATTATTTATATGCCTCTGGAAAAGGTCGTAAATATGGGGCATGGATTGATACTATTGATGGCAATACAAGAACCTCAGAGAATGGAACTGCTGACGACCCTGGGTATGGGACAAGTGATTTTATTGCTAATCCTATTTACATTATAGAAGATATTTTAAGGACAGAACTTGGATTGGATAGCGGGACGGATGGTTCAGACATAGATGTACATTCCTTTGATGTTGCGGGGAATACTACTGATGGACAAGTTGGGGAAGCGTTTGATGATGCCGTCGCAGATGTAAAATTCGCTTTGAGTCAAGATACTTTAGTGGATTCTAAAACATTGATAGAGAATATCTGCTCTGCTTGTTGTTCTTGGGTTTGGATTTCTGGAGATGGGAAATTCAAAGTCAAATCTCGTAGACAGCCGAATGATTATACAGCAGAAGACTTCAGCGTAGACTATAATGACATTACTCTTGACCTTGTTCAATTAACTTCCCTCAATCAAGTTCGCAACGATATTACTGTAAATTATGCTTATGATTACGGACAGCAACAAAACCTGAAACAAAAAACCTCAACGGATTCAACATCTAAGGGGACAACCGTAGGAGGATTTAGAGAAACTTTATCTTTGGAAATTGATGCTTATATAATTCAAGATTCAACTACAGCTCAACAACTGGCGACATCCTACAAGAACTTTCATAAAGATCGTTGGATAACTATTATGTTCGATATCCCTTCAGCAAAATATAACTTTTTAGAAATTGGTGATATTATCAATTTCGATAATTGGGATTCTAATATAAAACTTTTCGGATCAGCTATGAACAATTCCAGTAATTTTTTTATGATAACACAAACAAGCAAACGTCCAAATGGATGTGAGTTCTTTTGCACAGAGGTTTCAGATTAAATGACTTATCAAAGAATACAGACTCCAAGATTTTATATAGATACAACAAGTTGGCTTGTTTCAAGGGGCGTAGCTTCTACTGAATTTGACGTCCCTTCAGCAGGAGCAAACTTAATTGATCACGATGCCACCCATGTTGATGAAGAACTTTTCGATATGAACCCTGCTAATCAAGTTATTTTTTCAACAAGTGATTCTTCAGCAACAAGAGCCGATCATGTTATGTTTGTTATTGATAAGCAGGTTACAGATATCCCTACGAATTTCGTGGCGGTACTTAATCACAATATGGATTCAGCTTCAGGCAAGTTTCGAATAGCGACAAGTACAAATGCCATTACCGCTGCCGATCCATCAGCTGTTGCTTGTAGTTCAGTTCTTAATGCGGCTGATTCATCTGATATATTTACACCCGCAACTGATGGTGATTCTATAGTTACTTTAGATTCCGCTTCGAGCAGCAGATATATCGCAATTCAATTTGAAGGTGATTCTACTTTCAGTGCGTCCAATGATCTTAAAATCGGATGTATCTTGATAGGTGAATATTTTGATATGCCACTTGCTCCTGATCTTCAAGTTACAAGATCAGTTAGTTTTGCAAATGATATTATGGAAACACCCGCAGGTAGAAGATTCAGTCAGGCAAAGTGGCTTGAAGGTAATCAATCTTCTACGACTCAAAGTGGTCAGCCTTTTAGAACGGCAGGAACTCCTACTCATCAAAGATTTGGAGGACGGACTCAATACAATATGAGCTTCAGTTTCCTCGACGATGATGATCTAACTACCAGTGATATCTCAACTGATTCCGCAACAGATTCCTTCTATAATATGGTTTGGAATCGGACAGGTGGCAGTCATATTCCATTTATTTTTACACCCGATAAAACTTCAACAACAGCGGGAGATCATTTATTTGCACGGTTCGGACAAGATGAATGGTCATCGCAACAGGTAGCAAGTAACGTATATTCAACCGCATTATCTGTGATTGAGGAATTTTAATTGAAAGCCCAAACTTTAATTATTTAGGTGAAACAGCCTTTTCACTTAAAATCTTTCAGAATTAGCCCAAATTGGTTTGAATCGGTCAAACAGGCGTTTTAACGCCAGGTTCTCGGCTTTTCGTAGTTGTAATTGAAAAAGTTAGAAGAATCGCTTTGTGTTGAATCTATAAGCATAAAAAATGACACAATTAGGTCTGTTTTGGTATGGTTCACAATCCAAGTGATTTTTCGGTTAAATTAAAAATTTTAAGTTCAACTGTTAAATAAGGCTCTCAGTCTTTTGTAAATTAGATCCCCAAACAAAGCTGACTTGTTCAGATTCGTTTTAATAGAAACCCTATCACCCTCCCGATAGGGTTTTTGTTATTTATTTGCATCTGATTGCTGTGAAGGTTAATATCTCAAACATGATTAAGGAATTCAAAAAATTCAGGTCTGGCGACGGTTTGGGCGACGTGCCACTTATTGCCTTAATCATGTACCGTCGTCGGGCCTATCATTCCAAAAGATATAAGGGAGCAAAATCATGTTAATGATTGATTCAACATCACCGCAAGGAAATGCGTTTGCTGTGATGGGCTTAGTCAAAAAGGTTCTTCAAGAAATGGGGAAATCAAAAACAGAGATTAACGAAGCGATGGAAGCGATGCAATCTGGCGACTATGATAATCTCTGTGAGATTGCGAGTGATGTAACAGACGGGTTTGTCAAAGTCGTTTTCGGACGGCAGGTCTCTGAATGTCCGAACTGTCAAAGTCCTGTTGATGCTTCTGACCTCCGTGAACATAGTGGAGACTTGCCAGACGGAACGATGGATTGGGAACAAAGCAAAAATGGAATATGTAAATCTTGCAGAAACGAAATAGAATCTGAAAGAAAATGTGAAACCACAGATGCTTGGAGGTATGAAGTATGAAACTGAAAATAGATGACAAAGTAGAATGGCGGGATTGTTGGGGTAGCGATTCGCCTGAAATCGCAACCATAGAAAGCATCAGCACAAACTGCATAGACAAGGATGGAATCCGTGCGGATGAAGTTGAATGGCACAAAGTAAAAGACGAATCGGTTATAGTTAGCCTAACGAATGGGAGTTGGGCTTATGGTTATCAAATCAAAAGAATCAGGGGGGATAAATAACCATGAAAATCAAAGAGATTTTAGCTTATTCAGACAGGAAAATACACCCCGCCACAAAAGATCACTGTGAACTCTGTGGATTTAAGCCTCACAGAGGTCTATTTGTACGGTGGGCACAGAACGACAATAGAGAATTGTGCATCTGGTGTGTGCGTCTTAATAACAAGGCTCACAGTTTGATAATCAACAAAAAGTCCGAGCGAGAGGATTTCTATAAAAAATATGGGAAGGATGGTCATCCATTGAAGGTATGCCCCGCGAGCTATTGGGATCCTGTGAAAGAGTATCAATCCGAAGAACCTTATTCAGAAAGAAACAAATGGAAGAAACACTTAAAAGAAATGCAAAAAATAAGAGAAATTATAATTGAATGTACGACTTATTGCAGAAGCACTTAAAAAGGAGCAATAACGATGAGAGTTTTAATCGCCTGTGAATACAGCGGCAAGGTAAGAGATGCCTTTGCGAAGAGGGGCCATTTCGCCATGTCTTGCGATCTCCTCTCAAGTGATAATCCAAAACACGGCGTTCATTATCCCCATACATTATTGTCAAAGTTTCGTTGCAAGAAATGTGGCAAACCAATAAAGGCGAGACTTGTTTTAATAAAACAGTCGCCGCCGAAGCATTGTTACAAATGTTCAAAGGAGAAGAAATAATGTCAAAAATGGCCGAGTTAGCTTATGAACTGGAATACGGGGATACGCCATTCGATGAACGTGCAATGGTTGACCCGTCTGAAAGTTACGAGCCTAAATACAACAAGGAGGTTATCATGGATAACTGTCAAATAGAAAACGCAATCAGGGTTGATGAGTTTCGCCAACTCGGAGAAAAACTGTGTTGGAATAAACGCCTTCAGTATTTCGATCTGAAGTGGTATCAGAAGGCTTACGCCTGGATTCGACATTTCTTAAATAGATGAGTGATTTCTCACCATTCTATAAAATCACTTTTGAGATGACTTGCCCTTCAACGGGGCAGATCTATTACAGAACACTTGATGAGGCCGACGATCACGATGAGGCGATTAATCTCGTTCTTGATGTTGTTGATGGTCGGCACAAGGACATCGAGAAGTACGCTAAACCGCACATCTTTTCAGCAGCATATTTTCCAAAATATGATGAGGAAATGCCTCGCACAAATATCTTGAAAGGCGATGTCAAAAGGGCGTTACTTAACAAACAGAAACAGACAATAAGGGAGTAAAAAACATGGCAAAAAGACCTGCAATTAATCTGGATAAAGTCCCCAAAGGAGATCAGCTTGTTGTTACCAAGTCCTTCGATGGGGCAGGTGTCCCTTGCAGTAATCAAAGCACGATGTTCGGAGTTCGGCTTGGAGGCGAACCAACCAACCTCTTCATCATGCAAAACAACCATACAAACGACCTGATTGACCAGATTGGGCGACTGCCAGAATCGGTCGAAATGACCATCTACTGCGAAGAGAGCGGTTACACCCTATCAACGTCACAAAACGGCGTTAAAACGCCCACAGAGGACGTTAAAGTTGATACTGGAGGGAACACCGCACCCGATTGGGAGTTGATTAACAACAAAAAGACGTTTGATATTCATATTCAGGTCGCGGCCAAACTGGCCGCTGCAACCATGCCTGAAAAGTGGAGTTCAAAAACAGCTGCCCAACGGACAGATCAATGGTTCTCAATTATCTCAGATCACTTCGGTCGGATCAAGGCTCATATTCAAACAGCAGAATCGCCCATTCATTTGAAGGGAATTTCTGAGAAATATGGGAAGGTCTGGCGTGACATTCTAACGGATGATGAACTGACAGAGATCATGGCTGTATATGATGTTGTCCGAGATCAGTTGAACGCTCAATACGAAGCGGCTCGGGACGATGCCGTCAGCCAACAGGTCCAGAACGAGGATGCGAGTCGTGGTAATGATTCCGAAGAGGATGACTTACCGTTTTAGAGGACACTTGGCTACGATGGGCAAGGCAATTCGCTCTTGGACAACAGCACTTATGTCAAGTGTTGGGGTTCGAGAAGGGGAAAGCAAGGTCAATGAAAATCAAGAGGGGGGTAGTGGGGGGTATGATGCTCCACCAGTGCCCCTCTTGGGAGGTTCAAAAAATAGTTCTTGCTCTCAAGGAAGAACATTCTATTGTAGTTGCGGCACAAAACTCAAAGAAGAAGAGGGGGAGTTAGTTGAAGTCTAAATCTCCTGCGTTTCAATTTTATCCAAAGGATTGGCTTTCGGATCCAGACGTGGCATCTTGGGGACTTGCAGAGCGTGGGGCTTTCATTACTTTGCTCTGTTATATTTGGGAAAATGACGGTATCAAAAATGATGAAAATTACATCAAAAGACTCCTCGGCAATCCTCGAAACTTCCCCAAACTCTACTCGAAAGTGAAGAACAAGTTTCACTTTGATGGCGAGATGATACACCATCCTCGACTTATGAAAGAACGAGAAAAGCAAAGGCGAAATAAGGTATCTCGTCAGAAAAGCGGGAAGTTAGGGGCTGAAATACGATGGCAAAACCATAGTAAGGCCATAGCAAAAAATAGCCTTGCATCTTCATCTTCTACTGCTACTGCAATAAGAGGGGAGAAACCCTACCCGCCTGTAAAAAAATTCTGGATGCTCTTTAACAACTGGAAAGAGGACAAAATATTAATAATACAGGAAGAGCCAAACCGTGCTGAACGTCAGAGCATTGTTCAGGCATTGGAGCGGATGCCTCTTGATGCTTGGAAACCGTTTATCAAAGAAATGCACAAGCGGGGCGGTAAAAAGCCTCTTCTTAAATGGTTTCTAAATGGTGATTTTAGAAAATACGATACAAACCAGGGGGACGGTGGAAATAAAGAATTCATTTATGCGTGTCCCGAACATTCTGAGCGGAAGTTCTCTGCCGAAACAAAAAATCTTTACAAGGTCTGTGATATTTGTCATACTAAAATGATGGAGGTCTTATGAACAACATAATGGGCATCTCTTCTTCAAAGGTCACTACTTGGCGGACCCTTGTCAGCTTGGGACTTCAGGCTATGAAAGACAAGCAGTTCAGCAAGGCAGATATTGATAACGCGGAAGAAGAACACGACCGTTTCCACAGAGCAATTAACGGCGAAGGGGCCGAAGATACGCCTCTGGTTTTAGAGCCAGAACCAGATCATGCTCAGTCAAGCGTTGACGCTTCTCTCTGTTGTGATATTAGGGATATATCATACCCCGAACAGGGATACGGAGAAAAAGAAATCGGCGAAGCTACTGGATAAGAAGATTAAGTATAAAGTAAAAAAGTTATTTAATGGGTTTGCATCAATAAGAGACCACGTTCTTCAACGGGCGTTGAAGAGAAAGGAAAATCTTATTATAGAATACAAAGGCCAAAGAATGACAGTCCCATATACCAAATTGAAAAATCCATTTCAGATACATAAAAAGGAATTTAGGTCAAAATTTAATGGTAAAATATATGGGCTTTATGATTTCCCTTTTGAACCTGACAAAGACCAGATCAACATTTGGGAATCAGAGAAAATATGAAAGGGGAGAGGATACCACCAAAGGACGATCCAGTCCATTTCCCCAACCGCAAAAAATCCTCTCCCCAAAAACGTGAGTCACGGCAGTAAGCGTTGAGTCGGCGAGTAGTGTTGCTTGATCAACAGGGTGAAAGTCGAGGAGCTGTGCCGTGCAAGATTTAGAATGATATTAGAAGGAGACGTAATTGAACAGCTTGAGAACATACCCGAAAGGTCTGTTCAGTGCGTTATTACTTCCCCGCCCTATTGGGGATTAAGAGACTATGGAACGGCCGCTTGGATAGGTGGAGATAAGGAATGTAATCATTACAGAGATAATCATGTCTCGGATTCATGCACAACAGGGCATTCAAAATCGCAGAAAAAGGGTGGTATTGGAGATTCTATTTACAAAACAAATTGTAAGAAATGCGGTGCGAAACGAATTGACCAACAGCTCGGTCTTGAAGAAACGCCTGAAGAATATGTTGAGAAGATGGTGGACGTATTCAGGGGAATCAGGCGGGTCCTAAAAAAGGACGGCACGGTCTGGTTGAATTTGGGGGATAGTTATTCAAGTTTGGGTGGAGCGACGACCGAACAAACAGTTTCTAATTATCGCGATACTGATATAAAAGTCCACAGAGATATGCACGGAGGGGGAAGTAGAAAACCACCGAAAGGATTAAAAGCAAAAGACCTATGCGGCATCCCCTGGCGGGTTGCCTTTGCTCTGCGGGGGGATGGTTGGTATCTAAGACAGGATATTATCTGGCAAAAGCCCAACCCAATGCCTGAGTCCGTAACTGATAGATGTACTAAATCTCATGAATATATCTTTCTTCTTACCAAGTCCCACCACTATTTTTATGATGCGGATTCAATAAGAGAGCCATACAATACAGCAAACGAAACTCCACGATCGGAGAAATTCTATGGCCTGAGAAATAAGGCCGTTGAAGATGGAATGAAAATTCAAACAGCCTTACCACAAAGCAGAAGATATACGCACGACGGAAGGAACAAGCGATCGGTCTGGACGATAAGCACAAAGCCCTACAAAGAGGCACACTTCGCCGTATTCCCACCAGAGCTGCCAGAGATCTGCATAAAGGCGGGAAGCAAAGAAGGTGATACTATTTTAGATCCGTTTTTCGGTAGCGGAACAACGGGATGGGTGGCACATAGACTTGGTAGAAAATGGATAGGAATTGAACTCAACCCTGAATACATAAAGATAGCAGAGAGACGATTTTCACAACAGGAACTATTTGCTAATTAAAAGGAGAAAAAATGAGGACACACTTAGACACAACCGTTCTGCAATCTCGAACCTGTACAACATTAATTCAAATGATTGACAATTTAATTGATGTGGTTGATCATGAAAATTCAGAATCAGAAAGTTTAGTTGCCAGGGCTAAGAAATGTCTGGAAGAATACACCAGAGCAAACGGGTCATTGAAAGCAAACAGCAAACAGAGATATTGGAAAAAATATGAGTCAAATAACATATAGATTTTTCCACTAAATTGTGGACTGTGAAACAGCTTTATGAAAATGACGGAGACAATCATGGCAACTAATAAAAGCGGGACCCAATTGGTATTCGAGGCTTATCACAAGACGTTTGCCTCAATCAGATCACAGGGAAAAGAACCGAATCAAATTACAATTGATCGGTATCTTTACCTGAAAGGTGATCGGTGGATGAATAAAATGAATGGCGAACAAAATCATCAGGGGAGAAAAGAGAGTGTATGACTGAACATTAACGAAAAAGGAAAACGTGGCGAAAGGGAAGTCGCCAAGATAATCAACAAAACCCTCGGGGTCAACTGTCGAAGGACACCGAACTCAGGAGGGTTGTCTTTTAAGGGTGATATTATAGACATTGACATTGACAGCCATCTGTATAATTACCATTTTGAAATAAAGAACACCAAAAGCCTTGTTCTTCCCAAGTGGATCAAACAGGCTGAAGGTGATTGCCCTGTCGTAAAAACCCCCATATTGATCTACAAGCATCAGGGGAAATGGAGGGCAGACATGAGATTGAACGATTGGTTGGGAGATCAACTGACGATACAGGAATTGCTGAAGAACAAATAACCTCTATCTTGCGGGAGATATAGATGCGGAACACAAATAAGCCGCCCTATGCGACTACGGATATTCCCTACGCCCCGAAAAGGCGACTTACCAGAAAACAGTTCGATGTATTATGGGATAGGTGTTGTGGGGGTACCCAAGCACAGATTGCTGAGAAAATGGGAATTTCAAGAAGGGCAGTGAGAAACCATATTACAAGAATAAGAAAAAGGGGAATTGAATGTCCTTGAAGTGCCATTAGAAAAACTTTTTTCTCTCTATATTCTTTAACTTACAGCCTTTCCCCCCTTAAAAAGAGTGCCATTTCTCACCTACTATGAGAGACATGATGACTACTATGAGAGACAAGATGACTGATGAAACTCAGAAGTTACGGGATGCTATAGAAGATGTTGTCCTTGATGAAGATGATCCAGAAATAGGTGCAATTCAGCAGATTTACGGTATTGATTGTTATGCTGCAGAAGAAAGGGTTTATGGTCAATTACAAATTGAAGCTTATGAAAAGATTGTCAATGAATATGAATCTAAATACAAAAGCAATGGTGAGGATGTTTATGATCGTGAAATAGTGGATCATGTGGATTGGCAGGAAGTTGAAGCCAATCACTCAAGCCTGTCGCAAAGAGATTCCAAAGATACGCAGGAATATGTTCATGTTCTTGGTGATCCCGAGGAGGACATTGGGAAACGAACCAAACCACCTTTTGATTATATAGACCCCCAAAGATTATCTGATCTTGTGACTTTGGGCTTTTCAGATGTACAAATTGCTCAGACACTTTCGGTTAGCCCTGAGAGTGTTGAACGAGCCAGATCACTATACCTGTAAGGGTTTGACAACCGTCATATAGTATTCTCAAGGGACGGGAAACCGACCACCCTTCAATCGAGGTAGCTACCTCAAATATATGGAAAAGGATAACAGCGGTTATAGAGAAGGTAACGGTATGTGGATTTAACGACAGTTTATCATCCAATCGAAACGCTGATCTTTGCCGAATACAATCCACGACAGCTTACCAAAGACCAGTACAAAAGTCTCCGTGATTCAATGGAGAGGTTTGGCTTGGTTGATCCCGTTATCATTAACAAACATCCAGATCGGGAGAATATCGTGATCGGGGGACACCAAAGATTGAGAATCGCAAAGGACATGGGTATCGACAAAGTCCCTTGCGTGGAGCTGAGTCTTGATCTGAACCAAGAGAAAGAACTGAACGTCAGGCTGAATCGTAACGTGGGGGAGTGGGACTACGATGCCCTGGCGAATTATTTTGATGTGGGGGAACTGACAGAGTGGGGGTTTACGGAAGATGATCTCCAATTCTGGGTGGATGAGCCAGAAGAAGGACTGATTGAAGATGACGAGATCCCCGAAGTTGAGGAAGCGGTTACTCAGGCAGGGGATTTGTGGATTATGGGGGAACATCGAGTCCTGTGCGGGGATGCGACAAAAAAGGAAGATGTTGAACGGCTGATGGAAGGGCAGAAGGCTGATTTAACATTAACAGACCCGCCTTATGGTATTGATTTAGAATATAAAGAGTTTGATGATTCTGTTGAAGCAGTCGCAAATATGGCTGATAAATGGTTGCCTATTTCGAGAGAATTATCTGATGTTGTTGTTTTTACGAGCGGGGTAACAAGGCAATGGCTTTATCCCGAGCCAAATTGGGTGATGTGTTGGTTTTATGGTGGAGGTCAATTTAGATCACCTTGGGGATTTAATTGTTGGCAACCGATCTTATGTTACGGGAAAGACCCATCTTTATCAAACACTAAAGGGTGTCGTCCTGATGCCGTTGATTTGAACACGCCATCGAATTTGAAAGACATAGACCATCCTTGTCCTAAACCAATGGCATTATGGGATTGGTTAATAGAAAGATTGTGCTTCAAGAAAAATGAAAAGATTTATGACCCTTTTCTCGGCTCTGGCTCAACACTAATAGCCTGTGAAAAGACAGGAAGAAAGTGTTACGGGATGGAGATTGACCCGCATTACTGCGATGTGATAGTTAATCGGTGGGAAAAATTTACAGGGAAGGAAGCGACAAGATTAGAAGCGGCTCATGCCTGATGATACAGGAGATAACAGGAACGCAGACGGGACATTCAAATCGGGTGTGTCTGGCAATCCAGAAGGACGGCCGCCCAACAGGCAATCAATCCCTGACCTACTCAGGAAGATCGGTTCAGAAGAAGGCTCGGTCGATGGGTTGTCTAAACTTGAGGTGGTATTGAGGAAGGTGTTCGGGTTTGCTGTTGATGGGAAATGGTGGGCCGTGCAGTTCATAGCTGACAGGACGGAGGGGAAAGCAATAGAGCGAAGCGTAGTTTCTGATGAGTGGCAGGAACTCGTAACAGAACTTTATAAGCCTGAAAGCTGATTATTTTAAGCGGATAGGTTATGAGCCTGAATCTATCCAGTGGGATTTGCATAACAGCAAAAAAAGATTTCGAGTAAATATACAAGGCAGACGTAGTGGAAAATCCTTCGGAGCGGCAAGGGAAGCCGAGGTTGCTATACTTCGTGAAAATACTCGGGGTTGGATTGTTGCTCCTTCCTATGAACTTGCTTCTAAGGTTGGTCGTGAGATTAACGAGAACCTTATCCTCAAGTACAAGTTCCCTACCACAAACAAACGAGTCATCAATGGACAGCTTTTCTATGCCAAGTTCATCAACAATTCAGAGGTCTGGATCAAGTCTGCCGATTCCCCTGATACAGGGCTTGTCGGAGAGGGACTTGATTGGCTTATCATTGATGAAGCGGCACTTGTATCCAGAACTATATGGGAGCAATATCTCAGACCTACCCTTTCAGATCGGGGAGGATGGGCTTTACTGGTCTCTACACCTCGGGGATACAACTGGCTTTATGATCTCTACGCAAGAGGCAAGTCTGGTGATTACGCCGAATGGGATTCATGGCAACACCCCTCTACAAGTTCGAGGTATTTCAGCGATAACATAGATGACCTCAAGAACGAACTCACAAAGGAAACCTATGAACAGGAGTATCTCGCCAGGTTTACTTCATGGGCAGGGACGGTATTCAGTTTCGACAGAGACATTCACGTTGGTCGATATGATTTCAACCCTGATTGGGAGACTTATTGCTCTGTTGATTTTGGCTACCGTATGCCTTCCGTTGTGTGGTTACAGGTTGGCAAGGTGGATGGTCGGCATGAGGTTCACGTTATAGATGAGATCGTCCACGAAACAAACATCAAGACTGAGGAGTTGGCTAACAGGATTCTTCAGAAAGATTATCCTGTTCAGCAATACATCTGCGATCCCGCAGGGGCAGGAGTCCAATCAACCTCGGGCCTGGGAGATGTCGAGATATTTAAGAGGCACGGGATATTCCCAAGATTCAAAAGAGATAAAGTCAGCCGTTCAATCGCTTCAGGTATTGATCTGGTTAGATCGTATCTCGAAAACGCAGAGGGTAAAACAAGATTATTCATCTCAGACAAGTGCGAAGGAATCATAGAAGATTTTGAAAACTACCGCTATCCAGACAAGAGAGAGAACCAAAGGCTCAAGGATGAGCCGTTAAAGGATGGGCGGCACGATCACGGAATGGATGCCGTGCGTTATTTTTTCGTCAACAGGTTTCCGATCGTTAAGCGGGAGGCGATTGAAGTTCAAAGGTATTGGTAAATGATTATTCCCGATTTAAGCGAAGTAAGTGTAATAGCAAGTATAAAGAAATGGATAGAGGAATCCCACGTTAGAGAGCGTGAGGACAGGATTAATTCGATGAACTATTACGAAGGGATTAATCTTGAGGAAGAGACTCGCAAGTGGTTCGATCCTATGGCTCTCAAATATGCTCCCCCTATGGCAGTCAACGTCACGAAGAAGCTAATTGATGCCCGATTTGTCGCATATAAATCAGCACCAGAAAGAAAGGCCGACGAGCGTTACCATGA
>Ga0208179_1000701_pt1 | contig 19894 bp, 8 predicted proteins | sample Malvired_Geostar_FD_184238 | JGI IMG/M metagenome (GOLD analysis project Ga0208179, IMG submission 184238) | Marine viral communities from the Global Malaspina Expedition - Malaspina viral metaG DeepMed_Geostar (SPAdes) (version 2) | ecosystem: Environmental > Aquatic > Marine > Oceanic | place...
CCGCCGACGAAGTGATTGCTTTCCTGAACGGTCCGCGCGCCAACCGCCAGGATCTGGTGCAGGTTCCCGCCCTGAGCACTCTGATCGCACTGCCGCTGAATCTGGGCAACGATGTGTTCGGTAACCCAATCAACCGTCCCAACCTGAGCACTGCCCAGGTCTGCGACATCTTCTCCGGTGACTCCACCAGTTGGGACGAGATCGACCCCACCTGGCCCAGAGAGCCGATCAACGTGTTCTACCGTTCCGACCGCAGCGGGGCCACCTTCGCCTTTATCCAGTATCTGGCTGCCGTCTGTAACGACTCCCAGGTCATCTTCATTACCCATGAAGACTTCGCCACCGCCGCGCCAGTGGGTGACTACGCCATCGCCACGCCGACGGATGGCGAATTCAATATCACTGATCAATTGTCCACATCCAGTTGGTCCATCGGCTACGCTGGGATAGGCAGTGTGCTGGCCGAGCAAGGCCTGGACTACGCCGACGTGGAAGGCGAGGACCCGGCCGATACCACGCAGATCGCCTATGGCAGCAATGACCTGCTGACCGGTCAGGTACTGGGCGACATCAACCCGTTCACCGGCCTGCCGCAGCCCGAGCCGGTATCCGGCATCGACAGCAACTGCCTCCTGGTGATCAACCCGACCGCCCAGCTCACCGGCGCCTACCCGATTCACGCCGTCATCAATTTGCTGACTTACACCGACGGCCACACCGATCCCCAGGCTCTGGAAGAGCTGATAGAAACTGTTGTTGACGGCAGCAGCATCCTGCCCACCGGCTTTGCTCGCCTGACTGTCGGCGCCACGGCGTCCGCCACCGCCGCTTCCTGCATCAACTGATCGCAAGATCAACGCACGCCAGTGCGGAGGGCGCCCACCCGGCGCCCTTTTTTATTTTGTGCGGGGAATGTTCAATAAATCGGGGCCACTTCGTTAGCCAGCGGTAGCGTGCAGGCGTAAAGCTGGCGGGAAAGCAGCGCCTTGGTGATGGCGTGCTGGCGGTTGCGGGCGTGGAGTTTTTCGCAGGCTCGGTGAACATGGTTGGAAACGGTACGTTCGCTGATGCCCAGCAGCGCTCCGATCTCCGCGTTGCCAAGACCTTCGCTGGCGCCACGCAGGCAGGCCCGTTCCCGCTCATCGAGGGGCTCCGAGGAGACATCAGCCGCGGACAACGTCTTTTTGCCCAACCTCCGGGTTTTGTCCAGCACCACCCGCCCCAACAGCGTCGCGTAGGGCAGGTACTGACGAATGTGCGCCCAGGCGGACTCATCATCGCGGTCCAACGCCAGGTCCAGCCAGGACAGGGCGCCGTAGCCTTGCAACAACGGCACGGTACAGCCGCTGCGCAGGCCGCGCCGGACCCGCCGGTTCATCGCTGCCCTGAAACTACGGCCCTGGTATTCAGGACGGCTCATTAGCGAACGCCAGTCCATCGGCAGGGTCTCATTGATCGCGTATTGGGCAAGCGGGTCGTTGACGATCACGTTATCAACGGAAGCCGGCGTGGCATCCTTGCGCGACGGCAGGTTGTGCAGCACCGCCGTGCAGGCGCCGCCGGGCTCCACGGTGTGGCAAGTAAATACATAGTAGCGAAAGCCGTGGGCCTCCAGCAGATAGCTCAGCCCGGCCCGCAGCCGGCCCAGGGTGGTGACCCGCGCCAGGGAGAGAATCTGGTCGGTGGTATCGCGCTCGTAGAACATCCTTGTCGTTCCCTTTTTATTGGCCCGGTTCTTTTAATGAGTACCGGTCGCGCGTCTCCGCCGACGACGCTTGGGCCGTCGGCGGAAAGAACCGGTGTACCGGGCGGATGAATCAAAGCATGCTGCGGCGCTCCGCGTCGGTGAGGGCCGCGCCCTGCTCTTCGGACAGTTCGCCGGCGCCGAGCACTCGCACCACGCCGTCAGGCCGGTAGTCGGGCGCGCCGGCGTTGCGATCCTGCTCCGGCACCAGCCGCTCCTGACCGTAGCCGAGAATCTCCACGGTGATCACCGAGGGGCGATTGCCCCGGTCGCCGCGGCTCACCTGCTCCGCCGCCTGCACCGCGCTGTTGGCGGCGTTGGTGGCGTTGGTAAGCGCGCCCACGTTGACGCTGGCCACCGCCGGCAGGCCGGTGGATTCCCCCTGTACCTGGATGTTTTCCGCGTTGACCACCTGCAGGGCGGCGATGTTCACATCGCCCGAGACGCGGATACCCGCCTCGCCGGCGTCGATCACGCCCAGCGGCGCGATCAGATCGATGTCACCGGGCGGCACCTCGGGAATCGGCGCCAGGGTGGCGATGCCGGCGCCGGTGGTGGGCGCCACCGGCGACAGGCTCACATTACCGATATCGTCATAGACCCGGCGCGGCGGCGTGTACACCAGGGTGGTCTTGGCGCCGCGACCGGCGTTGATGTCGCCGGCGGCGGACCAGGCGAAGATGTCGCCGCCGTAGGTGGTGAAGATCCGCGACAGGCCCAGGGCGATGTCGCCCTGGCTGTACATCTGGATGTCACCGCTGCCCTGCGTAAGCACACCATTGTCACCGTCCGCCGGGCGCACCCCTTCCACGCCCACGATCAGGTCGCCGCCGGGCACCAGCATCTGGATGTCGCCGCCGCCCTCGGTGCGCACCAGACCGGAATATTCGCCGGTGGAGAACATGGTGTAGTCGCCGTCGTAGCCGGAGGTGCCCGCCTCGCTGTCCGCCTCGGGCAGGAAGGTGGCGATGACCCGACGGCTGCGCAGGTAGCTGCCGGTGCGGTCGCCGTTCGGGTCGTTGTACTCCCGGCCGCCGGCGCGCAGTTCCGCGTAGTAGAGTTCGCGCAGGAAGATGCGCTGCTGCTCCGGCGCCAGCGTGTCGAAGTACGCCAGCGCGGTGGTGCCGTCCAGCGCCGTGTCGCCGTAGCGGCCTTCCAGCCAGTCGCGCAGCTCCTGATCGTAGACCTTGACCACCTTGTCCGGCTGGTCCGCCAGGGGCCGGCCCGGGTCGGCCAGGTTGGCCGGGTTCAGGTAGGCGTCGATCAGGGACTGGTAGTCCGGGCCGTCCGCGCCCATGCCGACATTGATGGCGATGTCCGCGCCGCTGCCGACGTCGTCGGAGAGGCCGGCCATGCTGCGTACCCAGCCCCGGTCCGCCTGGTAGAAGTTGCGGCCGGCGGTGATCTCCAGGGTTCCCGGGCCCACCGCCAGCGCATCGATAAAGATCAGGTCCCTGCCGGCTTCGATCAAGGATATGTCCGTAGCGGCATTGTGGCCGAGAACCGATGCCCTCTCATGACCGATGGAGCCAGAGGTATTCTGGCCGAAAGCCACGATGTCGCGGCCGGCACGAACCCAGGCAGGACGCCCCAACAGGGACGGCAGGTTGTCATCGGGATTGCTGAGATAGCCGTACATCAGGTTATAGACGTCCCCCTCCACGGCGTAGAAACGGGCGGGCGCCAGCCCGGCCACGCCCCGGGCGTCCGGGTGAGCGTCGATGCCCAACCCCAGGTGGTAGATGGAATCCGCCGCCAGCAACTCCACGGCTCCCTCAAGGGAGGCGCGCACCACCGCATCCTGGGCCGTGGGACTACTACCGGCTCCATAAAGGGAACCTTCCCCGGCCACCAGACTCAGGGTGGAGGGCGCTTGACCTCCGGTCAGTGTCACGTCGCCGCCGGCGGAGAAGGCGGCGATCCCGCTCTGGTCCTGCCGGATGTCCACGCCCATGCTCGCCAGCGGATCGCGGGTGGAAAGCACCTGGTCCCCCACGCTGAGCAGCCGGGCCGAGGCGTCGCCAACAGCGACGTTAAGACGACCGTAGGGGTCTGTCGGAGCCCGGGCGATCAGATCGTCCGGCCTGGGGTCGACATTGTTTGACGACGGCGACTCAAAGGTCTGCCAGGTCTGCCCGATTCCCCCGGCCCGCACCTGAATATCGCCGCGAAGGTTATTCACGCTGCTGGCACCCGACGTTCCTCGCACCGGGTTGACGGAGCCGCCGGCGTCAATACGCAGCTCCCCGCCACCAAACTGGGTGATGCCGCCGTCCGCATCACGCCAACCACTGGCGCCCACCGCCACGTTCAGGCCACCGTTAATACTGGTCTGATCCCGGTTGGCGCCCAGATGGCGGCCGGCGGCCAGGGTCACATTGCCGCCGCCCAGGGCGCCAATGCCTTGGAAAACGGCCAGCACCGGCTGGGATCCGTTGAAGGAGAGATCGGAAGGCATATAGGTCCCGGAGTGCATCCACCAGGCGGCCTGCTCGCCGGAGGCGGGGGCGTCGTCCGCCCACAGCCAGCGGGACGCGGGCAGGTCACCACTGCTGTGCCCGATCAGATCGCGGCCGGCGCTGACCAGGACGTCACCGCCGCCGGTGAGGAAGCCCGCCTGTACCTCGGTGACCGCCGCGGAACTTTCGTAATTATCGTAGCCATTCCGCAGATCGCCACCATCCGGCCGACCGACCTGGGGCGTCTCATCAGTGGGCAAGGCGCCACCGGCAGTGTAGACCGCGAACGCGGAATCCTGGCGATAGTCCCGGGCGGCGATCAGCTCCAGGTCGCCGGAGCCGGTGCGGATCACGCTGACGGCCTCGGTCGCTTCGCTGGTGTTCCGCAACACTTCCGGCGACGCGGTGTTATCCAGTATCAGATCCCCGGCCACGGCGCCGGCCCGCACCGCCCGGCGGCTGGCGGAGGCCAGATCGGCGCCGCCCACCAGACGGATATCCCAGGATTCACGACCCCGTTCCAGCACCGGGGCCAACGCCGGAACATTCTGGGTCTCTTGCTCAGCGGTCTGGAGCCCCGTGAGATACGTGCCCTGAGGCAGAACCGTACCTGCGGGCAGTCGCTTGGCCACCCTGTCCTCATTGGCGATATTGACAGTGTAGATAGAAAGATCCGTTCCGGCGGGCATAGGCCGAGGTTCAATGCGAACCGCGCGGGGAAATACAAAACCAGGGGCAAACCGGGTCCCCGACGGAGCTGTAAAATTAGAAAGGGAAGTGCCCGCTGGCACGCGCCCCGGGCCATACACAATACCCGTTCGGGCATCCATGACCTCGTAAGGCAGGAACATATCAGCCGTTAGCGTATGATTAATCAAGCGGGGAGAGCTAAGCGATATGACCTCTTCACTGACGGATTGTCCGCTCTTGATGTATAACGTTGACGGGACCACATCAAAGGGCAGCACCCCTTCCACGTAGCGATCGAAGGTCCAACCGGCTTTCAATATTAGCTCTTCCGGCAACATAAATGAGCGTGCCAGCCTGCCGTCGCTGGTGACCAGTCCCGGCTCAAGCTCGTAGTCGAGATAATAGGCGGTATCCGGACTGCTCAACGGCACACCGAAGCCGTCGCTGATCGTGCCGTTCACGGTAAGGTCGCCGCCGGCCCGCAGAGTGAACACACCGGCGGTACCGGAACCTCTTACATTCGGGTCCACATCCGGTCCGTAGCGGTAGTTCGCCAGATCCAGGTCGCCGTCCAGGCGCAGGTTGCCGTGCTCCGTGGAGGAGACGATCTCCACGCCGGGCCGCAACTGGAAACCTTCGCCGGCGGCGTCGCGCAGGCCGGCCAGCCGCTCCATCAACTGGGCATTGGCAAGCGCGCCGTTGACGAAAGCGTTGCTGTCTCCATGGATGCCATCCATATAGGTCTCGTCGACCACCTGGGTGGTGTCGTCTTCCGGGTCCAGCGGCGCGTCGTCGTAGGTCCAGAAGCCGTTGACCGCCAACCGTTTGGCGCCGCGCACGGTGAGCGGACCGTCGGCGTCCACCGCCACGTCGTCGCCCTGCTTGCCGCCCAGGCGGGGGGCGTTGAGATTGATCACGCCGCGCGCCTCACCGCCGGCGCTCACATCCAGAGTGGCGCCGTCCGCCAGCACCAGGCGGCCTTCCTGGGTAGTAAGATCCAGGGTGGCCCGGTTGCTGCCTTCGATGGCGCCGCCGTGGCTGTCGCGCTTAAGCGCGTCGCCGCTGGCGTCGAGCACCGCGTCGCTCTCGATGGTGAGGTCGTCGCGGGCGGCCAGCCGCAGGCTGCCGGCGTATTCGCCGCCGGCGCGCACCGTGCCGGCCACGGTGAGGCTGCCGCCGTCGGCGGTCACCGACAGATGGCGCGCCTGCAGTTCGTCACCGATAACCAGATCGCCGCTGCCCAGGGTGAAGTCCCGGCGGTAGTCGAAGCCGCCGTCGCCGAGCCGCTGGTTAAGGCCGACGAAGTCGAGGATGGTCAGGCCCTCCACCTGAATGGAGCCGCCCTCGAAGCCGTTGTCCGGCTCGTCTTGGGCGCGGGCGATCAGGTCCCCTTCGAGCGCCACCTGGCCGTTGGCGGCGGTGGCCTTGACGGTGCCGGCGTCGCTGCCCCGGGCGGACACGTCCAGGGTGGCGCCGGCGGCCTGGCGCACATCGCCCTGGCGGCTTTCCAGCACGACATCGCCGCCGAAGCTGTGGCGGGTCACATCGAAGAAGGTGACTTCCCGGCCGGCCACGTCCAGCACGCTGCCATCGGTGAGTTCCACGTCTTCGTCGGCGTGGATGTCGATGCGGCCACTGGGCGCGGCCACGGTGCCGTCGATGCGCACCCGGTTGCCGTCCAGGGTCAGGCGCCCGCCCAGGTCCAGGCTGCTCCGGTCCACCGGTTCGGCGCCCTCCGGTCGCGCCACGGTCAAATCACCGCCGCTGCGGAAGGTCATGTCGGAACGGGCCTGGCCGGTGAGCACCGGCGCGTTCAGGGTCAGGTTGCCGCCCTCGTACTGCCCGTCCCCCAGGTCGCGCTGATACACGGAGACCACACCTTCCCGTTCGCTGGTGATTCGTTGCGCCGCGTTGAACTCGACGTCCTGGAAACCGAGCATCAGCCGGTCCAGGCTCAGGTTGGCGGTCTCGTCGACCACCGGGCCGTTGAAGCCGAACACCACTTCATTGGCGTCCACCCGGAAGCCGCCGGTGCCGGTACCGGCGCCACCCTCGATCACCGGGCCGGGCTCCGCCGCCACCGGTTTCGGGTTCCCCCGTTGACCTTCCATGAACCCCAAGCCACTCCAGGTGAACCGATCAGTGCGCAGGGTGGCGGTATCGCCCTCGCCGCCCAGGCCATAGATCGCCGGGGTAATAAAGCGCAGATCGGCGCTGGACTCACCGGTGGCGGGATCGAAGGTATCCAGGCTCACCGGGCCGAAGAAATTAATGGAATTGGAAGCCTGGAAGCTCAGACTCTCGATGCCGGGGCCCTCGGCGGGGCGCAGCAAGCGATCCAGAATCGCCTGGGTCAGGCGCCAGCCACTGGACAGCACGCCGTCGGTGGCGGCCTGCTCCAGGGCGTCATCCGTACCCACGTTGACGCTCTCCACGCCCAGCAGCAGGTCCCGAGCGCCCACGGCGATCTCGCCGATCTCGGCACCGCCGGGGGCCAACAGCGCCACCGACCCCTCGCCGAACAGGCCGGCGCCGTCCTCCACGCGCAGGCCGCCCTCGCCCTGGACGCCGCTGAACGTCATCAGGTCGTTGCCCACCGCCAACAGGGACTGGTCCTCGTTGGGGTTCAGAACCATACCGTTATCGGCGGTCCATCCCGCCGAGCCGCGCCCCCGGGCATCAATGGTGGCGCCGGATTCGACCACCACCGAAGTCTCTTCACCGTTCCCGGCCAGCAGCACCGCCGCCGCGTTCAGTGACGAGCCGGAACGCATGATTACCGAGTTGCCCGGCTCCGTATAACCATCGGTGTCGCTGGTACCCAGGCCCAGCACCGTGGCGCCCAGACTGTTCAAGTCGTCGTCCCGCAGACTGATGCGGCTGGCGTCCGCCTGACCCGGCTCGCTGATTACTTCCAGGGCGCCGCCATGGAAGCCCACCAGGCCGCCGGTGCCGCCTTCGGCACGCTCGTTGCGCAACTCACCACTGAAGCGGAACGCCTCCGGATTGGCCGGGTCCGCGTAGCCGAAGTTGAACAGCAGCGGCCGCATGTCCTCGGGAATCAGGTTACTGAGACGGGCGACTCCGAATTCCGCTGATTGCTCCGCCACCCACCGGGTCAGGGAGGTCTCGTTGTACTCCCCGTAACGGCGCACCTCGGTGCCGGCCATGATGGTGGCCCGGCGCGGCTGTCGGGCGAGCACGCCGGTATTGGCCAGGCCGGTGTAAACTTCCGCGTTGTACAGACCCGGGGCGGCGCCGGCGGTAACGCCGAGCCGCTGTGTCGCCGCCCCGCCCAGCTCCACCCGGTAGCCGCCGGGCATCATGGCGTACTCGGCGGGCAGCAGGGTGTAGGTGCCCGCCGGCAGCCCGGGCACGCCGGCGTCAATGGTGATCTGTCGGCCCACCTGGCCGGTGGCGGGCAGCCCGGGGTCCAACGGCGCCGCCGCTCCGTTCATCGAGGGCAGAATGGCATAGACTTCCCGATCAGAGCCGCCGGAATGCCAAGGGGCGGCGTTGGCCAGGGCCGTATCGAGGATGTCCACGGAGCCGCTGGCCCCGTTGCTGAACCCCAGCCGCCAAAGAGTGCCGCCGGCGGAGGTGTCGACCACGGCGCCCTCTTCCGCCATGAAGGTGGCGGTGCCGAAGCGGATGCCACCGCCAGTGCGTTGAGCCTGTTGACTGCCGGTCAACCCGGGCACATCGAAATCGATTTCCTCACCGTTGTAGAAATAGTTGATGCCGTCCGTGGTGTAGCCGTACGGCAGGGTCAGGCCCGCCGCGCTGATTGAGGTCACGCTGCCTTCTTGCAACACAGCATCGGATGCGACATCCCCCAACGTGGAGTTAATGGCGATTTCCGACAGGAAGCTGCCGCCCAGCGAGGGCCGGTCTCCGCCGATGTAGATTGAGCCCAACGGAGCCAATAGAGCACCGCCCTGCTCGATCCGTGGCGCACGAAGGGCGACGGCCCCGAATACCGAAGGCGGCGGAGACGGGTCCCCCGTCCCCCGGCGTTGAATGCGCAGCAGCGCCCCCTCCAACGGATCGCCGGAGAGATCCCCGGCCACCGCCACGCCTACTTGAATGGCATTCTGGCTATGGGTCACCGGGTACAATCGTTCAGCGATCAAGGTCAGTTCCCGGTCCGCGACCATGGACACGTTATCCAGCCGCATATCTCCCCGGCTATCCAGCCGGATGTCGGCAAAACCGGGGAGATCCACCGTTTCGGTACCGCTCAGAAGGTCCCGGCTGCCACGACCGCCAAACGTCAAGAGCCCTTTCCCCAGATCAATCAGATCCGCCCGCACCGAAAATCGGCTGTCCTCACCGGTTAAACGAGAGAGAGCGTCCACATTGCCGTGGTTAAAAGCGAAAACCGGCCCCGGATTGTTGCCTGATCCCAGCCCTTCGGGTGTGGCGGTGCGCCCGGACAAATTAACGTAGGGTGCCGACAGTTCCACATTGATATCAGGGTTTTCCGGCGCGGCGCCGATGACGGTGGCGCCCAGGGCGATCTTCCGGTCCAGCGAGAGGCTGGTGTCGCCTTCGAACAGGATGGCATCGCGGGCCCAAACGGAAAGACCGTCAACGCCCCAGTCCGCCAGGTCGTCGGTGGCCAGCCGGGCCTCGCCGTAGCGCAGGCCGGCATTGCCGGGGCCCGGCTCGATGTCCTCCGGCATGCCGGAACTCAGTTGCTCGCCCAGCACGATGTTGCGCAGCCCGGCCTGGCGCTCGCTACCTCCGTTCGATGGCAACAGCACGGTTTCCAGCATCAGCTCCAGGTCGCCCCCGGCGGCGCCCTCACCGCCGGCCTGGCCGCGCAACTCGCCGTCGAAATAGATGCCGGCGTTGGAGCGCATCGCCAGCCCACCGGCGTTGCTCGCCACCGTGGTGGGCCGGTCGCCGCCCAAGTCCAGATCGGCCCGGGTGCCGGACACATCGATCACTGCGCCGTCGCGGACAACAATGAAACGATTGTTGATCTCGTAGATGCCGTTATCGTTGAGTTCGTCCGGCGCCAGACTGCCCAGGGTGACCTGGCCGCCGTCCAATACCTCGCCGTAGCGGCGACCGCGGGCCCCGGTGGCCGTGTAGGCAAAGCCGGAGGCGTCCAGCAGCGCGTTCTCACCGATCCAGATGGACTCTCCCAGGGACTGGCTTTGCGTGACGCCGTCGGTCTCCGGGTTGAGAATATCGATGCGACCGCCACGGGCCCGCAGGGTGCCTTCCACGGTGGTCTGGCCACCACTGAGCGTGATCGACTGGCCCGGGTCGACCTGGACCGTCGCCCCTTCGCTGATCGCGATGGCGCCCGGCCGGCGCTGGCTCTCGGACTTCAGGGTCAGGCTGGCGCCGCCCCGACGCACTCCCCGTCTCTCCTCCCGGAGCGCCTGATACAGCGGCGGTGTCCAGACTTCCAGCGCCGCATCGCGATCCACCGCATTGATCATCCCGGGCCGGTAACGGTACACCGGCATGGCCACGTCGATGCTGGCGCCCTCGGTGACGTGCACACCGCGATGACCGTTGACCTCATAGTTCGAAAAGCCGTTTTGGAAGTATTCCGGAGCCAGGGTGGAAACCGCTTCCACCCTCACGTCTCTATCCAGAACGATGCCGGCACCCAGGGTCTGACCCGGCGAGAAGACCGCGTCCACCGGCAGGGGCGTGCCGGCTTGCGCCACGGCCATGCTTTCCGCGACGGGCAGCCCCTGCGGGAACACATCGGCGGGCACCACATAATCCGGCGCCGGCGACCCCTGGGTGACGGTAATGGTGGCGCCGGCGGGGACCGTCGCCCCGCCCTGGTACACCGAGCCGCCGGCCAGAAGCATCACCCCGTCCGGCACCACCCAATCCGCCGCCAAGGTCACACCCGGACCACCATTGATGGCCAGGGGGCTGTCGCCGAAAGGCTGGCCCGGCAGGGCCTGGGTGCGGCGATACTCATAGTTGAACGGCAAGGTGCCGCCGGCTTCAATCACCACTTCTTCCAGCAAGGTGAGATCCACCGGTACTTCCTGACCGGCGGCGAGCAGCCCTTCGGTCTCAAACAACTCGTCGCCCACGACGATGGCCTGGCCGGATTCGATCGACAGGGTGCCACCGCCATCGACACCATAACCGCGCAGATCGCCATCCAAGGTGAGAACCCCGTTCTCCGACGTGCCGCTGTTGTCATTGACCGTGGTCGCGGCGCTCAGGGTGATGTCGCCGCCACGGCCGCCGAGCAACTGGCCGTCGGCGGTGACCGCGCCGCCGGAGGAGACATCGATCAGGCTGCCGGCTTCCAGGGCGACGTCGCGGCTGGAGGCCAGCGTCACGCTGCCGCCGTCGCGGTGCGCCAACGCGGCGGTGTCCGGTGTTCGTATTTGGTTGCTCCAAAGACCACGGGCGTCCAATACCCCCTCGGCGCCGAGCCGCACATAGGTATCGCCGTCGGCGCCGGTCAGTGCGGTTCGTGCCGCACCGCCATTGCTGTTTACCACCTCGATGATATTGGTCAGGGTAATGTCGCCGCTGCGCGCGGTGACGGTGGCGTCCACGTCGACCTGGCCGGAGGCCAGACGCACGTAGCCGCCGGGGGTGACGTCCAGGTCGTGCTCCACGGCGATGCCGCCGGCGCTGACTAGATCGAGACCGCCGAGGCCCTGCTCGCTGATACGGGCGGCGTCCAGCCAAACGGTGCCGAGCCGCTCGCCGAGTTCCGCGTCCCGTTCCAGTTCGCCGGCGACATCCTCGATGTCACCGACGCGCACGTCGCTGTCGAAGCCGCCGCTCAGGCCAAGCAGACCGTACTTGCCGAGCAGCAGTTGGCCGGCGCGGGCGACGCTGTTCTGTGCCTGGCTGTAGCCGTCCAGACCCTGGGCGCGGGCGCGGTTCTGACGTTCGCCGTTGTAGACTTCGGCGACGATGTCGCCCTCCAGGATGGCGGTGGGCGCGCTGACGATCAGCCGCCCGGCGTCACGGCCGGTGACGTAGCCGTTTTCCAGGCGCTTTTCGGGGTTGATCAGCGGGTTGCGCCAGGCGTCGGTCTGGCCCCAGCGTTCGCTGGTTCGTTCGTAGCCCCGATAAAGCCCGGTATAGCGCAGGTAGCCCGGCGCGGTAGCGGCGTCGTAGAGGTTACCGTCGGCGCCTTTCAGCCAGGTCTGGCGAATATAGCCGGTCTGCACGTTAAGGGTGCCACCGGACAGGTTGACGGCGGAGCCGCCTTGGGAAATCACCGCGTCGCCGTGCAGCCGCACGGTGCCGCCGGCGGCGGCCCACTCGCCGGCGGAGTGCGGGGTGGTGTCGAGATAGCCGCCCACTTCCAACAGGCCGCCTGCGGTGTACCAGCGGTCGGTTTCATAGCCGCCGGTGCCGGCGGGCACGTGGATCAGTTCACGGCGGTCGATCCAGACGTCGCCGTTGCGCAGCGCGCCGCTGTCGCGGTTGACCGGGGAATCGCGCTGTTCGTTGCTTTGTACATTGATCAGGACGTTGTTGGATTCCATCGCCACGCGCACGCCGACGGCGCCGGACACATCCAGCTCGGCGCCGCTTTCCACGCGCACGCGGTCGCTGGCGGCAACGGCGATCTGGCCGCCGGTGGCCTGGGTGAGCGAGTCGTCCTCGAAGATCACGTCGCCGCCGGAGACGATCTCCACGCGGGACTGGTCGCGGCGGTCGGGCAGCTCGGCCAGGTTGTCGAAGACGCCGTCGTTGAGATCCTCGCGCTCGAGATCGTACTCCGCTGATTCGTCGATCAATGTCTGGCGACGGCTATCCAGCGCGGTGCCGCCGTCCTCATCGATCACCACGGCGGTGACACTGCCCTCGCCCAGCGTCACCTTGCCGGACGCGTCGCTGGCGGAATTCAGCAGGTGTACGGTGCCGCGCTTATCGACGCTGGTGGTGGCCACCGCCACGCCCTGCTGGCGTACGTCGTGCCCGGTCAGCGTAATGTCGCCTTCGGACGAGAGAATCAGACCGCTGTTGGTGACCGTGCCGGCGCTACCGTCGAGGGCGCTGGCGGCGGACTGACGGCTCGCCACTTCGTTGCCGTCGGTGGTGGAGGCCAGGTTCTCCTCGGTGCCACGGCCTTTACGAATATAAAAATCCTCACCGGCGGCCAGCGTGGTCTGGCCTTGCTCGGTCACGATCTCGCCCTGGTTGTGCACGTTCCGGCCGGCGAGCAGCGTGTAGCCGCCGCTCTGGGTGGCGGACCCGGGCGCGGCGGTGGTCAGCCGGGCGCCGGCCTGCACGTCGATGTCGCCCTGGGCGTTGGTGAACACCGCCTGGCTGCCTTCGTTGTCACCGTACAAGCCGCGCTCGCGGAACTGTTCGTCGCTGATGTCCGCCGCCGCCGCCACCAGATTGCGCACGTTGACCTGGCTGGAGCCGCTGAACACCACCCCGTTGCGGTTCACCAGCATCACCGTGCCGTCGCCTTTGATCTGGCCCTGGATCTGGCTGGGCCGGGCGTTGGGATCGTTGACCCGGTTCAACACCGCCCAGTTGGCCTGCTGGTCAAAATCCACGGTGGTGTCACGGCTAACGTTAAAGGTCTCCCAGTTAAGGATCGCTTTGTTGCCGGTCTGCTTGATATTAACCGTGGTGTGGCCGTCGCGGACCGACTGGGTCGGGTCTTCGGCATTGAACCAGCCGGCGGTGTCCGGGTTCGCGTCTACCTTTAGGCCGCCTTCCGCGAGACCGTCGGGAATATTCGAGGCCGCCTGTCGGGCCGCCTGCCGGGCGGCTTCCTGGGCCGCCCGCTGGGCGGCGACGGCGCCAGCGGTGCGGGTCAGATTATCGATCGAGCGCCGCAGTTTCTGGTTGGCCTGGCGCTGCGCCCGCATCCGGGCATCCGCGGCGGCACCGGGACGGGACGCCGGCGCGCTGGCGCGGGCCGCCGCCTTGGCCGCCAGCCACTCGGAACTGAGCGGCCGGGGCGCGGCTTCCGCCAGCCCGGCCGTTCCCACCGCCAGAACTAACGCGACAGCCCGTGCCAGCGGCTTTACCGCGAAGGGCTGATCCACGGCGGTGCGATTCATTGACGCATTGGACGGAACGGCTTTTCTCATTTTCATCGGGAACTCTCTCAAGGCGAACACGGGTGCGGCCCGGTACACCACGACCAAGGGTGGCTGGACTCTTTGAACTAGATGGTTAATACGCCGCCCGACCGCAGTTATTTCATGGAAAATTCATAAATCCGTGCCGAAAAATATTTGTGACATCTTTCCGACATAAAACAGCGGTAGGGTGGCAATTTGCGCAATCGTTTCAGCCGTGCCTCCCGTCCTATGATTATTTCACGCTGTCTGGTGACCGTCCGTCGCTTGCTGAGCGTGGCCGCTTTGGGGGCTTTGCTGACGTGGCCGTCGGTGGGCCGGGTGGCCACCACGGTAATGTTCGATATGCCCGCGCAGCCCCTGTCTCAGGCGCTCGCGGCGTTCAGCGAACAAACGGGGATCTCTATTTTGGTAACCAGCGATCTGATCCATAATAAAATCGCCGCGCCGGTGCATGGCCGGTTGACGCCATCGACCGCGCTGCGGGCGTTGCTTGAACCCACCGATCTGGAAGTACGCCGGGTTGACGCATCCGCGTGGACACTGCTGCCACGCGAACCGCAACACACCGACACCGTCACGCCACCGGCCAACACCGTGACCCGGGCCTATGCCGGGGCGGTGCAACGTCATATCGCCCGGCTGCTGTGTCGCGGCCATGCCGATCAGCTCGGGCGAACCCGCCTGGCGTTGCAGTTGTGGGTGCGCGGCGACGGTCTTATCGAACGCGTTCACGTCCTCGACTCAGAGCACGCGCCGCGTTGGAGCAGCGCCGTTCACGAGACGCTGGAGGGCAGCCGAATCGCCGCTCCGCCCGCCAACCAACCCACGCCCCTTACGGTGCTGCTGGTCCGTGACGGCGCGTCGCCCTGCGAACGGACTGGGGAGCACTAAGATGCCCGATACGTTCCACCAGCCGCTACGCGATCTGCTGGTGCTCCGCTACGACGAGTTTCGCCAACGCCTGCGCAGCCGGCTCGGTTCCCGGCAACTGGCGGAGGACGCGCTTCAGGAGACCTGGCTGCGTGTTGACGCCATGCGCGACAGTACCGCCGTTCGTCATCCGGCGGCATACTTGTTCCGTGTCGCTCTCAACGTGGCCGAAGAGCAGCGCCGCAAACAGGCGCGGGTGATGACGCTGGATGAAGTGGAAGATCTTTATCTGATGGCTGATGAGCGCGCCGACCCGGCCCGCGAGGCGCTCGGCGAACAGGAGATCGCCATGCTGCGGCGGGCTCTGTCGGAGTTACCGCGGCGCCGCCGCGCCATCGTCACCGCCGCGCGACTGAACGACGTCCCGCATAAAGAGATCGCCGCGCGTCACGGCGTCTCCCTGCGCACCGTCGAAAAGGAACTGAAAGCCGGTCTTGAGCACTGTTGCAAACGCTTGGACCGGGAGTACATTCAACGCTTCGGGCCGAAAATAAAAAGGCCGCCGTCATGAACAATCAACACGCCGCTAACAATCCCGACAACGATCGGATCAGGCGGGAAGCCCGCGAGTGGGTTGTCCGGCTCGCTTCGGGCCAGGCCACATCCGCCGACGGCGACGCCTTTCGGCGGTGGTGCGCACGCAGCCCGGCGCATGCGGAAGCCTTCGCGGAGTGCCGCCAGGTGTGGCGGGGGATGCAACAGGCCGCGGAACCGACGGCATCGCCGGTGGCGTCCTTGGGTGGCGCCCGGGAGCGACGCTTCAGCCGGCGCGCCCTGCTCGGCGGTGCCGTGGCCGCTTCCGTGGGTTGGGTGGCACTGCGTTCACCGCTGGACCTCTGGCCCGACGCCAGCGCGCTGTCGTCGGACCTGTGGACCGCCACCGGCGAACAGCGCGAAGTGGTTCTGCCACAGGCCGCCACCGTCCTCTTGAACACCCAGACCCGTGTCGACCTGCAACGCCGGAACGACACCGTTACCGGCCTTGTTCTGCGTTCCGGGGAGACCGAAATCACCACCGTGGCCAATACCCGGGACTTCATGGTAAGCGCCGGCCAAGGGCGGATCGCGGCGGGGCGCGCGCGTTTCAATGTGCGCTACACCGACGAACGGGTACGCGTGACCTGCCTGGAAGGCGAGGTCGATGTCGCCCATGGCGCCCAGCGATCACGACTGGGGCCGGCTCAACAGGTGGTGTATAACGATATCCGACTGACCGATGTGCAAGATGTTGATACGCGGCGGGTCAGCGCCTGGCGACAGCGCGTGCTGGTATTCGACGGCATGCCGTTGAACCAGGTGGTCGACGAGGTGAACCGGTATCGGCCGGGCCGGATCGTGCTGCTGGATGATCGCCTTGGACGCACGCCGGTGCAGGCGTATCTGTCACTGGACCGGCTCGACGATTTCGCCACGCTGGTGCGGGAAGTGCACGGTGCCAACGTTCGCTCGCTACCCGGCGGCGTCTTGATCATCAGCTGAGCCGGTGGCGCGATAGTTACGTAGATAGAGCAGGAACTCCCGCATCAACCGATCCCATAACTCCACTTGAGTGCGCAGGTGGCCCGCACCGACGCCGCCCGCCACGACCACATCCATCTCAAGAACCAAAAAGTCAACCTGGTGAGTGAGCCGGCTGAACCGCTTATCGCGGTTCCAATCGGATACCATGTTTTCAGGTAACGTCCCCTGGATACGCAACGCACAGCTCAGCGTAAAATCGAGCATTTCCGGGCCTTCGCCAACCGGGTTGCCCGGCCTGACCGCGAAACCGATGCCCTGGCTGGCGCTGAGCAGTTGTTTGCCGCCGTTCTGCTCACTTTCGTTGGTGCGGTAACCGGCGCCTTGTAATACTTCCGCCAGGTATTGCAGACTCACCGCTTCGATCATGTCGCTCTTTTGTTCACTCATTGTTGCGCGCCTCCTCGGATTGATCCGTCTGCTCGCCGTCGTCGGACGACGTCTCCGTTACTTGCACCTGATTGTTGTAAAGGCGATCGCCGAACGCCTGCGCCTGGTTTTCAAACTCCACCCGCGCCGAGGCCGCCAGCGGCTGCCGCATACGGAACAAGCTTCCCGAGCCCAGATTCTGATAGGCGTCGAGAATTTCCCGGCCGGCCGAAAACAATGCTTCATTGCGTTCCACGCAGGTCCGCAGTGCCGCGGCCCGCTCCCGCGCCTGCTTCTCCCAGGTCATTCGTTGCGCCTCCTTCTCTCTCGCCAACGCCAGCAGCTCGTCATAGGCGTCCCGCACTTGCTGGGCGCGCTCCTGACTGGCGGCGATTCGTGACTGGCTTGCCCGGCGTTCGGCAGTGAGCTTGCCTTCGCGGTCATCAAGGCGCGCCTGAAGCGCCTCCACTTGCGCCAGGGCGTCATCCCGCTGCGACTCGGCCTTGGCGCGCGCCGCCTCCAGGCGTGCCTGCCGGGACTGAAGATCACGCAGCTGCTGGGTGGTGTTACGCAGCTCAGCCCGCAGCCTCTGTTCAAGGCTCTCCGGTGCCTGCGCCCATGCGGCCGGGACGGAGACCAGGCCGAACATCAGCGCCAGCGCCAGCAACCAGCGCGCGCCCGCTCTATCCTTGTCATTCCGATCCATGACTTGCCTGGTTAGCGTTGTTCCCATTTTCCTTCTCCTCGTGCGTCAGAAGCGGGCATTCAATTCGATCTGTAACACATCGATGGCCAGCGGCGGACCGTATACTTCATCCGTACTCAGCCAGCGTCCCTGGGCGAAAACCCCATCGGTGAAGGCGTAGGCGCCCCCCAGGTAGTAGCCCTTGGCGTTGGTGCCACCGAGGTGAAAGACGGAATCGTTAAAGGCGTCCGGCAATGCGTCCGGCTTAATGTGCTTGTAGCCGGCGAATACCTTCCAGTCGCCGACGCGCTCGAGATCCAGGGAGGGGCCAAAGGCAGCGTGTACCATCCAGGCATCGCGGCCGCTTTTTAGCTCGCCGTTCTGGTCGAAGTTGTTGATCACTTGACCTTCCGCGTTGCGGAACATCTCTTCCTCGCTGTAGCCATTGTTATAGACATAGTTGCCCGCGAGGCGCAGCTTGTAGCCGCCGATAAAAGGGGTGTCCCAGCGCAGATTGAGGTCGAACAATTCGAACTCAGAGGCCAGGCCGACCAGTTGCGGCATGGCGGTACCGGCTTCGTCAGCCGGGTTGAGAGCGATGTCACGCAGTAGGAAAAGGGTGTTACCTTTTTGCATGAAGGCCGGCGCCGAGTCATCCGTGTCGCAGGTGTTGTCGCCGTAATAGAGCACGCACTCCGAGGATCGCTCACCACGAAGGTTGTGGAAGTCGTAGTAGGACAGCGCCACCAGGAAGCGGTTATCCTCATTAAAACGCCAGTCGGCGCCGATCTGCGTACCCAGCAGCCACTTGTCATCGCTGCCTTTCTTATCAAAATCCCGCGACGGGAAATCGTCCGATGTGTAGGAAAGAGGGAACGCACCCAGGGTGCCGAAGAAAGCGCCGTTTTCGCTGAATGTGACGTCGCCCCAGCTCGCGGACACGCCATCGAAATTCAGATCGCCGTCGTACAACAGATCCGACGAGACAAACGGGTTCTCCGCGCGACCGGCGGTGATATTCCATACCCCCGGCGCCCAGGTGATGCGCGCCCGATCCAGCCAGATATCTTTCTTACTTAGGCCGCCGCCCAGGGTCTGGTTGGTGGATACCGGGCTGTCGCTACTGCCGGTGGCGATGCGCAGGCCCGCGCTCCAGGTGTCGGTCAGCGCCGCTTGCAAACCGAAACGGGCACGCACACGCAGCCGGTTCTCCCGAGACTCTCGCGTGTTCAGTAGCGGTGGCTGTGTCAGGCCCCGCAAGTCATAGTTCTCATCATTGAACTCGTTGAAGTCGAAAATTTCGACGCTGTTGTCTCCGGAGTAAAAGCGGGATTCATTCCGCACGCGCACATCACCGAAGAGCGTGATCCGTGAGGCCCAGTCAGGCAAGGTATTGGGCGCCGCCCAGTTTTCCTCTTTGGCCTGGGCCATCACCTCGTCCTTGACCTCGGCGCGGATTTCATCGCGCACCGTCTCCGGGATATAGGGCACCCGCACGTCGCCTTCGCGTATTTCCGGTTCGGCCCGCTGTTCCGCCGCCACCGCCTCCCGGCGCGCCTGCTCCATCAGGGCCTGTGCCTGCTGCGCCGTGATCACGCCCTGCTCGACCAGAAGGCGAATCAGATGGACGGTGGTGTTGGGGGTAGTGTCCGCTTGCGATGGCGTGGCGGTTTGCGCCACGGCCGGGCCGGCCAGCACCGCCGCGAGGGCCAGCGCCAGGACCCAACGATGAGATTGCCTGTTCATGTTATGTCGCTCCTGAAACGTTCATCTTGTGAGGTTGCCCTGGTCATCCCGGCCGCCGCCCCTGCAGCGACATACGCACCGGCAGGTTGAGAGACTCCGGGGGCGGTTGATCCAAAGGTTGAATGTCGCGCAAGGCGGCGATTACTTTTTCGTCCACGTCTTCATCGCCGCTCGATTCGAGCAGCTGTACCCGAGTCACCTGTCCATAACGGTCAAGCCACAGATTGACCTCGACCCGGTAACTCAGATTGCGGATGCTCCGGTTCTCGCGAAGCGCCTTCTGAAACGCGTAAGAGAGGTACTGGCCATAGGTGGCGTTCCCCACGCCGGCACCAGAACCGCCCATTCCACCGCCGCCGCCGGCGGCAATGTTGAAGGCGTCGGTTCCGGCCTGCGCCTCGCCATCGATCTGCATGGCGTCGGAGAGATCCTCCGCCGGCGACGGCGGCTCATCCGGGGTCGGCTCTTCCACCGGCGTAGGCTCTGGTTCCGGCTCCGGTTCCACCGCTTCTTCGGGCTCCGGCTCCGGTTCGGGTTCCGGTGTCTCCTCGGGCGGCGGCGGTGGCGGCAGCGGAATGATCATCTCCTGCTTCGCGACCTGGCGACGCACTCCGGCGGTGTCGTTGGCCCACAGCCAGACCAACCAGCTCAGCACGGCCAGCCCGAGCAGCGCGGCGGCGACGGTCAACCC
>Ga0208179_1000705_pt1 | contig 19818 bp, 21 predicted proteins | sample Malvired_Geostar_FD_184238 | JGI IMG/M metagenome (GOLD analysis project Ga0208179, IMG submission 184238) | Marine viral communities from the Global Malaspina Expedition - Malaspina viral metaG DeepMed_Geostar (SPAdes) (version 2) | ecosystem: Environmental > Aquatic > Marine > Oceanic | place...
TCCGCAGCAAAATTGACAGCGGCCGTCAACTGTTCAAATGAATTGCACAGTTAAAAGGCGCCGCAGTGCCCCGAGTAAACTTTAGTTTACCCAACCAAAGAAAACTTTACTCTTGCAACCTGCACGTTTGGTTTGTAGTGTTTTTAGCAGGTGGTGAGATTCCACCGGTAACTATGGAGCTCATGTCATGAAAGCAATTCTCTACATCCGCGTCTCGACAACTAAGCAGGAACACTCACCGGAAGTGCAGCTCAAGAAGCTTCAAGCCTACTGCATGTTGCACGACTATGAGGTGGTGGAAACGATTGAAGATATTGGTGCATCGGGTGGCAACATTGAACGTCCAGGTCTGGCTCGAGCACTGGCATTACTGGCACTCGGCGGCAATGGCTATGTGCTGGTCGTCGCAAAGTTAGACCGGTTGACGCGTTCAATTGCTGACCTGTGTAGGTTGGTCGAGACCAGTCACAAAGAGGGCTGGACCTTTGCGTCAATCAGTGAGGAATTCAACACTGGCAATGCAATGGGCCGATTTGTCCTCAAGATATTTGGTGCAATCGCTGAATGGGAACGAGAAACAATCAGCGAGCGTACCTCTGAAGTCATGCAATCGCGCAAGGCATCTGGCGTCAAGCACTGTCACCATGCACCTTATGGATGGCAGTGGTTCACGGGTGATGACGGTGTCGCCCGTCCAACCAAGAACCCAATTGAGCAAACGGTTCTGAGCCTCATCCGCCAATACCGCAGTGAGGGCCACGGTCAGTCATGGATAGCGACGGTGCTCAACGAGGGTGGCTACCGCACGCGGACGGGCACCAGGTGGACTAAGCATTCAGTCAGTAAGCGAACGGTATGCATGTTTAAACAGGCAGAGGCAGTGTAATGGATAAGCTAATCAAGTGGATGGATAAGCACTCGTTGACACTCAAGGCAGCGGGTAAGTTGCTGGGTGGCTACTCTGAGTCAGTCGTCAGTCGTTGGAAACGAGGTGAAACTGAGGTGCCCAAAGCAGTGGTGTTGTTGTTGAATTTTGTTCCCAAAAAGGGAGGTGAGTAGTGTGGCTTTTACCATCCTCTCTCTATGTTCAGGTGTCGGAGGACTCGAACTGGGACTGCGGGCCGCTCTTCCCGAATCACGCGTTGTGGGTTACGTTGAGCGGGAAGCCTTCGCAGCGTCCGTCCTCTTGGCGAGGATGGAAGAGAAGGCCATGGAGCCAGCTCCTATTTGGTGCGGTGACCTCACTGACTGCGACTTCACTCCGTTCATTGGTCAAGTTGATTGCATCACAGCAGGATTTCCATGTCAGCCATGGTCAGTCGCCGGGAAACGAAAGGGAACCGACGACGAGCGATGGCTGTGGGACCACATTGTTGACACCATTCGCACAGTTCGACCCCGCTACGTCTTCCTGGAAAACGTGCCAGGGCTCGTTACTGGAGGAGGTCTCCCCGCTGTTCTCAGGTCGCTGGCCGAAATCGGGTTCGATGCAGAATGGATGTGTCTCAGAGCATCCGCCGTGGGAGCCTCCCACCGACGCGAAAGGGTCTTCATCCTGGCCCACGCCCAGCGGTATGCAGGGGGGGCAAGCCTCGCGGGGAGGGAAGAGGAAGGGCGAGTTGCTACTCGGGGGTCAGGCTGCTCAGTGGCCGACGCCCAGGGTAGGGAATTCCAACAGGACAACGAAGTTGACACCGTCAGCGGAAGCGGGAACGCACGGCAAGACGTTGGCAGGTCAAGCAGGGAGTTGGCCGACGCCGGCAACATCGATGACGAACGACGGAGAGACCCCGGAGTCGTGGCACGCACGCAAGAAGAGGCACGCGGAGAAGCTGGAGAATGCCACCAGGGCCGGGCTTCCGTTGACGATAGCGGCATCACAGTGGCCGACGCCAGCAGCCAGAGACTACAAGGGCTCGAACTCCAAGCACCATTGCGAGACGGCGAAGGGCCGGGCTCACATGGATCAACTGCCGAACTTTGTTGCCCACTCTTCGCCCCCGGTCCCGGCAGTGACCAGTGGGGAGCCATCCTCAAGTTCGACCCGTCGCTTGAACCCGCAATTTGTAGAATGGCTGATGGGATGGCCCATAGATTGGACCGGCTCCGGGCCTGTGGAAATGGAGTCGTACCTCTCCAGGCTGCGGTCGCGTTTGTTGAGCTTAGTCGGAGGATGAATGCGAGCTAAGCCATGCGTCCGTTCAGGCTTCTGCTGCAAGGTGGCAACGTGTGCTGCGGGTGTCGCCCATGGGGCACCACAGAGGGGCTGCACTTTCCTGAGTGGTGAGCGCCCAGGTGAGTACGCTTGTGAGCTGGTAAAAAGAAAGCCTGAACTCACTGAGCCCATGGCAATAGGTGAGGGTTGCGGTTCCACTATGTTCAACAGCGCTCGCAATCAAGTGCTCAGTGACCGCACCTGACCCCGTCAACCTACCGGGCCTAGGCCTATCTGAAATTCGCTATCTCATTTGGCCGGCCACCACTGTTGATGACCCGTACCACTACTGGTATCTGGACTCCGGGCCACTCATCATGGTCATTCAAGCAGAAAAAGCGCTGGCAATATTAACTAAGCTTGGCTTCAAGCCACCATGGATCCGTGCCGGCATGGAATATGAGACGGGCAGGGTGGTGGTGTGTTTGCCAGACCATGCCGTGAGGAATCTTAAAAAAAAACCCGTCGCGGTTAGATCAGTATCATCATGATACTCCCGCGACGGGTGGTAACTATGTCACGCACACCGTACCACCGCTTTATCCTGAATGCGACCAATTATATCACTTTCATGCATGACCAGCAGGTTTTGGTCCAGCAGGGTGGCGTCACCCAGGTGCCTTACAAACAGCACTCGGTCACCCGCCAGGACGTACTGACACTCAGCTCCTGCAGCCTTGACGATGCCGGTGTGCTCGGCGTTTGGGTTTGCCGCACTAGATGGTTTGTAGATGATATGCTGGGTGCCAGCATCATCGGTAACAGATGATAGTATCTGGTCATCCTCACTGTTCTCGATGATGCGTTCAACAACTACACGTTTGCCAAAGGGCTCTATCTCAATCTCGGGTCGTGACACGGGGGTTCCTCTCAATGCTTAGGACTCTGTTTTGAATAGTGGGCGGCAGCGTGTGTCGATTGACGGGCGTTACCTTCTCGAGTTGAGGTAACAGGGAGTGAATTGACCACATCACAATGGTCTCATCAGACAGCTGCAGCACTCGGGCCAAGCGGGACACCTCGCGTTTTGTGTGTACAGACACGGGCAGCTTCGCCGGCGAGACAACCTTTGTTGCGTCTGGCGCGGTTTGGTTTTTGAGAAAGTCAACCCGGTTGGCGCCCAGAGTATCCTCTGTGACAGCCACCATGGATTGCAAGATTAGGTTTGCGATGGTGGAGGTGGTGACACCGAGCCCTTGGGCAACGGATTCAACAGCCTTAAACTGCTCATCGGAAACGTAGACGGTGGGAGTACCTTTCGACATACTCCAAAGCTATTGCTAACATGGGGTTATGTCAACGGACAACCCACATGCGATTTTAATGCTCCGGTCTATGGACCTTGGGGATGCGGCCGGCGCCTATGCCTTGGCAGCAAAGGCCACCGCTGCTCGCCTATCAGAGGCGAAGAAACTCAGGGACAGCGGTGGGTTGGATGACACCGACTATCTGAAGCTGTTGAAAACTATCCAGGCCGAAGACCAATTGATGACCAGTGCCGCCAAGAATCTGGACAAAGCCGTTGAGCTGCGCGACCGACCGGCCTCTTCTATTATGACGGTGGACTATGACGCTAAGCTCCAAGCAATCAAGTGAGCGAGGCATTAGAGCGATACCGGCAGCGATGCTTTGGAGACCGAACCTTTTGTTTCCAAAGTGAATACAAAATTAGAGCGCTGGATCGTGAGGCTATGCGTTGGGGGCTGATTGGTCTAGACACCAGTGGTCGATCTGCCCAAGAGGCACTGCTCAAAGAAATCAAACGCCAGGAGGATGAGCGAGGCTTCGTTCGTATCGTCATCAGTAAGAGCAGGAAGGAAGGGTTATCCACAATTATTCAAGCCCTTGCCATCCACCACTGCCAGACCACCCCACATGCACATGCACTGACGGTTGCCCATGAGACCGACGCAACCAAGGAACTGTTTAGAATTGGCCGGCGCATTGTGGATAACTGTGACCCGGCAGTGTTTCCTCCCCTGATGAACAAACCAAAGGGGAATAAGCTTGAGTGGGTCAATGGCTCGAGGGCTGAGTGTCAAACACAGGGTGGCAGTGCAGACTCCGAGCGCGGCAGTACACCCACGTTCCTGCATATCTCTGAGCTCCCGTCTTGGGAGACCGGGCGCCGCAACACATCGGCAGTGGATGTGGCCCAGGCATTACTCAATGCAGTGCCTGACCTGCCATCAACATATGTGTTTATTGAGTCCACATCGAAAGGTGTTGGTAATCTCTTTCATGACATCTACCTGCGAGCCATCAAAGACGTTCGCGGCAACCTGTATGAGCCAATGTTTTTTAGTTGGAAAGATAACCCGGACTACAGCACCCCGTGTCCGTCGCCGGAGCGGGGCAAGGAGGAGCTGTGGCTATCTAACCAGATGGTTGAGGCACACGAGGCTGATGACTTGATTGCGTTCAACGACGCAGCCAACAGACTGGGGTATGACCAACAGCAGCGGCAGCGAGCAGTGGAATTCAAGCTGACACCAGACCAAGTGCGCTTCTGGCAGCAGACGATGGTCAACAAGTGCAACTCCGATCCAGACAGGTTCGATGAGGAGTGGCCTCTCAGTTGGCAAATATCTTTTGTGAGCTCGGGCCGCAACGTGTTCAGTGCCCGGCTGATTCAAGAGATGATGAAGCAGGCGAAGCCTCCAGAGGAAAGCGGCACCCTTATCGAGCAGGACAATCGCATTGTTGTGCGCCCAGACGGTGGTGGTTGGGAGGTATACGACCAGCCCCATCCTGACCATAACTACCTGGTGAGCTCCGATGCCGCTGGCGGTGGTCGAAGTAACGACGACGACTTCGCCTGCATTCAGGTGTTTGACAGGTTTGACCGGCGACAAGTGGCAGAGTTTTATGACCGGGTTACTCCCGACTACCTGGCTCGACAGCAAGCGCTTGCTGCAACCATGTATAACAATGCCATGCTGGTGCCTGAGTCCAACAATCACGGGCTGGTGGTTATCCACTACCTGATTAGAGACTTTCCACAGCTCCAGCTTTATCGAAGATACTCTGAGGCTGGCAAGGTGGCGGGGACTGAAACAAACAAACTTGGCTACTCGACGGACGTTCGGACTCGTCACTTTATGGTTGGACTGTTTGAATCAGTCGTGCGGCGCAGTGAGGTCGTGTTGAATAGCAAGCGACTGCTGGGTGAGATGCTGACGTTGATTCGCTCGAAAGTAAGTGGCCGACCTGAAGCCCCGTATGGGCATCATGATGACGCAACCATTGCCATGGCTATCTCAATTGATGTACATAAACAGTTGGTTGAGCAGGGCGAACCGAGCCTCAAGGAAGCGACAGGCGATGTGGATCCGTCAGGTTTCGCGGCAGTCTTCTCAACCACCGTGCGCGGCGAACAGGACGAGCAAGAGGAGATGCCATGGTTGTAAAGGAAGCGGTAGCGGTGATGATTAAAAGCGTGTGCTTTGCCATCGCACACCACGCCCTTTCTGGCATTGACCTTAGTGAGCCTGAGCAAGAGGTCGAGGCACCACCCCCACAAGAACACATACCACCCCCGGTCCAACCAGATGGATTACCAGGGGCACAGCCAACGGACCACCAGCTCTGGATGGCCGAGCAGGAGATGTTGCGACAGGTCAGACCAAGTTCACCCCTGATTGACCCCGACTATGATAGCCTATCCCGAGACATCATCCAGCCGATGGACTTGAGCTAATGCAAATTATCCAAATTGAGAAGGGCCTCGACGCAAAAGAACAGTTGGGTTCACAGATCAGCTTACTCCACCAGCACTCCAAGCAAAAGAAGAGCGAGCTCCAGGATTATTGGTGGACGTTCCATGCATTCTTTGATGGTAAGCAATACGTCAGCTTCAAGCATGGCAGACCAAACGAGCCAAAGGCCCCGAGCTGGCGTGTCCGCTCAGTTAATAACTATATTAAGCCTATCGTTAGTACCGTATCAAGTAAGCTCACGCAGAGTCGGCCCTCTTTTATTGTTCGACCCACGGGTTCGGAGGATGACCAGCGGCAGAAGGCTCGAGCTAGCGAGTATCTTTTGGACTACCTGTATCGCCAGATGCGTATGCAGACGGTCACTCATGATGTGGTCTGGTGGGCAGCTCTCACGGGCTCCGGGTTCTTCAACTGTTATTGGGATCACCAAGCAGGCAAAACATTCCAGGTGGGTGATGGGTTGCAGGTTACAGGTTTCCCGCGGGTGGAGGCTTGGAGCCCATTTGATATCTATCCCGACTGGGAGGCATCACACCTCCATGATGCGAAGTGGGTAATACTGGCCCATGTTCTGAGCGGACCAGCTCTCGACCTGAGATGGCCCGGTATTGTAAATAAGCTGGATGTAAAGCGGCAAAACAACACCACCACCTATGCCAGTGACGACGACACTATGCGTAAGTCTGACCTTCGCGGGTATGTGTCAGACACAAACGATGAGAAGGTTTACAAGGTACTGGAATACCAAGAGCGACCAAGCGACGAGCACCCCGATGGCCGACGTGTAATTGTCAGCGAGGGTGTGGTCCTCGAAGAAACCCACTTGCCTGGCAGACGCTTTTCAATTACTCAGGTTAAGATCGGTGAGATGGCCGGTCGTTTCTGGGGTACTGGGGTCGTGCAAGGTTTGGTACCTATTCAACGGGAGCTCAACCGGACCATCTCACAGATCCTTGAGATGCGTAATCTCAGCACCAACCCCCCGTGGGTGGCAGCGGCAGGGTCCATCTCAAAGTCCGGTATCAAGAACCGTCCTGATCATATTGTCTTTTACAACGCGAACGTTGGACCACCCCCGCAGCGGGTGCCACCAGTGCCAATCCCAAACAGCCTGTACGAACTCGCTGACACACTGAAGAACAATATGTACGACATCAGTGGCGTTCACGAGATTAGCCAGGGCCGTGGGCCATCTGGCGTTATCTCAGGTCGAGCGCTGGGCGTACTTGCGGACCAGGATGCGGTCAAATTATCTGCAGCCGCCCGCTCACTTGAGGAGGCATTCGCAAACCTCGGGGCTGGACTGCTGGAGATGTGGCGAGAGAACATGCAGGCCGAAATCACCGTGTCTGTGGTGTCTGAGTCCCACCGCTCAGAGGCTATTCGATTTCACCGAGACCACATCGACTCGACGGATGTTGAGGTGCAGACGGGCAGTCTTCTGCCAAAATTCGCGAGCTACGAAAGGGAGATTTCCTTGCAGCTTCTCCAGCTCGGGGGCTTTGGTCCTATCGAAGACCCAGAAACGCTGGTCAAATTCCGTAAAGCCTTTGGCTCAATGGGCCTGAGAGAATTCATTGACGACGATTCGCCTGAGCGTAACTACCAGCGTCAAGAGAACATGATGATGATGAACGCTGAAAACCACCCCCATATCAAGGTGGGGTGGTGGCACAACCACGCTGTTCACATCTCGGAACTGCTTACCTTTATGAAGTCCCCTGAGTACCGCGAACTCGAGCCTGATACCCAACATTTTTATGAGCTCCACCTTGCTGAGCACTATCGGCAGATGCAAATTCAAATGCAGGGCCTACCCGCCTACGTCCAAGCGTATGGTCAAGACCCACAACAGGTTATGGCAGCGCAGCAGCAGGCAGGGGCCATGGGTGGACAACCGCCTCAACTTGGACCACCTGGTATTGGACCTCCCGAGAGGATGGTACAGCCGATGCCGGGTGAGATGCCATATGGCGAAGAGAACACCGAGGGACAGCTCCCCGGAATGGTTGGTGGCGGTACACCAATACTGAACCAAGCAGTTGGGCCTCGCGGCCCAGGATTTAACCCCGCCGAAGAGCGTGGATTCTTTGAATAGGAGAGATGATGGAAGACACTACCCAAACAACAGAGCAGTCACAACCAGACGTAGACCCAATGGATGCCCTCGATGCTGATGTATCGCAGATGCGGGCTGACCAGGAGGCGCCCCAAGAGACAGCGACAGAACCCGGAGGGCAACAGCCAACGGATGCGCCGCAAAGCTGGGAGCAGAAGCACGTTGAGCTTGAGGCCCAGGTTTCCAAGGAGCGGCAAGAGGTGCGCCAATGGTTTGGCACACACTTCAATGACCGGGCGAAGTATGAGGCATTTGCGGAGTGGAGTAAGAACTACGAAAGCGGTGGAGTGGCACAGCCAGCGGCGCCGGACGTGGAGCCCACCGCGGAACCCGGCTTTGAGGCTGACGACGAAGACATCTTTGTAACGGTAGACCAGAACAAGGCAAAGATGGCAGAGATGGAGCGGCAGCTTGCTGATATGCAGCGAACAAGACAAATACAAACACAACAACAAGTCCTTGCAGACACCGAGGCAGAGGCTGTTGCATTGGGTGAAAAGTATCCGGCAGTTGCTACGGAGCAAGGTCGAACGATGATGATGCAGATTGCCCTGGCTACCATTGACAGCGGTGGAACAATGGAGGCAGCGGCCAAGAAAATCCAAGCACTTGTTGGCGATATTCCACAGGCCGAAACACCCGCGCAACCAGCCGCCCAGGTTGCACCCACTCCCATACCCACTGCCATCAGCGGTGGTGGGTCTGGTCGCTCTGCCGTTGTGGCCGAGGGTGACGCCAGGGAGGCCAATTGGTATAACGCAAAGAACATAGATAGTATGGAGATGTTTGATCTGATTAATTCAGACACCCGCAAGGACTTTGGTATGTTGAATTGACGCAGGCATTGAGAAGAATAAAACTTTGAAGTACCATCACGACAAGAAGAAGAAAAAGAGTAGCAAGACTGACCCTAAAAAACATGCACTGATTATACTGCTCACCAAGTCGTCATCTGACGATAAGAAGAAAATCAAAAAGTAACTATGTCAAACGGAGGGTCGGTCCCTCAATGGATTTTTGAATTTCATAATTTTGAGGAGTTTCTAATCAATGGCTTTCCCCAGCGACACAAAGCAGGACTTAACCAACTTCGATTCAGCGATGAAAATCCGTTACGGCAAGGCAATTGTCGAAACGATCAATCGTAAAGTTGTTCTCTACAATCTTCTAACTAAATCCAAAGAACACTGGACAGGTAAACACCACGAAGTGCCGGTATACTTACGGAGTTCGAATGCTTACGGAGCTCGTAACGAGGGAGGCAACCTGCCGCCCGCTGGTTCGGACCAGTATCTGTCAAGCATCATCAAGAACAAGTTCAACTACATCGTGATGAGCGTGACAAACATTGCCGAGGCTCAGACCGCTGACCAGGCCGGCGCATGGGCTAGCGTAAAAACAGCGCAGCTTAAGAACCGAGTCAAGGACTTGACCGACAACATCAACCGTCAACTCAACGGTGATGGTACTGGTATCCTTGGTGAGGCCAACGGCGCTGGTTTGTCTGTAACACTGAGGGGTTACGACGACGGCACAACTATCGAAAACACGGCCAGCGGCGGCGCTGGCAACGCCAGTAACACACCACGCACCACTCGACACCTGAAAGTAGGCATGCGAGTTGCTTGGGGAGAGGCTGAAGGTGATGATGAGGCTGATTCCCTTGACGCCACCACCAGTGGCGAAGACTCACGCGGTCACGGTATTGTTGCAACGGTTTCGAAGTCTTCACCGTTCACTGCCTTTACAATTACAAAAATTGGTGGTGATAACCCTGTGGCAGGCGATGTGTTTGTCAACGGTGGTTCAACATCAACTGGCACCATTGGAGCTGCTGACACATCTTACAAGAAAGAGATGATGGGGCTTGCTGGTGCGGTATCGGACCAAGCCTTCCCTAACACGGGTGGCACGGCGGGTACTTTTCAAGAGATTAACCCGAGTACCTTCTCGGAGTGGCAGGCGCAGATGTTTGCTAACCCGGCAGGAGAGGGTAGTGAGCGGCCTTTGACTGAGGACCTGTTGAACCAAGCGGTTGACGCAGTCAACGACCTGTCACCAGGGCAGACTGACCTTCTGGTTATGCACACCTCCACGCAGCGTGCGTTTCTTAACATGCTGAAATCGAAAGGCCAAGAGCGCTTCCAGCCTCTTGAGTTGGCTGGTGGTTACAAGGCCTTGAGCTACTACCACGACGGGGCACAAATCCCAATCGTGGCAGGCAAGGACGTTCGCCATCGTCAAATCTTCGTACTGTCTAAGGCAGCTCTGAAGGTTATGGAAACAAGCCCGTTCAAATGGGACGAAAGTGGCGGCGCTGTTTGGAAGTGGGTGTCAGGCAAGGATGAGGTCACGGCATTTGGCCGCACCTACAACAACCTTGGCGTAACAGCTCGTAATGGTCTTGCCCGAATCAAAGACATCGCAGTAACCGGCCTGGTGTCTTAGGAGTCTGATATGTTAGGTATGGATTTTTCGAGACTTCGCGCATTGGTGGAGTCTACTTATGGTCTTTCACTTGGCACCGGGAGGGTCTTCTTTGTAGGAGACTCAACCAACCGGTGGCACGTGGAAGAGCTTGTTAACAACAAGGTTGATGGTACGGTACGGACCTCTCTAACGTCTGCTCTGAGTAGCTGTGAAGCGTCTCGGGGCGACGTTGTGGTTGTTATGCCGGGCAGTCACACGCTTGATGGTACTTTCACACCCGTGGCAGGCACGCGAATTTTCGGCCTACCTGGGATGAGGGAGGCAACAACTGTCATTGCCTTAGCTGCAACCCAGCTTGGGGCATTGAGCGCGGCAAATTGTACGGTGCAAGGCCTGAGCTTCAATGTCATCACCGGCACCGATGGTGTGGTTGTTACGGGCTCTAATTGCACAATCAAGGACTGTTCGTTTCGAGCGGTAAGTGGGACGGCCACAACCTTTATCAAGGTCAATGGCGCAACAACACCGTTCGGTGCGGGCATCCGAATTGAGAACTGCTTCTTTTCGGATGATGCCGTTAGCGCCATCGACCTCAACACGGATGGAAATGACAAGATTGAAGACGTGATAATTGAGGGCTGCCACATTGCGGGCGGCACCAACGGCGTGAAGTTGCCAGCTCATAACTGCGAAAGTGTTTATATTACCAACAACGTTTTCGCCGCGAGCACCAACCCAATTAACGTTACTGCTCTCAAAACAGGAACGGGTAGCGTTATCTCGGGTAACAGCTTTGGCGTTGCAGCCACAAATGACTGCACCAACGCCGCACTGCCGGCCTCGTATTTTTGGGTTAACAACTACACGCGGGCCGGTCTATCAGCGGCTAACCCGGCATAATGTTAACTGAAGCCATGTTGACTCGGTCGAGGGCTTTGAAGCCCTCGGTCGAGTGGACCAACTATGTTCGCGCACAGTATTCCCCTGCAGAAGACTCTAAGGTGGTTGTTGCATGGGATACTGAGAGTCACAGGTGGGTGCTGGCCTACGACACAACGGACCACGTTGTATCGGATGCCGGTACCTTCCCTGTAAAATGGACAAAGGCCTTCTATGTGTGGGCGGGGCCAGATAACTCGTACCGAGCTCCAGGGCCAGAGATGGTCCGGTGGTTGCGAGAGCACGATGTTTATTCAGCACAAACGCCGGAAGCTTGGCATCAGCGGATGGTCGCGCCTAACAAACGGCTGGCTCGAGATAGAGACAAATCTGCGTTGGATGACACGAGGTATGAGTTCAAGCAGATTTATGACGCGCACGGCAAGCCGCTACTTTCACGGGTGGGCGCCATGTCGCATAACCTCGGCAAAGGTCCGAACGCTGGCTCCAAGTACTTTGGTCCAGCGGAGCACAACGTAGGGTGGAAAGCTGATGACACTAAGCGAACTCAAGACTCTGGCGCTGGACCTACTGGGCGAGAAGGGTAACTACTGGCCCGACGCACAGCTAACCAGACTAGCCAACCTGGCTAACAGGACGGTATACCGAGCTGTTGCAAACCGTGACCCTAGCCACTTCGCTGTAGTAAAGCGATTCACCTACCCCGCGGACACCCGGTCTGTTGCACTCGCCACCGCAGCCGCACTCAACATCACCCACGAGCCCTATAGGGTTCTGGATGTAGCAGCACTGAGTGACAATACCGACCCAACAGCGGAAAACGTGCCCGTATCCCTTGAGAACATTGTGCCCGAGGAGGCCAACACCACAAGCGCACTGAACCAGGACCCCTACTATTACCAGTATGGCACCCGCTATAACACCCGCTGGATGTTAGACCACGTTGACGACCTGTCGCTGGTTCCAATCCCTGCATCTGAGATGCATTTGTGGGTACGCTACATTGCAGTCCCCCACGCCATGACCGCTGGTACGGACATATTACTTCGACCGGATGGAACCAGCACCGATCCACACGCCATCGAGTATCACGACTTGGTGCTGGCAGTGCTTATGAAGTTTCTTTCCGTCAAAGAGCGCAGGGACGCCCCGGAAATCAACGACATCCTGAAGTGGCTTGACGACCAGGTAAAACAAAGCGAGCTCAGCCGCACCAATAACACCAAGATGGTGTACGAGAGCCCATACTAATGGCAGCTCCTGTTTTCAAAATGTTCAAGGGTCCGTTCAAGGGCGTCGAAATGCGTGACGCCTACCAAACAGATCAGCACTTGGAGATTGCCATCAACGTCAATCTCAGCCGGGGGTATATCGAGCCGAGACCGGGGAAACACGCAATGTCGTTTGCTCGGGACGACTCACGCTCAGCCACCGTCGATTACATGGACAACATTGGTTATATTGCCAACCCGCGAGTACACCTTATAGATAGGCCAACGTCAGACACCTGGCTCTTGGTAGTCGGACCCTACACCAGCAACCAGCTGGGCGCCGGTAATGAGCAGGAGTTCATTGAAATTCAGGCCTTTAACCTAACAACAAATACCAGGGTTGAGTTTCTAATGAATACAACCCTGACTTCCCAGGGCGAACCGTACCACAGGGAATTCAACTGCAGTTTTGTGGATACCTTTCTGCCGGGCGGGCGGGCGGCAACGCTCATTTGTACAGACAACGGCACATACGTTTTTACCCCTGACATGGCCGAGGACCCAGACAATGCCGGCAATGTGTTTTTGGGAGTTGATAGCCCAACGACCCAAACCCGGCTGCGCCACACTAGCGTTCGCTATGAGGACACAAGCGGGTTCAAGTCCGGGTATGATGCAAGCCTGAACCACGACACCATGTTTTCGTATGCTGAGAATGCACCTCCGGGCAGCATTGCAGAGGCACACGCAGGAATGGTTTTCTATGCGGGGTTTGATGGTCAGCGGTCACTAACCATGCAGAGTCAAATCGACAACGACTCCACTGGCAACCCACAATGGATGAAGCCTGACAGTGACAACATCCCGGTTACCATGATCGACAACCAGTACAGCGTCAGGATGGGCCGGCATATGTTTTGTTGGTCCGACCTGGGTGACCCGTTGGCAGTCAACGAGACGGCGTTTGGCACGGTGGACTATGGGCAGGAAATAACAGGGCTCAAGTCATTCAACGACGTTCTGTTCATTTTCACCAGACGGTCCACCTTTGGGTTTGTCGGCGGCATTGACCCAAAAACCTCCAAGGTCTGGAAGGTCAGTAGCATTGGATGCACTGCACCAAACACCCCAGTGGTGGCTGGTGAAAAGATTTTCTGGATAAACGACAACGGCATCTGGGCATCCGATGGTCCAAAAACGCTCCGCATTAGCGACCCCATCGGCAAACTGTTTTCCGACGAGGAAGACTCAGGGTATATACCGCGCACAATTAGCGACCCGTTTTTGAAAGAACATTATGGGCTAGCAAAGGCTGGCGATTTTGGTATTGCCGCTGGTCTGGGCTACCCGTGGAAGATTGACAAGAAGCTGCTGCACCTGGCCACCGCAGTACACAACCCCATTCACCACCAGATTTGGTTTAACGTTCCCGTGACAAGCTCCCTGAGATTTGATGACGATGCCAGCCGCTGGGCGGGTTATGACTTTCAGTACGCCAAGCACATTAATGCGCTAACCATTGTTTACGATTATGAGCTGGATGCGTTCTCATTCTATGTAGACGGCAACTTTTCCTATCGCACCTTTTGCGCCGACGCAGTCTATTGGCCCGAGCAAAACCAAATGATAATTGCCTGCGTTTCACAAATCACCCACAGTGACACCGATGATGACCACCACGGTCAGTTTCAATCAACGCTCGAAACCTTTCCTCATCACGGCCAGGACTGGGCAACGCCCATGTACGCAAAAGCTTGGACCGCAGCCGGTGGTGGCGGGGTGTCGGGAATGAACGCAGCTTTTGGGTTCGCAAAACGAACGGTCCCGTATGCCTGGTGCAGCGCCCGTCTGTTTAGAGACAACGAAGAGTATGTTGATGTGCGGCGACCGAGGATAACCATGCTCGCCAGCGGTCACAGGCTAAAAAGAGATGTACTAATAGGTGGCGTGGAAACAAAAGACTGGGCACCCGTATGGTTCCTTGAGACAGAGCAGGCAGCATATGAAGAATGGAAGGACTCAACAGCAACCGCTGGGCTATCAGACGCAGGCGGCGCCTTTTCCCAGGAGGGCATGCTGCAGTGTCACCCACGAGCATATGACAACATTGCATCTCCCGACACCATTGCACTAAACGTTGCCGCAGACGAGGTGGCGCAACCAGCTTATTTCTGGAGTGGTGTTACTTCACTTGGAAGTAACGGCGACCTGACGCTTGGCAAATGGGATAGCGGCGACTACGAGCCCGCAGCAGACAAGATGGTCTGGGGGTCTGTAGACTGGTTTACCCAGCAGATTTATTACCCCGAGGGCAACTTGGCAGGGAAGTCTATTCGCGTTGGTGTTGTGTATCCCGACTTTTGGGTTGAGGACGGGCAGGGCGGGCAGGGCAATACCTATACCGAACACACTGCCCCTCCGCCTGTTGGCGTTGTGAGCTCATTCTCGTTTGAAGTTCAACGCGGAGAAACAACTCGATGAGTAGGTATTACGGAGTGGGCGCAACCAGGGGGTTTGGTGAGGTTGGTGGTGAAACCTGGGTGACCGGCCTGCAGCACGCGATTGACCGTGTTGCAGATAGGGTTGATCACTGGGGCTTGCTGGTCAGGCCCAACCAACCGATTGAGGCGGCAATCCACAAGCTGCCTGAGACCGGCGGCAAGATAATCCTAACAGAGGGCGAGTATATTATCCGCGCCCAGATCCGCGTGGAGAAGCCGGTGGCCTTTGTATCGCTGGCGCCAAACCGCACTATCGTGCGACGGACGGCATTGGCCGGGGATGCCATTTTTTGGGCAGATAGCCCTAACGTTAGCTTCGACGGCATTACATTCACAGACGAAGCCCAGGGTGGTTCCTGCATCCGAGCAACGGGCGACAATTGCGTCATCAAGAACTGTGTATTCAAAAGCTTCAAGCACGCGATTCACTCAAACCAAGATGACGACTCCCTGCACAGTAGCTGGTCAAGCCTAACAAACAACCGCTTTGTCGGGCCTGGCAAGGCAACTGCGGCCAGCGGTGGTGACGGAGACTTCATTCACGAGGCGCCAGTATGGCTCGAGTATGGCAACCAGTGGGTGGTTCACGGCAACCACTTTGGCGAGTGGGGAGCGGATGGTGACATAAGTGAAGACACCCCCGCAATTCTCGGCGGGCCGACGTATAGCTACTCGTCAATAACAACTAACATCGCGCCAACCCAGCAAATTAAGTACAAGGGTGGGATGAATAACGGAGCTCAGGCCAACGTGGCAGTGGTGGTGGTTTACTAATGGCTGTAGTTGTAAAACCATACACGTTCGCAGCCGGAGCCGCTGCCTATGCCGAACACGTTAATGCCAACTTTGACCAGATAACCGCGACAATCAACGGAGACATTGACCACGCAAATCTGAGGGACGAGGCATTCATAACATCGTTCAACTTCCACCACGCGGGGTTGATTCCCGCCAGCGGTGGAACGGCTCGCAACTTTACGTTTACCTGGCCGACGCTCAACAGTGGTGGTGTGGTGGTGGAGCTCACAATCAACGAGATAGGCATTGCCTTTAGCAACACCACGGCATCGGCGGCACCCACGGGCATTGCCCGGCTGGAGCTCTATGAGTGGGGTGGCGCGGCTTGGGTTTCGATGGGCGGACAGGCAGACGCGATTGCGAAATTCACACCAGTTCTCGACACTACGTTCACGGCAGGGAAAACCACTCTAGAGGGTGGCAAAACCTACAGACTGGTAATAAAAAGCGTCGTAGCCGATGGCGACGAATCTAACGCCCATGACATAGATGTTTGGCTAGAGGGCAGCGCAAGCCTGCTTGAGAGGTTCACAGGATGAGCATAGTACATAAACCATTTACATTCACCGCGGGCCAGGCGGCTATTGCATCTCAGGTGAACAGCAACTTCGACACGTTATACTCAGCCGTAAACGGACAGCTCACCGCTGCAAATATCAAAACCAACCAGTGGTTGGACAGCAAAACCTTCCACTTCCAGGGACCAATGGGCACCACGACCCAATACTTTATTTTTAGGAATGGGTCACATGGCGGCAATGGCAAGATTCAGGAGCTCGGGGTTTGCTTTGCCGCCACAACTGCAGCCGCAGCCGCAGACGGGACGGTGGATGTGGACTTGTTCCGCATCACCAATGCAGCCAGCGTGCCGTCTGGCGGGATGACACAACTAAACACCGCGGCAGTGACGGCAAACACAAAAGATATTGCGGTAACCACAACATCTTTCAACAGTGTCCTAACTGCCAATTCAACCTTTTTAATTCGCATGGTACCCACGGCGGGGGTTGGGAACTTCAACGGTGAGGACATATCTTGTTGGATAACGTATTCTGGTAGCATCTTTACGCCATAGGAGGCGATTATGGGTTTTTGGGGATCACTTGCAAAAATTGGTGGGACACTTGGTGGCTATGCGCTCTATGGCTCAAATCCCATTGCCGGCGCTATGGTTGGTGGGCTTGTTGGCAGCGCAGCCGCTGACGCCATTGAGGGCGAGCCCGAGTTGCCAAACCTTACCGGCACGATGGAATCCCCCACCACCTGGATGCCGCTAATGATGCCGCAGATGTCGGGAGGACAGCTCAGCCCAGGGGCACAAACCACTATCGGGTCTGCCTTTGGTGCGGGCCAGGAAAAACAAAAAGAGGCTGCACTCGCAAATGCGCTTGCGGCACAACGCTCTAAGGCCCTCACCTATATGCTGATGAGTCAAACCGGGGGCGGTGGTACGGGAGGAATGTCCCTGCCCATGATGATGATGATGCAGGATCAAGGAAAGAAGTAAGATGGTTCAACAATATAATTCAAGCAACCAAGCAAAAACGAAGCCAGTGGCCGGTTATGCCCGTAACCTGCCCAAAGGGGCTCCACCGGTACCAACCTTCCTGCCCGCCAAAACCCCGCCACCGGCTGCAACATCAGTAGCCAGAACAGCCGTGCCACCGCGGGCTGGTGGCGAGCTGACGAAGCGAGTAGCAGACACGCAAGACTACTCCCGAGCATATGCACAGGCTCGGGCTCAACAGGCAGCACCCCCACCGGCCTACAGGCCGGGCACGCAGCCTGGTGCTCCCACGCCAGCTGGCATTCGCCAGCCTGTGCCCGCCATGGCAAGAGGGACAATCCTCGGGCCTGCCGGGAGTCAACCCGCGGGACAACCGCCTGCCGCACAAGTCGGTGATTGGTCAAACATGGCCCTTCCACCCGCAGTTCTCCCGCAACAGGACATTGCTCAGCAACTCGCTGCGGCTCGGGCCGGGATGCCAACGTATGAGCAGATGTCTGCGTTGCAAGCGCTACCGGGTTCCGCATATGAACCGCTTTATGCTGAGTCACCTGGCGGTGAGGTGGCGGCGCAGGCGGATGCGGCAGCCAACGAGATAGCGGCAGCCATGCAGAAGTACAAAGAACTATATGGCGAGCAAGGTATGGATCAGCTCCAACAACTCATTGAAAAGTGGAGGGCTGGAGAGGAACTCTCAGAGGGTCAATATAACCTCTTGGAGGAAATAGGGTTAATAAGCGGTGAAGAAACTATAGCCGCTGGAATGGAGAAAGTCAGCAAAGGTGATTACCACCTAAGCCCTAATGAATATCAGGCAATGCGAGAGTCTGGAGACCTGCCAACCCCGGAGGGGTTTAAGTGGGAGAAGAACGAGAGCGGCAACTGGGAACTGAAACAAATGTCTGAGGATGAGTACCTCGACTGGCAGATGGATCAAGCTGTAAAGGATATAGCAGACGACACCAAGTTTTATGAATCGCTCGATGCGTATGCAGCACAGATGGAACGGCAACTCACCGAGGCACAGTTCCTGGCCGGGGGACAAATGTCGTCAGCAGGGCTCTGGCAGACCGGCCTTGGAGCTCGACGAATGATGCAGGTTGAATCGGCGGCAATGGCAGAGATGTCAGCGACGATGAGTGACATGATCGTTCAGCACCAACAGGCCAAGTGGCAAGCAAAATTACAATGGCTCCAAGGAAAAACAAGCCTCTGGGCGCAGAGGGCAGCGATTGAAATGCAAGCAACCCTTTCCGCATTCAACGCCGCCATGCAGGGCGCGGACACGTTCATGGCGTGGCTTGATGCCAACGGCATGGGCGACTATATGGACGAATACTGGGCAAAAGTTAAGGTCTGCCAAGAGGCGGGGGATGTCTCAAGTATTACCTGCGTCTTTTCTCTGTTCGAGGATTTCCGGGTAGACCACGAGGGCAACCTTGGTCATAGCGGCAAAAGCGCAGAAGAGCTGTTTGATATTAATTCGTGGAAGGAGGCAAAGGGAGTAGAAAAATGTGGTAACTGCTGGAATCTCAAAAACTGGTCCTGCTGCCTGGGTCAGAGTGATGCAGATGAGGAGTTTAAGCACACCGCGCCAAACCCAGCTAGCGGCAAGGTTTATAAGGCCGGCGGCAAGAAGGCCTACGGATAGGAGTCTAACATGGCAATTCAATTCCAGAGTCCAATAGCCGCCGCCCGGCGCAAGGAGCGGCTAGCAAGAGAGCAAATGGCGGCTGACTTTCAGATACAGGCCATGCGCGGTGAACAAGACCGAATTGCAGCTGAGCAGCGAAGCAAGCAGTCGATGCAGCGAGCAGCGTTGCAGCACTTTCTCGGGCAGGCACAACAGTTTGGTGGAATGGACGAGACCATTGCCCGGCAGAAAAACATCATGGGAGAGCTACGGGCTCAGGCAGCAGAGGCGCACAGGGTCGAGGAGCGACCAATCCAGCTGCGGGAGATGAAATCTCTTACGCGACAAAAAGAATATGTCGAAAACATGATAACCCTGAAGAATGCCATAGCGGGCGGACAGGACCTGTCCACCGTCTCGCTCGTGGGCCCGGCAGTGAGTGCAGAGGCGCGCGCACGCATGGCGGCAGAAGCCAACCGCATCACAAGCGAAAAGGCTCAAACCCTGCTGGACAACCTCAACCTTCAAATCTCCCGCCAGGGCACCAAGGCCTTTCAGGTGGGCAAAAAAGGCACCGGGGTTGGGAAACTTAAGGTCAGACACCAGACAATCAAAGAGGTGAGAGAAAAGGGCTTCACTTATGAGATGGAGAAGAAGAAGCCAAAGGCACCAACAGGCAAGAAAACATCAAAGACAAAGGGCGCGCTACCGGCACCACCCAACCGGTGGCACATTTACCGACCCGCTGACAACCGCATTGCCAATGTGAATGCGCTGAAACAAAA
>Ga0208179_1000708_pt1 | contig 19728 bp, 17 predicted proteins | sample Malvired_Geostar_FD_184238 | JGI IMG/M metagenome (GOLD analysis project Ga0208179, IMG submission 184238) | Marine viral communities from the Global Malaspina Expedition - Malaspina viral metaG DeepMed_Geostar (SPAdes) (version 2) | ecosystem: Environmental > Aquatic > Marine > Oceanic | place...
AGCGCAGGCAGGCCTTGGCCTGCTCGACGAACTTGGCCTCGCCTTCCTTCAGGCTGATGGAGTTGACGATGGACTTGCCCTGCACGCAGCGCAGGCCGGCCTCGATCACCTCCCACTTGGACGAGTCGATCATCACCGGGACCCGGGCGATGTCGGGCTCGGCGGCCATCAGGTTGAGGAAGGTGACCATGGCGGCTTGCGAATCCAGCAGGCCCTCATCCATGTTCACGTCGATGACCGAGGCGCCGGCCTCCACCTGCTGGCGGGCCACAGACAGGGCGGCGTTGAAGTCGCCCTCGATGATCAGCTTCTTGAACTTGGCCGATCCGGTGACATTGGTCCGCTCGCCGATATTGATGAAGGTGGGACGCATGAGGCTCCGATAGACGGTCGCGCCGCAGCCCGGGGGCGCAGCGTCATAGGTTCTTCAACAGCCCTTCTCCCGCATGGCGAAGGGCAAGCCAAGGGTTCAGGCCAGCTCGAACGGTTCCAGGCCGGCCAGGCGGAGGGCGGTGGCGCGCTCCGGCGGCTGGCGCGGGGTCATGCCGCGGACCTCATCGGCCACGTGGCGGATGTGGTCGGGCGTCGTGCCGCAGCAGCCGCCGAGGATGTTGACCAGGCCGCTCGCAGCCCATTCGTGCAGCTGGTGGCCGGTCTGGTCGGGGCTCTCGTCATACTCGCCCATGGCGTTGGGCAGGCCGGCATTGGGATAGGCCGAGACGAGCGTGTCGGCGATCCGCGCCAGCTCGGCGATGTGCGGCCGCATCAGGTCGGCGCCGAGCGCGCAGTTCAGGCCGATGGCGAAGGGCTTGGCGTGACGCACCGAGTTCCAGAAGGCCTCTACCGTCTGGCCCGACAGGGTGCGGCCCGAGCGGTCGGTGATGGTGCCGGAGATCCAGATGGGCGGAGGCTCGTAGCCCTCATCTTCCAGGTCAAGGATGGCCTTGATGGCCGCCTTGCAGTTGAGCGTATCGGTGATGGTCTCGATCAGAAACAGGTCCACGCCCCCGTCATGCAGGGCGATCATCTGCTGGCGATAGGCTTGGTAGACCTGGTCGAAGGTCACCGTCCGCGCGCCCGGATCGTTTACGTCCGAGGACATGGACAGCATGCGGTTCAGCGGCCCCACCGAGCCGGCCACGAAACGCGGCTTGTCCGGCTCGTTCTGGGTCCAGCGGTCTGCCACCTCCCGGGCGATCTTCGCGCCTTGGAAGTTGATGTCATAGACCGCCTCGCCCGCCTCATAGTCGGCCTGGGCGATGGTGGTGGCCGAGAAGGTGTTGGTCTCTGAGATGTCGGCGCCGGCCGCATAATACTGGTCGTGCAGGTCGGCGATGATGTCGGGCCGCGTCAGGCAGAGGATGTCGTTGTTGCCCTTCATGTCGACGGGATGGTCCTTGAACCGGTCCCCGCGATAGTCGGCCTCCGCCAGCTTGCGCTTCTGGATCATGACGCCCCAGGCGCCGTCCAGGATCAGGATGCGTTGCTTGGCGGCGGCCTTCAGGGCTTCGATGCGCTGGGCGCGGCCGGGATGGACGTGGCTCATTGGGCGGCCTCCTGTTGTCTGGCCAGCTGCGTGCGGAACGCCGCCTCGCTGTCGGCGACCACCTTTTGCAGTTCGGTGGGATCGACGAAGGGGTTGGGCGCGCCCTCGGCCATCGCCGCGCGCTTCTCCGCCAGCCCGAACTGTTCGGCGTGCGGCGCCAGGAAGACGTCGGCCTTCATGGTTTTCAGCCGGGCGAAGGTCTGCTCGTAGTCGGCGACGATGCCGGGATACTGCGGGCCCTTGTCGGCCGAGACCAGGCGATTGGCGGCCACCGAGGTGGAGCAATAGATCATCGCCTGACGGGTCTGGCCGTCCACCTCCAGGGGGAAGGTCCAGGTGGTGCAGCCCGGCGAATGGCCCGGCGTCAGGTGGGCGCTCAGCGCCACGCCGCCCAGTTCCACCTTGTCGCCGTCCTGCAGCACGCGGTCCACGGCCACCGGCTTGAAGGCGAACATCTCCACCTCTTCCGAGCCCGGATAGGTCCCGCTTTCCAGCGCCCCGCGGTCGCCCGCGCTGGCGGCCAGGGTCGCGCCTGTGGCGGCCTTCAGATCGGCCAGGCCGCCGGTGTGGTCGAAGTGGGCGTGGGTGTTGAGGATCACCTTCACATCCTTGGGCTCAAAGCCGAGCTCGCGGATCGAGGCCAGGACCAGCGGTGCGCTGGTGGGCATGGCGCCGTCGACCAGGATGTGCCCCTCCGGCGTGGTGATCAGATAGACCGCGATGGACTCGGTGCCCACATAGTAGAGGTTGTCGGCGATATGCAGCGGCTCGCTCGGCGCGCTCCAGCCCGGCGGCAGCTGAGCCTGGGCTGCGCCGACGACCAGAAGGGCGCCCGCGGCGCCGAGGATCAGGCTTTTCAGGTTCATGCGGCGGCCTCCGTAGGAGCAGGACCTGCCTCTCGCACGCCGAGCACCCGGCAAATGGCGTAGACGAGGTCGGCCCGGTTGAGCGTGTAGAAGTGGAAGTCCGAGAAGCCTTCCTCGGACAGGCGGGCGCACATTTCGGTGGCCACCGAGGCGGCGACCAGCTTGCGGGTCTCCGGGTCCTGGTCGAGGCCCTCAAACAGGTTGGACAGCCAGCCCGGGATGGTCACCCCGATCCGCTGAGACATGGTCGACAGGCCCTCGAAGCTGGAGACCGGCATGATCCCCGGCAGGATCGGGATGGTCACCCCAGCCTTTCGGATCTTGTCGATGAAGCGGAGATAGCCGTCGATATCGAAGAAGAAGTTGGTGATCGCCCGGGTCGCTCCCGCGTCGATCTTGGCCTTCAGAACGTCGATGTCATGGTCCACCGATGGGCTTTCCGGATGGATCTGGGGGTAGAGCCCGACGCTCACATCGAAGGGCGCGATGGCCCGGATGCCGGCGGTCAGTTCGGTGGCGTTCTGATAGCCGTCAGCGCGCGGCGTATAGGCGCCGCCCAGGGAGCCCGGGGGATCGCCGCGCAGGGCGACGATGTGGCGGATGCCGGCCTCCCAGTAGTCCCGGATCACCTCGTCCACCTCGTCGCGGCTAGCCTCGACACAGGTCAGGTGGGCGGCGGGCTTAAGCGTGGTCTCCTTGAGCATCCGCACCACCGTGCGATGGGTGCGGTCACGGGTGGAGCCCCCAGCGCCATAGGTCACCGAGACGAAGGAGGGATTCAGCGGCTCCAGGCGACGGATCGCCTCCCACAGGCTCGCCTCGCTCTTGGGGCCCTTGGGCGGTGAGAATTCGAAGGACACCGACGGGCGCTTGCCGACGCCGGCCCCGGCGCGGGCTACGGGTCCCAAGGCGTTGGGAGGGACAAAGGTCATGCGGCGGTCCTTTTGCGGAGCGGCGCGCGCTCGGCGCTCCAGATCTTGATGGTCAGGCCGGCGGCCTGGGTCGGCGGCAGGGCGCTGGCCTGGATCTGGCCCAGACCGGCGTCTTCCAGCCAGCGCTCCATCTCGGCGTCGGAGAAGCCCAGACGACGATGCTGATGCTCGTCGCGGAGATGTTCCAGGCCGTGGGGGGCGAAGTCGATGATCAGCAGGCGACCGCCCGCCGCCACGAGGCGTCCGGCCTCGCGCACGGCGACCGCGGGCTCGTTGAGATAGTGCAGCACCTGATGGACCACGACGAGATCGGCGCTCTCGTCCGGCAGCCGGGTGCCGAAGATGTCCCCGTGCCGCAGCTCGCAGTGATCCAGGCCCGCCTTGCCCACATGGCTGCGGGCGATGTTGAGCATCTGTTGCGACAGGTCGAGGCCCAGCGCCTGCTCGGCTTGAGGCCCCAGCAGGGTCAGCATCCGGCCGGTGCCCGAGCCCAGGTCCACCAGGCGGCGGAAGGGGCCAGGGCCGGCGGCCTTGCGGATCGCCGCTTCGACGGCTTCATCGGCGACGTAGAGGGCGCGGATCTCGTCCCAGCGAGCGGCGTTACGGGCGAAATAGGCGCCGGCCTCGGTCTCGCGCTCGGCCTGGACGGTGCGCAGCCGTTCGGCGTCCCGGGCCAGGGCGGGGTCGTCGGGCTCGATGACATCGAGCACCTCGTCAACCAGCCGGCGGGCCTCGCCGGACGTCACCAGGCGATAGAAGACCCAGGCGCCATCGGGAAACCGCTCCACCAGGCCGGCCTCGGCCAGCAGTTTGAGGTGGCGGGAAACGCGGGGCTGGCTTTGGTCCAGCACACGACAAATCTCCAGCACCGCCAGCTCCTCGTGGGCCAGCAGGGCGAGGATGCGCAAACGCGTCGGCTCGCCCGCCGCGCGCAAGACATCGACAACCTGAACGGTGGAAAGCGCCATGGGTCACATAAAGATATCCTTATGTGATTATGTCAAGCCTGAGCTGAAGGTCAGGCGGCCTGCTTCTGATCCTCATAGCCCCATTCGGCGGCCACCTGTAGGGCCGGCGCCAGGTCGTCTGCCAGGCGCTGGCGGACGGCCGCCCACACCTCAGCCTCGCAGGCCTCTTCCAGGGCCAGGTCGAACAGCCGGGCGAAGGCGCGCAGATCCGTTCGCGCTGTCTCCGGGAGCGTGGGCGCCTCCTCGGTGAGCAGGACATCATAAAGGCGGCAAAGATCCATGAACGCCCCCGTGGGTGGGACGGATAGGGGGCGGCATAAGCGTGCATGAGACTGACCCGAAACTGGTGGCCAGTTGGAATGCCTGTCGCCTCGTCGAGTTCAGGCCCGTCGGACGATTCACGCGAATGTCACGCCCGCGACCTCAGGGAACCGGGCTGAGCAGCGGCTCTCCGGCGAAGTGGCGGCGCAGGTTTTCCTGAGCCTGCCCGATCATCTTGGGAATGGATTCCAGAGTGCCTCCCGCCGAGTGAGGCGAGAGCACGATATTGGGTATGTCGGTCCAGCGGGCCGCCGGGGTCGGCTCCTGCCAGAAGACGTCCAGGGCCGCACGGCCCAGGCGCTTGTCCTTCAGCGCTGCGATCAGGGCGTCTTCATCGACCACCGAACCGCGGGCCACATTGACCAGCAGGCCCCGCGGCCCCAGGGCCTCGATGACCTCCTGCGAGATCAGGTTGCGATTGGAGGCGTCGGCGCGGCAGGCGACGATCAGGATGTCGCTGGCCTCCGCCAGGGCGAGGAGGCTGTCGGCCCGGGGCCAGCGCAGATCGGGTTTGGGGTTCGGCCCCCACCACGCCACCTCCAGGCCAAAGGCCTCGACGCGGACGGCGCAGGCTTGGCCGATATGACCCATGCCGACCACGCCCACCTTGCGGCCCTTGAGCGCCGGGCGCGCGCCCAGCCGGTCGTCGGGCGCCCATCGGCCCTCGCGCACATGGCGGTCGCCCTCGACGATGTTGCGCCAGGACGCGACCAGCAGGCCGACGGCGTGGTCGGCCACATCCTCGGCGTTGAGCCCGTCGGCGTGGGTGACTTCGATCCCGCGGGCCCGGCACCAAGGCACGTCCACCCCATCGTAGCCGACGCTGATATTGGCGATCAGGGCGAGCTTCGGCAGGGTCGTCAGGAATTCGGGCTCCAGGACCACCTCGCCGGCATGGGCGATGGCGACCACCTCGGCGCGATCAGCGTCGGCCAGGTCCCACCGACGGACCACGCGGTAGCCCTTGGCTTCCAGGCCGGCCTGCATGGGGCCAAGCATGACGTGGGACAAAAGCACGACGGGCGGGGAGGCGGACATGGGCGATGCTCCAGGCTTGCTCCCCGCCCTATAGCTGGTGCTGCGGCCCTGTGACCAGGGCGACGCCGTCAGGCTCGGACCGGCAGCTTAGGCGGCCGCGGCGTGGCGACCTTCGGCGATCTCCTCGATCAGCTTCTTGCAGAAGGCCGGGATGTCGTCGGGCTTGCGCGAGGTGACCAGGCCCTGGTCGACCACCACCTCCTTGTCGACCCACTTGGCGCCGGCGTTTTTCAGGTCTGTCTCAAGGGAGGGCCAGGAGGTCATGGTCTTGCCCTCGACGCCGCCGGCGTCGATCAGGGTCCAGGGACCGTGGCAGATGGCGCCGATGGGCTTTCCGGCCTTCACGAACTCGCCGATGAAGGCGATGGCCTTTTTCTCCAGGCGCAGGGCGTCGGGGTTGATGACGCCGCCTGGCAGAACCAACGCGTCATATTCGCCCGCCTTGGCCTTGGCCAGTTCCACGTCGACGGGCGTGGTGCGCCCCTTGTCGTGATGCTCCCAGCCCTGGATCTCAGGGCCCTTGGGGGCGATCACATGGACCGTGGCGCCCGCCGCGGTCAGGGCCGCAACCGGCTGTTCCAGTTCGGATTGCTCAAAGCCGTTGGTGGCCAGCACGGCCACCTTGGCGCCTTCGATACGAGGGCTCGCCATGGCGTTCTCCTTTTCGGGGTTGGAATGTCCCGCGGAGAACAGGTTGGATGGCCGGAGGTTCCGCAGCGCAGCTTTCCCTCCGGCCCTATCTTTTTCAGATGAAAATCCAGTCGCCGCTCAGGGTCGCCATGTTGACGCCGACCAGAGTCATCTGGCCGCCGCCGCCCATGCTGATCACCGTATCGGCGCCCACCTGGGCCACGCTGTAGGTCGTGCCGGGATCGAGCTGCACCCGGTCGCCCTCGGCGCGGTTGAAGTCCAGCACCCGATCGATGCCCGCGTCCCCGAAGGTGTGGAAGATGTCAGCGCCCGAGCCGCCGCTGATGGTGTCGTTGTCCCGGTCGCCCGACATCCAGTCGTCGCCGGCCCCGCCATAGAGGATGTCGTTCTGCTGGCCCCCCCGGACGATGTCGTTCCCGTCGTCGCCATGGCAGGTGTCGACGCCGAGGTTGCCGTAGACGATGTCACCGCCGGCCTCCCCCCTCAGGTCATCCTGGTCCTTGCCGCCGACGACCCAATCGTCCCCTGCCCCGCCGCGCAGGGTGTCATTGCCGGCGTTGCCGTGCAGGTCGTCGAACTCGCCGCCACCGGTCAGGCTGTCTGAGCCCTCATCGCCACGGAGGTAGTTCCGGCCCTCCCCGCCCCACACCGTGTCATTGCCCGTCCCGGCGAAGACGGTGTCGGCCCCGCCGTCACCGTAGACACGGTCATCGCCGCCCTGGCTTCGAATGAGGTCATTCGCCCACGAACCGGTAATCAGGTCTGCGCCGCCAAAGATCGGAAGCTGCCCCAGGGAGATGTCGTTGAGCATGCCAAAGGCCACGTCCACGACAGACACGCTCGCATCATAAAGGTGAAGCAGCGTTACCCCGTTCGATGTCTGGCTGAACTGGGTGATCGTCCCGCCGACAAGTTCGCCGGCGCCGTTGAAGACGAAATTTCCCCAGTAGCGGTCGGTCACGCCGCCGCCCTCGGCTTGCGCGAAGGTGGACGAGTAGTTCGTGATCAGCCGGTCGCCCAGCGCCCCCAGGCGCAAGGTGTCGAAGTTGAGCTCAGCGCCCGCGTTGATGATGGCCATGACAAGACTCCCCCAGCCGCAACCGACGGCGAAGGAGACCTAGCGTCCGGCCTGAGAATTCACAACCCTGGGTCGCCGAACAGGCGAATATCTAACGGCTGAACTTCTGGAACTTGAGCCGGTGGGGGATGATGCTGTCGGTGCCGAGGCGGCGCTTCTTGTCTTCCTCATAGGCGTCGAAGTTGCCCTCGAACCATTCCACGTGGCTGTCGCCTTCAAAGGCCAGGATGTGGGTGCATAGCCGATCCAGGAACCAGCGGTCGTGGCTGATGACCACGGCGCAGCCGGGGAAGTCCTCGAGCGCGCTTTCCAGGGCCTGCAGGGTCTCCACGTCCAGGTCGTTGGTGGGCTCATCGAGCAGGATGACGTTGCCGCCCGAGGCCAGGGTCTTGGCCAGGTGGACGCGGTTGCGCTCGCCGCCTGACAGCAGGCCGACCTTCTTCTGCTGGTCGGCGCCCTTGAAGTTGAACGAGCCCACATAGGCTCGGCTGATGATCTCGCGGGCGCCGACCTTCATCACGTCGAGCCCGCCGGAGATTTCCTCCCAGACGTTCTTGTTGGGATCGAGCGCATCGCGGCTCTGGTCCACATAGGAGAGCTGGACAGTCTCGCCGAGGCGAATGTCGCCGGCGTCCGGGACTTCCTGCTTGGTGAGGAGCTTGAACAGGGTCGACTTGCCCGCCCCGTTGGGGCCGATGACCCCGACAATGCCGCCGGGCGGCAGGCGGAAGGTCAGGTCCTTGAAGAGCAGCTTATCGCCATAGGCCTTTTCCAGATTGTCGGCCTCGATGACCACCTGGCCCAGCCGGGGCCCGGGCGGGATCTGGATCTGGGCGAAGGACTGCTTCTCACGCTCCGAGGCGTTGACCAGTTCGTCGAAGGCCGCCAGGCGGGCCTTGGACTTGGTCCGGCGGGCGGTGGGCGAAGAGCGCACCCACTCCAGCTCCCGCTCCAGGGTGCGCTTGCGGCTCTCGCTCTCGCGGTCTTCGATGGCCGAGCGCTTGGCCTTCTGTTCGAGCCAGGAGGAGTAGTTGCCCTCGTAGGGCACGCCCTTGCCGCGATCGAGCTCCAGGGTCCACTTGGTCACCTGGTCCAGGAAGTAGCGGTCGTGGGTCACCAGGATGACGCAGCCCGGGAAAGCCTCCAGGTGGTGCTGCAGCCAGGCGACGCTCTCGGCGTCCAGGTGGTTGGTGGGTTCGTCCAGCAGCAGCATGTCGGGCTTGGACAGAAGCAGGCGGGCCAGCGCCACGCGGCGCTTCTCACCGCCCGAGAGCTTGTCCACCGGCCAGTCGTTGGGTGGGCAGCGCAGGGCGTCCATGGCCATTTCGATGCGGGAGTCGATGTCCCACAGGTCGCCGGCGTCCAGCTTCTCCTGCAGGCCGGTCATCTCCTCCATCAGATCGTCGGTGTATTCCTCGCCCATCTTGGCGGCGACGGCGTTGTAGGCGTCGAAGATCTTCTTCTCTTCGCACCAGGAGATGACATTGCCCCACACGTCGAGCTTCTCGTCCAGGTGCGGCTCCTGTTCGAGATAGCCCATCTTCACGCCGTCGGCGGCGCGGGCCTCGCCGGTGAATTCCTTGTCGATGCCGGCCATGATCTTCAGCAGGGTGGACTTACCCGAGCCGTTGACCCCCACCACCCCGATCTTGGCGTCAGGGTAGAAGGACAGCCAGATGTTCTCGAACACCTTCTTGCTGCCGGGATAGGCCTTGGTCAGGCCCTGCATCTGAAAAATATGTTGCTGCGCCATGGATGGTGCCGCGCCCGCCTTTGAAACTGCGATTTCGGAATTGGTGCAGGAAATAGACGCCCCCCGCCTGCGGCGCAACCGCAGGGACGTGATCGGGCGGAACAAGCGCCCGGCTTCACGCATTCCTTTGGCAACAGACGAGGCGCCCCCGCACCTCCCGAAACCGAAGGAGTTTCCGATGCATAAGGATCAAGTCGAAGGCGCCGCCAAGGATATGGGCGGCAAGGCCAAGGAAGCCGTCGGCAAGATGACCGACAACGAGCGCCTGGAAGCCGAAGGCAACATGGATCAGGCCGAAGGCAAGGTCCAAAAGGGCGTCGGCGACCTCAAGGAAGGCGCCCGCGACGCCCTCAAGAAGTAGGCCTCGCGACACAGACGACAAAGGACGCCGCTCCCCCGGGGGCGGCGTCTTTTTTGTGCGCCAGGCCTGAGCCATAAGATGAGCTGAACGTCGAGGCCGAGCCAGACCGCCACGCGACGGCCGTCGAGTTCAGGGAGCGGGGGCGCAAACATGGCAGGGCCGACGGCGGTGTTGGGCGTGGAGAACGCCAGCTTCTATTACGGGGCCACCCGGGTGTTCGAGGGGGTGACCTTCGCCCTGGACGCGGCGCGCACGGCCCTGGTGGGTGAGAATGGGGCCGGCAAGTCGACCCTGCTCAAGTGCCTGACCGGCGAACTGGAGCTGAACAGCGGCAAGATCATCCGTTCGCGGGGCCTCAAGGTTGGCTATGTGCCCCAGGAGGCACCTGAGCACCTGCTGGAGCTCACCGCCCGGGAGGTGCTGGCCACCGCCCTGCCCGAGGACGGCTCGGAGGACTGGCGGATCGACGTCCTTCTGGACGAGTTCGAGATCCCGGCCGAGCTGGCAGAGGCGCAGTTCGCCGCCCTCAGCGGCGGCTGGCGGCGGCTGTTCCTGATCGCCTCGGCCGTGCGTCTGGCCGAGCCGGACCTGCTGATCCTCGATGAGCCGACCAATCATCTGGACCTCGCCAACATCAACCGCCTGGAGCGGTGGCTGGACGCCGAACGCCGCCTGCCGATGCTGATCGTCAGCCACGACCGCGCCTTCCTGGAGCGGACCACCAGCCGCACGGTCTTCCTGCGGGCCGATGGAGCGCACAGCTTCGCCCTGCCCTTCGTCGCCGCCCGCGCCGAGCTGATGGCGAGGGATGCGGCCGAGGCGACCCGCCGCAAGCTGGAGGCCAAGGAGATCGACCGGCTGGAGGCCATGGCCGCCCGCTATCGCCAGTGGGGCGTCCTGAACGACAAGTTCCACAAACGCGCCAAGGCCACCGAAAAGCGCATCGCCCGCATCGAGGCCGAGCGGACCGAGACCTATGTGGGCCGCGAGCGCCGGCTGGAGCTGGGCGAAGGCGAGATGGACGCCAAGGTCGCCCTGCGGCTAGCCGACGTCACCGTCACCACCCCGGACGGTCGCGCCCTCTATCGGATCGAGCGGCTGAACATCGCGGTCGGCGATCGGATCGCGGTGCTCGGGATCAACGGCGCCGGCAAGTCGATGCTGCTGAACGCCCTGGCGAGGGCCTATGACCCGGCCCAGACTCACTATGACGGGAGCGCGCCCATCCGCTTCAACCCGTCCATCCGCATGGTCTATTTCGACCAGGCGATGCGCGACCTGCCGCTGAAGACCAGCCTGTTCGACTATGTGGCCGGGGCCGAGGCGGCGACCAAGACCCAGACCAACGCCCTGCTGGCCAAGGCCGGCTTCTCCCATGCCCGGGTCAGCGGCCCGATCGGCGATCTCAGCCACGGGGAGCGCGCCCGGCTGATCTTCCTGCGGCTGAAGCTCGCGCGTCCCAACCTCTACCTGCTGGACGAACCGACCAACCACCTGGACATCGAGGGCCAGGAGGCCCTGGAAGGTCAGCTGGAGGAGGCCGAGACCACCTGCCTCTTCGTCTCCCACGACCGGCATTTCACCCGCACGGCCGCCACCCGCTTCGTGGAGATCCGCAAGGGCCGACTGGTCGAGGTCGAGGGGCCTGAGGACTTCTTCGAGGCCCAGTAGCGCCTCAGTAGGCGGGCCGCCCGAAGAAACCGCGGCGCGGGGGTTGAGGCGCAGCGATGGGGGCCGGGCTTCCGTCCACCTGATAGCCGCGCTCATAGCCGTCATGGCTCCAGCCATAGGCCTGTCCTCCATAGGCCTGCTGGCCATAGGTCTCGGGCGTGGCGAAGGCCAGGGGCGGCGCAGCTGTCAGCGGCAGGCAATAGAGCCCCTGTGTCTGGCCATAGGGATCGCAGCCCTCCGGCGCATAGAGGTAGTTGGGCGAGAGGTTCGGCCGGGCCTGACTGTCGAAGACCAGGCCGCCCCGCGGGCCGCCGAAGCGGTTATGCTCGATCACCGGCGCGCCGCCAGCGAAATAGCCGCCGTACTCGTCTCCCCAGACGGCGGACTCGCGGACCACGACCTCGCCCCAGTCGGAGATGATTCCCCGACGGGCGCGGACCCGGCTGCGGATCAGCTCCAGCTTGGCGCCGCGGTCCACATACAGGCCGGTGATCCAGCCGCCCACATAGCTGTTCTGCACCACCAGCTTGCCACCGCCGCTGCGCAGGCCGCGGACGGTGACCCCGGTCGAGCCCGGCAGTGCGCCGCCCTCGGCCACCACGCCCACCTGCACCAGGCGGCTCTCGCCGGCCGCCGGCGTGATGTCCAGGCCGCGGACATCGGCGGCGATGCGGACCTGGCTGAAGTCGAGGGTCGCGGTGTCGGCCAGCACGGCGGCGTCGTTGGTCCGGGCCTCGATGGTGGTCTGGCGGGCGATCAGCCGGCCGCCGGAGACGAAGATCGCCGCGGCCTCGCCGCTGTAGCGGACATAGCTGCCCACCAGGGCGAGCTCCGCATCTACGGCCTCAATGCAGGCGCTGCGGCCGGCCTGGTCGGACTCGATGATCAGATCGCGGATCTCCACCCCCCGCGTCCCGGGCGCCAGGCGGATGCAGGGCGCGCCCGCGGGCGCCGAAAGCCGGGCCGGCTGGCTGGCCTGGCCGGTGGCGAAGGCCGGTGTCCCCTCCCCGATGATGGTCACGGGGCGATCAATATAGACCGTCTCGCGACAGACCCCGCCCCGGGCGCGGATGAACAGCACGCCGCCGTCGGCCAAGGCCCAGAGGGCGTCGGAGATGGGATAGGGGCCAAGGCTCGGATCGGCGCAGTCGATGCTGAGGCTGTTGAGATAGCCGCCGGCGGGCGGATAGGGCGCGAGGGGCGGCGGGCGATGGTGATGCTTGGGCTTGTGGCTGGGCTTGGTCCAGGGGGCCGGGCGATAGGGCGAGCGCAGGGGCGGGGTGATCAGACCGCCGAAGTTGGGGCGGATCTGAGCGTCCACCTTGGCGTCGGGATAGGCCATGGCCGGACTGGCCAGGAAGACCAGGCCCAGAGCTGCGGCGAGCGCGCCGGCCAGGGCGGCCGTTCGGCGGAATCGAGGGGTTTGAGCGGTCACCGTCATGGCCTTTGTCAGGTTCGCGGTGCGCGGGAGACCTGGGCCAGGAGCTCGCGCAGCCTTTGGGCTGAGGGTTTGAATCCGGCCAGCGCCCCGTCGATCTGATAGACCACGGCGCTCGCCTTATCCTGATCGGCCACCCCTTCCATCCCAAGGGAGAAGAAGGTGGACATGGCGTACTTGGCCTCGGGACTCCCCTGTCGGTCGGCCTGGGAAAACCAGTAGAAGGCCCGCGCATAGTCCCGGGGCAGGCCGACCCCTTCGGCGTACATCACCGCCAGGGTGAGCTGGGAGCGGGCCTGACCGCTCACGGCCGCGTACTGGATGGCCCGGACCTCTTCCAGCGGTGACAGCCGCCCGGTCATCGGACGGCCCAGCATGGCCTGGAAGGTCTGGGCCTCGGTCGTGCTCAGCTCGGCCTTGGTAAGGATCGGCTTGGGGATCACCTGCAGGAAGGCCAGGGCGTGACCCACATGCAGGAACGGCAGTTCGTCCAGGCGTGAAAGGGCCAGGGCCGCGGCCTCGCCCGTGGGCGCGGATTCGTCGGAATGGGGCACGCCCGATTCCGGCGCCTCGGGCGGATAGAATTCGAAGGGCGGCGTCCACCGCTTGGCCTTGGCCTCGGCGTCCGATCCCAGCGCGGCGCGTCCCGGCGTGGAACGCTCGAAGTCCTTGAGCATCACGAAGCCGGCCACGTCGCCGCTCTGGGCGGCCAGATAGTTGAACTGATAGACGTCCATGTCATTGCGGGTGAACAGGGTGGCCGCGGCCGGCAGACGGCGCCCCTCCAGCTCCCGGGGATCGATCGGCGAGGCCTCGTAAGGGTCGCCAAAGGGACCAAAGCCCGCATCATGCAGGCGCGCCAGGGTGCGGAAGCCCTGGGCCCCCTGCGTCGACAGCACATAGATGACCCGGTCGCGCACCTCCTGGCGTTCGTCCGAGCTCATCCGGCCAAGCAGGTGCTCCAGGCCGTTGAAGGCGCCCAGACGTTCGGCCTCGCGGCAGTCCTCCAGCCGCGCCCCGCCCAGGCGGCGGCTCTGGCGGGCTGTGACGATGGGCGCAAAGCCGTCGGGATTGGCCAGGGCCAGCTCGTACCAGACGGCCGCCTCTACCGGGTCATAGGTCTTGCGGGCCTCAGCCTCCCGGCCGCCATAGCGGCGCGCCAGATCGATCTGGGCGAAGAAGTCGCCGGCGAAGGCCTGCTGGCGCAGGGCGCGAAGCTGCTGTTCCTGGGCGTTGAATTCCTGACTGGTGAGGAAGGCCTGCGGCCGCGGACAGGCCAGGCCCGCGCTCTTCGACCCCGGCGCCTTGCCCCGGGGCTCGCAGCCCATGAGCGGAACAAGGGCCACGAGCAGGGCCAGCGTCAAACCCTTGCGTACGCTCTCGCGCAGCGGTCGGTCCGAGTGCTGGACCATGCCCTTGGCTCCCCTGGTTCAGAACTCATTAACCATAGTTATTCTGGAAGTAGCCGCACCTCACGCACCACTGTCAAGCTCGCGCCGGAGAGAGACCGTCGTTTTCCGACTAGAGGGATCGCACGTCTGCGGACGACATTCGACGAACTCGGGTCGTCTATTTTTTGCCCTAGTGCAGCGCTCAAACTCCAGGTTGAGGACACTTGATTCTAAGGATCCACATGGCGCCGCACGCGATACGCTCCGTTTTCACCGTCGGCCTCGCGGGGCTTGTGGCGCTGGCGCCGCTCTCGGCCAGCACAGCGCCGCGGGTTCGCGACGGGGTCCCCACGGCGGAGGCCTGCGCGGCCCTGGGCTTTGCGCCGCCGCGAGAGGACCGGCGCTATCGCTCGGGTCAGATGCTCAGCGCGCCGCCACCGCCTCGGCCAACCGTCGCCATCCCGCCCCTGCCCGCGCCCCCGGTCCAGCAGAAGTCGGGGGCGCCCCGCGTCCAGGAGAGTGTCGTGGTCACGGGCTCCCGCATCGCGCCGCAGCCGGGCTTCCCCGTTTCCCCCCGCGACACCGAGCGTTACCCCAACGCTACGCCCAACCCGGTCAAGCGCACGGCCGAAGAGCCCGTCTCGACCTTCTCGATCGATGTGGACACCGCCAGCTACGCCAATGTCCGAAGGTTCCTGAACGATGGCGCAAAGCCGCCCTCGGACGCCGTTCGGGTCGAGGAACTGATCAACTATTTCGACTATGGCTACGCCCCGCCCCGCCGCGGTCAGGCTCCCTTCGCCGCCAGCGTCAGCCTCGCCCCCTCCCCCTGGTCGGCGGAGCGAGAAATTCTGCATATCGGCCTGCAGGGCTATGAGCTGGCGACAAGCGCGCATCCGCCGCTCAATCTGGTCTTCCTCATCGACACCTCCGGCTCCATGTGGAGCGAGGATCGCCTGCCCCTGGCCAAGAAGGCGATGAACGTCCTGATCGATCAGCTCGGCCCTGAGGACCGCGTCTCGCTGGTGGCCTATGCCGGATCGGCCGGTGCGGTCCTGGCGCCCACCGAGGGGACGCAGAAACTGATGATGCGGTGCGCGCTCGGCGCGCTGGAAGCCGGCGGCTCCACCGCAGGCGGCGCAGGCCTGACCCTGGCCTACGACCTGGCGGCCCAGAACTTCGACCCCGAGGCGGTCAACCGCGTGATCCTGATGACGGACGGGGATTTCAACGTCGGCGTGGCTGACCCCGAGCGGATGAAGGACCTGGTCACCGAGAAGCGCCGGAGCGGCGTCTATCTGTCGGTCTACGGCTTTGGTCGCGGCAACTATAACGACGTGATGATGCAGAGCCTGGCCCAGAACGGCAACGGAACGGCGGCCTATATCGACACCCTGGCCGAGGCTCGGCGGCTGTTCCGCGACGACCTGCCGGCCAGCCTGTTCCCCATCGCCGACGACGTGAAGATCCAGGTGGAGTTCAACCCCGCCACGGTCGCCGAATACCGCCTCATCGGCTACGAGACGCGCCTCCTGAACCGCGAAGACTTCAACAACGATCAGGTCGACGCCGGCGAGGTCGGCTCGGGCGCCTCGGTCACCGCCCTCTATGAGATCACCCCGGTCGGGGCTCGACCCTCCAGCGATCCGTTGCGCTATCAATCGAGGACGTCTTCGCCGGCCGGCGGAGACGAGCTCGCCTTTCTCAAGGTGCGATACAAGGCGCCCGGCGAGACCGAGTCCCAGATGATGAGCCGCCCCATCACCTGGGCCGACCGCGCTGCCAGCCTCCCCCGCGCGCCGGAGGCGACCCGCTGGGCCGTCGCCGTCGCCGCCTTCGGCCAGAAGCTGCGGGACGATCCATGGGTGTCCGAGCGCTTCGGCTGGGACGACATCGAGACCCTGGCCCAGGGCGCGCGAGGCCAGGACGTCGATGGCGACCGGGCCGAATTCATCACCCTGGTCCGCGCCGCGCAGGACGGCCAGGTCGCAACCTCGGGGCGCTAGGTCCGCGGATCAAAAACCCGCCCCCTCCGTTGATAGGTCAAAGGAACAATCGGCGGGTCGAAAGGGCGTGGCTGTGTTTCAAAACCCCACCTGGAGCGGAGATGGTCTGGCGCGGCTGAGGCTGGATGCTGATCTTCCCGGCTCGGGCGAAGGACCGAACAGCCTCCATCTGGTTGACGCGACCATGATGTACGCCCCTCGCTCCGGCGGGGTGAAACGCTACCTGCTGGCCAAGCGGGATTGGCTTCGTCGAAACCGGCCCGACGTCGCTCACACGATCGTCGCGCCGGGCCGCCGGACGGGCCAGGCCGGCCCGGGCCTGGTGACCATCGCCGCCGCCCGCCTGCCCTTCGGCGACGGCTATCGCATGCCGGCCAGCGTGACCAAGTGGGCCGAGAGGATCGCCCTGCTCGAGCCAGACCTGGTTGAGGCCGGCGACGTCTTTGTGCCTGGCCTGGCCGCGATCGAGGCGGGGCAGACGCTAGGCCGGCCGGTGGTCGGATTCTGCCATACGGACGCCGGAGCCCTGGCCGCCCTCCATCTGGGCGAATGGGCTCGGGCTCCGGCCACACGGCAGTGGGCCGAGACCTTCGCGCGCTTTGACCGGGTGATCGCGCCCAGCCGCCATATGGCCGCACGTCTGGCCGAGGCCGGGGTCGGCGATGTGACGGTCCAGCCCCTGGGCGTGGATATCGATCTCTTCCACCCGGACCGAGGCGATCGGGCAGGCCTGCTGGGTCGTGTGGGGCTCGCCGCAGACACGCGGCTGCTGACCTTCATCGGCCGGCCGGCGCGGGAGAAGAATATCGAGGCGATGATCGCCGCCGTGGAGCGTCTTGGCGGCCCCTATCGCCTGCTGCTGGTGGGGGCGGGCAAGGATGCTCGCCCGTCTGCCCGGGTGATCTCGCTGGACTATGAGGCCGACGCCCAGGTTCTGGCGGGCCTCTTGGCCAGCAGCGACGCCTTTTTGCACGCCAATGAGAACGAGCCCTTCGGCTTGGCCGTGCTCGAAGCCCTGGCCTCGGGCACGCCAGTGGTCGGGCCGCGCCGGGGCGGGGTCGGCGAGCTGATCGACGAGACGGTGGGCCAGCCGGCGACGGGCGTCACGCCTTGCGCGCTGGCCGAGGCGATAGAGGCCCTGTTCGCCCGCGACCTGGAAGCGGTGTCTGCAGCCGCACGGCGACGCGTTGAGACGCGCCACAGCTGGGCCGCCACCTTCCAGGGCCTGATGCGCCTCTATGGCGACATGGTCCAGGGGACGGCGCCTGCCCGTCCCCTGGCCATGACCGGCTGAGCCTAGCGCCCGGTCGGCAGATCCTTGAAGGCCACATCCTTGTCCACCCGGATGTCGCCGGGCAGACCGAGCACGCGCTCGGCGATGATGTTGCGCAGAATCTCGTCGGTGCCGCCGGCGATCCGCATGCCCGGCGCCGACATCAGCGAGGCGTGGAAGGCCCCGCGCAGCGGCGCCAGCGCCGGATCGTTGATGATCCCGTACTGATCGAGCATCTCCACCGCCGAATTGGCCAGCTCCTGCATCTGCACGGCCGAGATGATCTTGCCGATGGAGCTTTCCGGCCCCGGGGTCTCACCCTTGGACAGCGCCGTCATGGTCCGGTTGCGGGTGTGCTTGAGGCCTTCGGCCTGGACATACCAGTCGGCCAGCTTTTCCCGCAGGGCCTGGTCCTTGATGGCCGCGCCGCCGTCGAGGCCCGGCGTTTCGCGGGCCGCCTCCATGAAGGCGCTCCAGCCGGCGCCGGATGAGCCGCCCACGGCCAGGCGTTCGTTCATCAGGGTGACCAGCGAAACCCGCCAGCCGTCGTCCACCGCCCCCAGGCGCTGGCTGTCCTTGACCCGCAGGTCGGTGAAGAAGACCTCGTTGAAGCCCGAGCCCCCCGACATCTGGTGGATTGGCCGCACCTCGACGCCCGGATCCTTCATGTCGATCCAGAACATGGTCATGCCCTTGTGCTTGGGCGCGTCCGGATTGGTGCGGCAGATGACGATGCCGAAGTCTGAGAACTGGGCCCCGGTGGTCCACACCTTCTGGCCGTTGATGATCCAGTCGCCAGATCCATCAGGCGCGCGCTCCGCCCGGGTGCGGGCGCCGGCCACGTCAGAACCGCCTGAGGGTTCAGAGAACAGCTGGCACCAGATTTCCTCGCCCCGCATGGCGGGACCCACGAAGCGCTTCTTGGTGTCTTCATCGGCGAAGGTCATGACGGTGGGCACGCACATGCCCAGGCCGATCTGGAACGGATTGCCCGGGGTCGGGAAGGCCGATTCCTCCTGGCCGAAGATCACCTGCTGGATCGGGTTGCCGCCCTGCCCGCCCCATTCCTTGGGCCAGGTGATGCAGGCATAGCCGGCGGCGGCCTTCTTGGCCTGCCAGGCCTTGGAGGCGGCCAGGCCGTCGCTGGATTCGCCTAAGGGATCGGGCTCGCCCTCACGCTTCTTGGGCGCATTGGCGGCGAGCCACTCGCGCACCTGCTGGCGGTAGGCGGCCTCTTCGGGGGTGTCTTTGAAGTCCATGATCTTGATCCCTATCAGGCGGCGGCGTTGCGGCGTTCGAGCTGGCTGACCAGCCGTTCCTTCCAGACCCGCGGCGCCCCGGCCACGAGGGAAAGCTGGCGCGAACGCCGGTAGTGCAGATGGCAGTCCATCTCCCAGGTGAAGCCGATGCCCCCATGGGTCTGGATGTTTTCCTTGGCCGCGAACCAGTAGGCCTCGGAGCCAGCGATCCGCGCGGCGCTGGCGGCCACGGGCAGTTCGGCCGCTCCGGTGTTCAGCGCCCAGGCGCCGTAATAGGCGTTGGAGCGGGCCAGCTCGTTCTTGACGTAGATGTCGGCCAGCTTGTGCTTGATGGCCTGGTAGGAGCCGATCACCCGGCCGAAGGCGTAGCGTTCCAGGGCGTAGCCCTTGGCCATCTCCAAGCAACGGTCGGCGCCGCCGCACTGCTCGAAGGCCAGCAGGACCGCGGCGCGGTCATTGATCTGCTCCAGCAGTTCCAGGCCCTGGCCGGCCTCGCCGAGACGCTTCACGGGCGCATCCTTGAAGGTCAGGCGCGCAGCGTCCCGCGTCGGATCGAGCGTTTTCAGCGACTCCCGGGTCACCGACGGGTCGGTCAGGTCGGCGATGAACAGGCCCGGCCGGCCGTTCTCCTTGGCCAGCACCAGGGCGACGGTGGCGATGTCGCCATCGGTCACCGGCAGCTTCACGCCATTGAGTTTTCCGCCCTCAACGCTCGCCTGCAGGGTCGAGGCGGTGGTGACGCCGGGACCTTCGGACACCGCCATGGCGCCGATGACCTCGCCAGCCGCGATGCGCGGCAGCAGATAGGTCTTCTGCTCGTCCGAGCCTGCCAGCATGATCGCCTCGGCCAGGAAGTAGACGGTGGAGGCAAACGGGATCGGGGCGACGGCGCGGCCGAGCTCCTCGGCGATCACGCACAGCTCCAGCCGGCCAAGGCCAAGCCCGTTATATTCCTCCGGAATGGCGGCGCCGAGCCAGCCCTGGCCGACCACGGCCTTCCAGAGATCCTCGTCATAGGCCTTGGCGTCTTCGTCGAGGACCTTTCGCACCCGGCTGGTGGGACACTGGGCGTCGAGGAACTTGCGCGCCTCGCCCTTCAGAAACTTCTGGTCGTCGGAAAAATCGAAATTCATGCCCGTCTATCCCGCCGGTTCGCGGCGTCTGCGTTTCCCTGAA
>Ga0208179_1000715_pt1 | contig 19574 bp, 17 predicted proteins | sample Malvired_Geostar_FD_184238 | JGI IMG/M metagenome (GOLD analysis project Ga0208179, IMG submission 184238) | Marine viral communities from the Global Malaspina Expedition - Malaspina viral metaG DeepMed_Geostar (SPAdes) (version 2) | ecosystem: Environmental > Aquatic > Marine > Oceanic | place...
TCCAGGCGCCCCGAGACCCCCCATCCCGGACGGCGTTGTCCCCGGCTCATCTGCGCCTATACTATGCGCATGAAGAACGCGCATGCATCTGGCCGGCAACGCCTGAACCTCACCCTTCCGGGCGCCCTCGTCGAGGAGGCCAAGGCCCTGGGCCTCAACCTCTCGCGGGCCTGCGAGAGCGGTCTGGAGGCGGCGGTGGCCGCCGAACGCGCCCGTCGCTGGCAGGCCGAAAACCGCCCGTTCTTCGACGGGTACAACGCCAAGGTGGAGGCCGATGGCCTGCCGCTGGCCCAGCACCGCCAGTTCTGATGAAGAACGGCGTCTACCGGCTGCCCGGCGGCGTGCTGGTCGTCGACGTACAGTCTGACCTGCTCAATCCCACCAACACCCGCGTGGTGGTTCCGCTCATCCCGGCCGGGGACATCCAGGGCGCCCAGCCGGGACGCCTGACCCCCGTCTTCGAGGTCGAAGGCCAGGCGGTCATGCTCCTGCCCCTCCAGATGGCCGCCATCCCGCTTCGGGAAATGGGCCGTCAGCCGGTGCGCATGCTGAGCGAGACCGAAGCCTATGCGGTCAGCGGCGCTCTGGGCGTGCTGTTCGAGGGGGTCTAGCCGAGGGGCCAGGCTCAGACCGTCGGCACGGTGCCGCCGTCGATGACCACCTCGGTCCCATGGATGGTGGCGGCGCGGTCGCTGGCCAGGAAGGCGACCAGGTCGGCCACCTCCTCGGGGCTGTTGGGTCGGCCGATGGGGATGCCGCCCAGGGCGCGCATCAGGTTCTGGCGGGCGGTCTCCACATCGCCGCCCTCGCTGGCCGCCAGCCGTTCGATCATCCGCGTGGCGGCCTCGGTCTCGGTGAAGCCCGGCGCCACGCTGACCACGCGCACCCCCCTGGGCCCGAGCTCGTTGGAGAGCGCCTTGCTGTAGGCGCCCAGCGCCGCCTTGGCCGAGGCGTAGGCCAGGGTGGAGTCATAGAGCGGCAGCCGGCGCTGGATGGAGGTGACATGGACGATCACCCCATAGCCCTGGTCCTGCATGGCCGGGGCCAGCGCCCGGTCCAGGCGGACGGCCGACAGAAGGTTCAGGTTCAGCTCGCTCACCCAGTGATCCTCGGTCAGCGCCGCAAAGCCGCCGCCGGGCGTGGTCGAGCCGCCGAGATTGTGGACGATGACGTCCACGCCGCCGAGCCGCTCCTGCACCACCTTCGCCAGCTCCGCCGCGCCGTTCGGATCGGCGAGATCGACGCCGTGGAACAGGTCGGGCTGGGCCAGCTCCGCCGGCCGGGTGCGCGCGGCGCGGAAGACGGTGGCGCCAGCGCTCGCCAGGCGGTCGGCCACGGCGGCGCCCACCCCTTGCGTGCCGCCGGTGACCAGCACCCGCCGGCCGGTGAATTCGGCGCTCGCGGGCCTGGGCGTGATCTCCAGGCTCTGGATCAGGTCGCCGGCCAGGCGGAAGGCGTAGCGCAGGTCGGCGCGGCCGCCGGGGAAGTTGCCGGTGACGTGGGCGGTCACCACGCCGCCGTCGGGGCTGGGCTCGAAGCTGCGCGGCTCGGCGCGGAAGCTGTAGAGCGCTCGGGCCTCGGCGGCCCAGGCGCGCACGGCGTCTCGGCCATGGTGGTCGCGCTGTTCGTCGCGGACGTGGGCGTCGGGCGCGAAGCCGGCGGCCAGAGCGTCGGCGTCATCGGCCTCGGCGGCGGCGAAATAGCGGGCGATGGGGGCGGGAAGTCTGATCATGGGGCTCGGGCCTCTGGGCTGGCGATACCCAGGATCTGGCGCTATACAGATGTCATGGCAAGAACCGACAAAATCGTAGGGTACTCACCTACAGGTAAGTTAGGCGACGTCACGCCGGACCTCGCGGCCACGGGGGTCGAGACGGCCTTCCGCATGCTGGAGGGCCGCTGGAAGATGGTGATCATCTTCCACCTCTTCGACCGCCAGGTGCTGCGGTTCTCCGAGCTGGAGCGCGCCATCCCCGGGGTCTCGCAGAAGATGCTGATCCAGCAGCTGCGCGACCTGGAGCGCGACGGCATCGTCGAGCGCCAGATCTACGCCCAGGTGCCGCCCAAGGTGGAATACCGGCTGACCGAGTGGGGCCAGGCCATGTGCCCGGCCCTGGACTCGCTGCTGGAATGGGCGGCGCAGAAGCCGGCCGCGCCGCCTGAGGATTAGGCCAGTTCGAACTGGGCCACGCGCTTGCGCAGGATGGCCTCGGCCTCGGCCATGATCCTGTCGATCAGGTCCTTCACCGTCGGGATGTCGTGGATCAGGCCGGCGACCATGCCGCAGGACCAGCCGCCGGCGTCCATCTCGCCGTCGCGCATGATGGCCGGATAGACGCCCGCCACCTCCGGCGCGATATCGGCGAAGGTGATGGCGGCCCCCATCTCCTTTTCCTTGGCCAGCAGGCGCTCCACGCCCGCATTCACCAGCACCCGCTCGGTGTTGCGCAGGGGCCGCATGATCAGCCGGGTGTCCAGCTCGCTGGCCTCCACCAGGGCCTGCTTCACATGGGGGTGCACCGGCGCCTCCTGGGTGGCGATGAAGCGCGTGCCCATATTGATCCCGTCGGCCCCCAGGCAGAGCGCCGCGGCCAGCGACCGCCCATCGGCCATGCCGCCCGAGGCCAGGAAGGGGATCTCCAGCTCTTCCGCCGCCCGTGGCAGCAGGATGAAGTTCGGCACGTCGTCCTCGCCCGGATGGCCGCCGCATTCGAAGCCGTCGACGCTGACCGCGTCGCAGCCGATGGCCTGGGCCTTCAGCGCATGGCGCACCGCCGTGCACTTGTGGATCACCTTGATGCCCGCCTCTTTCAGGGCCGGCAGGTACTTCTGCGGGTTGTTGCCCGCCGTCTCGACGACCTTGACGCCCGACTTCACGATCGCCTCGACGAAGCCCGGATAGTCCGGCGGCGTCACCGAGGGCAGGAAGGTCAGGTTCACCCCGAACGGCTTGTCGGTCATCCCCCGGCACCGCGCGATCTCGGCGGCCAGCTTCTCCGGCGTCCCCTGGGTCAGGCCCGTGATGATCCCAAGCCCGCCCGCATTGGACACCGCCGCCGCCATCTCGGCGAAGCCCACATAGTGCATGCCCCCCTGGACGATCGGATGCTCGACGCCGAGCAGGTCAGTGATGCGGGTCTTCATGGTCGGCTCCTCCCGGGGGGCTGTGTTCGTTGGGTCGGAGTCGTGCGCGGAATGGCGGAGGTGTGCAAGTGGGGGCGGCTTTTGGGCGCCTCAGCGCTCTAGACGATGGCGCGGTTGATCATTGCTTGAAGCAATTCTTCCCGCACAAGGGCTTTTCCGTTGAGGATTACCTCCCCAAAGGTTTCATCGATGATGCGGTCGGCACCGTCGTGCACGTGCACGTGGATACCGTACTCCTGAGGCCTGTCGGCGGTCCAGACGATCGCCGGGGTTGAAGCCCACACTGTGTAGCTGTGCCCATTGTAGTCGTCGAGGTTCAGGCTCCGCTCGGGCAGGAGACAGGTAAGATGGGTGGCAGTCCGGTCATGGAGAGGTTGTAGCGGAGTAGATATGATGGGGCTTTTGCTCCATGTGCTGTCGCGCCCGCAATTGGCGCAGAAGTGTTTGCGATGGGGGGTCTTGCCGAAGTCGCCGAGGTCGAGGTGTGGGTGGCGGCAGGTAGTGCAATCTATGCAGCCCATCTCCTTATGTGCTTCGAGGGCGCAGACGAAATCGAAAGCTGCCGGCGGTGTGATGTCGACACGGACCACATCGCCATCACCAAAGAGATCTTCCCGCGCCAGATAGACGATCGAGATCGCTGCGAAATCCTTGTCGACGGACTTGTGTGCTCCGGGTGTGTCGCGCACGTGGACGTGAATTTTTGGGGGGCGGGGCTTGATTTCCGCAGTCGAAAGGGCTGCGGGTAACGAACACCAAACCCCTACTTCGGCGTGATCATCGAGATTCACCGTGTACGGCTCGATCTCGTAGTTCATGAGCTGGGCGTGACTCGCGCAGCGCATCTCGCTCGACGACTGAAGCGCCGCAAGATCGGCCTTGGTGCCCCAGTGAGTCTGATGTGTGCGGCACCACCACCGATCGGCACCATGCCGAAATTTACCCGCGTATACAAAGTCACATGGCAGGACGACGTTTTCAGCGCGCCTATCGGTGAATTGGCGCAGCAAGGCGGTTGATCGGACCTCGATGTTGCCCAGAGTTCGTCCATGCGCCCAGCATACGGCGCCGCGCTCTCTCGTCCCGCCATCGGTCTCCAACGGTTGCTCGTCGGCGATCTTGCTAACTAGCGTCCGTTCTCGCCCGGGGCCTTCCGTGGCCCACCAAAGCTCGACGTGTCCGGACCCCGGCCTAACCTTCCTTTCGATGAACATCGACTTCCTCTCGGGGCCAGCCTCTCGATACCGCCACCGCAGCTCCGTTGTTAGAGCGCCAGCGGAGATCCCTGCCGATGCTCCCCGTTGTGGCCGGCCTCTACGACGCCCTATCGTTCAGCAACATCACGCCACAGCGTGCGTAGCCCGCAACATCGACCCATGAATCGAGGTGGTCCGGCGTTTGCACCAGACGCGCAACTTTGGTGACGACCATCGCTAGTATCTCACGAATCTGGGGATCAGGGCACTCGTCTACGACAGACCGCAAAGCGGCAATTCGACGGTAGGTGTCTTCTGGCGCGCCGTAGATGTCACGCCGATCGAGAGTAACGTTGGCGTATGCAATGTCGAACTGCTCCAGCAAACTGTCGGCCCTTTGATCCTCACTCATTCGTTCTCTCCAAGGTATTCACAAAGGTTCGCCAACACAAAAGAAGTCGCTCGCCACATGGGGCAGAAATCCTCCACTCTGGCGCATCCGGTTGTAATCTGCAAAAGCCTCGTTGCACTTTAGCAAAGATGACTCTACAGCAAGCCTAAGGAGGCGAAGGCTTCCCATGACGTTTTGAGCACCTAACAAATCTGTTGCAAGACGCCGAGCAGCCGCATCGTCAGTACAGAATGCACTTTCTGTGGCCTCGCAGACAGCGATTGATTCAAGTTCGCCGTCGCCAATATCAAACTCGGCAACCAGCTCCAGGAAGCGATCCGGTGAAATCTCGTCATCTGCGACGAAATAGATGCGTCCGGCCGCCTGCAATGAGATGATTGTAGCGGCGCAACCTAAACCACACTCCGATACAACCATCGGCGACATGGCGATCTCGGTGTTGGGTAATTCGCAGACGACCGCGAGCTTTCCGCAATTGTGGAGGTTTATCGCGGCGCAGGCATCAATGAGTAGTCGCACGACGCTCGCCACTCGACGCGTGAGTTTCATAGAGGCTTTCGATCGACAGACCCAGCCGATCGGAAATCCACGATGGTGAGGTCACGCCACTGGCAACGCTTCTGTGGACAGACATCATCAGGACGGGCGATACGAGATCAAAGTGAACGCGCTCCCTCGGCGGCAAATTCAATGCTTCGGCACGTTTCTCCGGATTCCGGTGATGTTTGCGTAGATGGTCCGATAGAGATGCGGCGCCGCCTACGGGCAGGAGTTCAAGATCTTCGCACCGCCGTGCGGCGACATCGAACGACACGCCATGGAGACGGGCGAGGATAAGGATCTCGACATCGCCGACTTGGCCGCTCGACACCCCGAGGTACTGACGTATCGCCTGTAGCGATCCACCAACCGCCCGCGCAGGCAGTAAGAAAGCAGAGGAAAACGCATCGGCAAAACCTTCGGCGCGATTTCGAAAGCTACCGATATTGCTTGCAAGGTCGAGATGCGCAGTCTGTAGGGAGTGGTGAGCGACCACATGGCCGAGTTCATGGCCAAGAGTGAACAACATGCGCGCCGGAAAGCGCGGCGAGACAAACACGAAGAGGTAGCCGCCTGCTGCGACGGAGGCCCCTTCGTATTTAGAATTTTTGAGCTGGCTAACGATCAGCCCGTCGAGCCTACGTAGGCGTTGCGGCAGATCGATTGCGGGTCCGTCGATCTCGTCTGGGTAGATTAGGCCGCGAAGCTCGGCAGCTAACCGTTCGGCTTCTTCATAAGACTCCGGTCCCTTAAGACCGAACCGGTCGAGCCAATCAGGAAGACGTTCGCGAGCTGGAAGCACCTTGAGTGCTGCGTCTACAAAGCCAGCCAGTCGCTCAAGGGTCGGTTCGCGCTCTGAAGCGGCAACATCGGGCGCTCGGAAGTGAGCCCGAAGCGTGGGGTTATTCGCTGGCGACCCGGCTGACGTGAACGCGCGCATTGAGAGCTTGAGCCCACGCGCCAAGGCGCGAAGCTCGGATGCGGTCACCGGAGCCCCGTCGAGAATTTCTTGTACACGCTCTGGCACCAACCGAGTCCGAGATGCGATCTCGTGAGATTGGAGCGAAAGCGCCCGAAGGGTTGCGGCGACGTTTGCCATTTATGCTGGCTGTGCCTTGATCCCCCGCAGCCAGTCTAGGGTCTTCTCAATCTGAGCCTCATCAAGCCGCGCCCAACGACCCATGACGTCGATGACGCGGTTAGCTCGCGGCTTCTCGAGAATGGAAGACAGGCGCTCCAAGGTTTCACTCCGTCCGCGTGCGACTTCCGCAGGCGTTTCTAGCGACACATGATGAGCGCCGACCAAGTAATTTTCTATACGGCGATCGAAATTGTTCGGGCTGTGGGTGTCGAGCGGATGCTGCTTGCCGGTTTCGTCGATCAGGACGTTTCCGACCAACCTCCCCTCCGCATTCAGCTGGAGGCGGTTCTCCGGGAAACGATTGTACGCCGCCAGGGCCCCAATTTTCTCTGCCACTTGGAACCCGCCCACCACGTATTGCTGAACGCCTCTTGTCGTGCCGCTAACTACGAAAACGTAGTCACCAGGCAGGACCAGTCGCCGAATCGGAGGCATGCAGCCGCCAAGGGTTGGCGGCTTCCTAAAGATCGGATCATTTAGGTTCCGATTTCGCTCGGGATCCGCCTTTGGGCTACTGATATAGATATATCCCTTCATGGAGTTCCTTTGCCGCCTGCGAGTGGACCGAGAGGCTAAGGAGATTCCGGAAAAAGAAAAGAGTTCGACGAACAGGGTTCGAAGGGGATCAATCGGCGCGGCGGCGGAATATGCTCAGATATATGCACGTTGCGGCGTTGTGGGGCGCCTTTTGCCTGAAGCAAAGGCTCCAGGAGCGCTCATCAAACGGCGGACAATCGGCCGCCACTGGAGGCGGGCGACCTGCAAGGGAGTTGGGGCGGTCTAGTGATTTATCAATAGGCGCTCAAGTGACCCCGGGAACAGCAACGCCGAAACCGACCCTATCGAGATTGCCAGTCCCAAAAGTCCAATCACGACGAACATCGCGTAGAAAATACGACCATAGCTCACCCCGTGCTTCGCGCTTGCGGAACTCGCGTCAACCAGAGCCAGCGCTGGGTTGTCCATCGCAATGGCAAGCCGCGCCTGTTCCTCTCGAAGCGCCGCCTCACCGATCTGCACTAGGCTTCTCGCGCGTCGGTCCATTGCAAAAAACAAAAGTGATGCAAGTGCTACAATGAGTCCGAGCATTACCGAATACAAATACTGATTATCCTTAATTGCGGCGCCGGCTCCGACGAACAGCGCGCCAATAAGTATAATGTAGAAATTTATCGTCTGCATTCTCTGCTTAGCGTGAAGATCGAACCAATCCCAGGCATGCTTCAAGCCGTCATTCGAGCGAGGCGTTGGTGTCATTTGTCTCAAGCTCCACAAGCGTGCTGGTGATGGCCACCCCCAACGAAAAAGGGCCGGCTTTCGCCGACCCTTCTGCAATCTCTCAGACCTCAGCCCTGCCGCCTCACGCCGCCGGTTGCACGCCCGCTTCGGAGAGCCATTCGAGGATCTTCTGCTTGGGCATGGCGCCGACCTTCATGGACGACATCTGGCCGTCCTTGAACAGCATCATGGTCGGGATGCCGCGGACGCCGTAGCGCGAGGGGGTGGTCGGGCTGTCTTCGATGTTCAGCTTGGCGATGGTGACCTGGCCGGCCAGGTCGTCGGAGATCTGCTCCAGCGCCGGGGCGATCTGCTTGCAGGGGCCGCACCACTCGGCCCAGAAGTCCACCAGGACCGGGCCTTGCGCCTGCAGCACGTCTTTCTCGAAGGAGTCGTCGGTGACGGTGACGGTGCTCATGGGAAGCTCCTTTTGCGGTCCGGCCACAACGCGCGCCGGTCGCCTCTTGATCCAGCGATGTAAGGCCCTGAAGCCTGCCGATCAACTCCTGGACCGGAGATCGGCCAGGGCCTGGGCCATCAGGAATTCTGGAACCGCCATCAGCTTCGGACCATCGGTCCAGACCAGCGCCGCCTCGATGGCCCGGCCGGGGAAGACCTCGGCCAGCACGGCGGCATAGAGCGCCATCTGGCGGATATAGGCCGGGTCGGCGTCCTCGATGCGGGCCGGCGAGGGCCGGTTGGTCTTGAAGTCGGCCACCAGCACCTTGTCGGGGCGCACCACCAGGCGGTCGATGCGGCCGGAGATCTGCAGGCCCGGCGGCAGGGCCGCGGCGGTCCCGGCGATGGCCACCTCGGCCCGGCCGTCGGCGGCGAACACCCCGGCGAACTGGGGATCGGCCAGGACGGCGAGGGCCGCGCCCGCCATCTCGGCCCGCTGGTCCTCGGTCAGGTCCGGCTCGCGGGCCAGGATCGCTGTGGCCGCGGCGTCGCGCTCGGCGAGGGCTAAGTCGGGCAGGATCTGCAACAGCCGGTGGATCAGCTCGCCCCGGCGGAACCGGCCGAGCCCCCCGACACGGGCCAGCGGCGAGGGGGCCAGGATCTCCTCGGCCTCGCCCAGGTCCGAGGGCGAGGCGAAGCGGGCCAGGGGATCGACGGCGGCGTCGGCCCGCGCCCAGGCCGGCAGGGGGGCGGTGGTTGGCGCTTCAGCCGCGCCCCGGCCCAGCACCTGCGGGTCTTCGCCGAACCGCCGCGCCTCCACCTGGCCGCAGGCGGCTGGCCGCAGGTGGGGACCGACCATTTCGTGGGCGAAGCCGGCCTGGATGGCGGCCCACCAGCCTTTGAGGTTCTCTTCCTTGGTCTTGGCGGCGATCCGGCCGCAGATCACCAGCCGGTCGCGGGCGCGGGTGAGCGCCACATAGAGCAGCCGATAGGCCTCCTCCTCGTCCTTGCGGGCGCGCAGCTCCCGGGCGGCGCCCGAGGCCACGCAGTCCAGCGTCTTGGACGGACACCAGAGGAAGCCGCCGTCCTCGGTCTCCAAGAGCGGCGAACCGCGGCCCAGCCCCGACAGGGTGGTCTCGGGCAGGAAGACGATGGGCGCCTCCAGCCCCTTGGCGCCGTGGGCGGTCATGACGCGGACCTCGTTGCGGGCCGCCTCCATCTCGCGCTTGACGGTGATGTTGAGGCCGGCGAGCGCGTCGGCCAGGCCCTCCAGATCACACACGCCCCGCTGTTCGGCGGCCTGGGCCTGGGCCAGGAACTCGTCCAGGGCGTCCTCGGCCTCGGTCCCCAGCCTGCGCACGATCCTCTGGCGCATGGAGGCGCCGGCGTCGTCGCGCAGGGTGAGCAGCCGGCCATAGAATTCGAACGGCCGCCGCGTCCGCGCCTCAGCCTGGGCGGCGATGAGGAAGGCCAGGGCCTGGGTCCAGTCCGGGCGCTCAGCGGCGCGGGCCTGCAGGGCGCTCCACAGGTCGCCGGGCTTGCGGGGTTTGGCCAGGGCGTAGAGGGCGTCATCGTCCAGGCCGCAGAAGGGGCTCTTGAGCAGGGCCGCCAGGTTCAGCTCGTCCTGCGGGAACAGCACGAAGCGGGCCACGGCCAGCAAATCATCGAAGATGATGTGTTCCGACAGGGCCAGCCGGTCGGCGCCGGCCACGGGCACGCCCCGGCGCTTCAGGGCCCGCAATATGTCCTCGAACAGCGCCTTGCGCCGCCGCACCAGGATCAGGACATCGCCATACTTGGCCGGCCGCCAGGCGCCGCGGGTCCCGTCCTCGCCGTCCAGGTCCTTGTCGAACACCCCATCGCCCCGGGCCACCAGGTCCTCGATCTCGCAGGCGATGTTTTCGGCGAGGCGCCGGTTGGCGCTGGCCGGACCTTCCACGTCGAGCGGCGCGTCCCAGGCCTCGCGCTCCTCCCCCTCGGGTTCGCGCTCCAGGGGCCAGAGGTCGATGCAGCCTCGGTGGTGGGCGCGCATGGGGATGTGGCGCACGGCGTCCTCGCCCCGGGCCGGCGGCACGCCGCCTTGGGTTTCAGGCGCCGAAAACACCGCATCGACAAAGCTCAGCACATCGACCGTGGAGCGCCAGGAGGCGGCGAGCGGCACGCTTTGCGCCCGCGCGCCGGCCTCGTGGATGCGGGCCAGATAGGTCTCGGTCTCCAGGCGCAGGCGCTCGGGCGCGGCGCCCTGGAAGGAGTAGATCGACTGTTTCTCGTCGCCGACCACGAACAGACTGCGCAGGGCCTGGCGCTCGCGGCCCTCGCCGGCGAAGAACTCGGCGGTGAGCGCGCTGAGGATCTCCCACTGTTCCGGGGCGGTGTCCTGGGCCTCGTCCAGCAGGATATGGTCGACGCCGCCGTCCAGCTTGTAGAGCACCCAGGCGGCCATGGGCCGCTCGGCCACCAGGGCGCGGGTCTTCTCGATCAGGTCGCCGAAATCGAGCGCGCCGGCCGCGGCCTTCTCCTGGCCGTAAGCCGTCAGATAGGCCTGGGCCAGGACCAGCACATAGGCGCTGTCCCAGGCGATGTTGGCGGCCCGCACCTGGTCCCGCGCCGTGGCCAGCCGGTCCTGCTCGTCCAGCAGGGCCTGGCGTATGGGCTCGGCGCTCGCCAGGGCCTTGGTCTTGGCGACCCAGGCAGCCGGCGTGCCCTCGCCCCCTTGGGTGAACAGCGCCTTGAGCGCATCGGAGAGCGTGGCGTGCGGGTCGGCGGCCACCGCCGAGAGCGTCTGCGAACAGGACTGGTCTGTCTTGCCGCCGAGCGCCAGGACCTCGGCCGCCTCCCGCCAGAGCGCCCGGTCGAGCTCGGCCATGGCGGCGGCGGCCACGGCCTCTGGATCGGCCTCACCGTCGAAGCCGCAGGCGTCCCAGATCCAGGCGAGCGCCCCTTCAAGCCCGCCCTGGCGATGCACAAAGCCGTCCAGCGCCCCGCGGCGGGCCTCGAAGGTGGCGAACATCTGCTCGAAGGCGCGGAAATCGAGGCTTACCGAAAGCCGCGCATAGGCCTGGGCCACCGCGCCCTCGCCGGTCAGGGCATGGCGGGCCACGGCCTGGCGGGCGGCCCGGGCGATCAGGGCCGCGGCCGGATCGTCCATCACCCGGAAGCCCGGCGAGATGCCCGCCTCCAGGGGGAAGCGCCGCAGCAGCTTTTCGCAGAAGGCGTGGATGGTCTGGATCTTCAGACCGCCGGGCGTCTCCAGGGCCTGGGCGAACAGGGCCCGGGCGGCCGACAGGCGGGCGGCGTCATAGGAATCAGGCCTGCGCCCCTCCAGCTTGGCCAGGGCGGCGCGCAGGGCCGCATCATCGCACACCGACCATTGGCCCAGCAGGTCGAACAGCCGCCGCTGCATCTCGGCGGCGGCGGCCTTGGTGTAGGTGACACAGAGGATGGCGGCGGGCGCCGCGCCGGCCAGCAGCAGGCGGGCCACCCGGTCGATCAGGGTCTTGGTCTTGCCCGAACCCGCATTGGCGGTGACGAAGGCCGACAGGTCAGGGTCGGCGGCGGTGCGCTGGGGATCGATGCCAATGTCGGTCACTGGGCTCATGCCTCGCCCTCGCCGTCTTCGCCGCTGGTGGACCATTCGAACACCCGGGCCAGATGGGCGTAGTCGCCCGCATAGTCGTGGACGAACTGCGGTGCGGTTCGCGACAGATAGGCCCGCTCCGGATCGTCGAACTGGACCAGCAGCCGCAGGGCGCCGGCCAGGGCCTGCTCGGCGGCGTCGTGGCTCTCAGGTCCCGCCGTTCCGCGGATCTCCACCTTGCCGGCGGGCTTGCGGCCGGTGACCTGCAGATAGACGAGGTCCCCGGGCGGCCTTGCCGGCACGCCTTCGAATCCGCCGCGCGCGACGATGGCGGCCGTCAGGGTCAGCTGGGGGGAAAAGCCGGTCTCGACCATCTTCTTCGACGGCGCCTGGCCGGTCTTGTAGTCGAGGATGTGGGCATAGCCGTCCGGGCCGGTCTCGATGCGGTCGGCCTTGGCCGTCAGGGTGAAGTCCCGCAGACCGGCGCGGACCGTGATCTGGCCGCCAGCCTCCACATGGATGTCACGCCCATCGGTCCGACGCTCGGCTTCAAGCGCGACCACCCAAGCCGCCGCCTCCTGGGCCAGCGCCTGCTCGCGGGCCAGGGATTCCGGCGGGGCGCCGGCGGCGACCAGAGCCTCCAGGTACAGCTGGGCGAACTCCCGGGCCGGCTCCGGCGGCAGGGCCTTGGGGTGGCGTTTGGCGAAGGTTTCGAAGGCCTCGTGGATCGCCGTGCCCCGGGCGCGGGCCTCCACCGGCTCGTCCGGACGTTCCAGGCGGTAGAGCTTGAGGATGTCCCGGGCCCAGACCGCATAGGGGTCCCGCGTCAGGGACTCGATCCGGGTGACGGCGAACTGGGTCGGGCGATCGGCCGTGGGCGGGCGCGGAGCCGGCCGGCCGATGGGCTCATAGTCCGGCGCCGCATCCAGGGCGCGCGCCCAGTCCAGCAGGTCGGGACGGCCCGGCAGAGTGAGGTCGGCGCCGCGGGCCAGGGTCTCCAGCCGCCAGAGCCAGCGGGACTTCACCGTCGGCTGGCCCTCCCGGCGCTCGGAATGCAGCAGCACCACATTGGGGGCGCAGGCGGCCTGGGCGAAGTCGTGGGCGGCCAGGCCCACCCGGCGTTCCGGCGGCGGCAGGCCCAGCCGCTCGCGCATGGGCCGCGACAGGAAGGGATCCAGCGGCGCGCCCTGCGGCCAGACGCCTTCCTCCAGGCCGGCCACCACCAGCCGGTCGGCCCGCACGAGGCGGGCCTCGATGGCGCCCAGGATGCGCAGCCGGGGGTGGGTGGCGCCGCCGACGCGGACGGTTTCGTCCCCCATCAGCCGCACCAGCAGGTCGGCGAAGCCCTTGGGGGTCACCGGCGGCAGGGCGCCGGCCTCGACCATCAGCCCGGCCAGGAGCTGCGACAGGGCCTCGCCGCCCGCCCCGCCCCATAGGCGGCCGGCGGCGCCTGTGCTGTCAGCGGCCAGGGATTCCAAGGCAAGGGCCAGCGCGCGGGCCCGTTCGGCGGCGGGGCTCGCCTCGCTCATGTCGGTCAGGGGCGTCAGCGCCGCGCGCAGGGCGGTGATCAGTCCGGCCGCGCCGGCCCTGCGGGCCTCATCGGTCACCTTCTCATCCAGCCGACGCGTCAGGGCCGCCCAGTCGGCCGGACGCGGCCCGCGCAGGCCATGGCGCTCCAGGTCGATCTGCCGGGTCTCCAGGGCCTCGCGGCCCTCGCCAAGGCGGGTCAGGGGATGCTTGAGCACCCCCAGCATCAACACCGGGTTGAGCGGCTCGGCCGCCAGTTTGGCGACCAGACCTGCCAGCACGCCTGCCGGACAGGCCATCAGCGGCGCGCCCACCGAGGAGTCGGGGATGACACCCCAGCGGGCGAGCTTCAGTGACACCCGCCGGGCCAGGTTCTGGTCGGGCGCCACCAGGGCGCCGGTCGCGCCGGGGATTTCCAGGGTCTCGCGCAACAGCAGGGCGGCCACCGTGGCGGCTTCTTCCTCGCTGCGGGCGGTGACCACCGACAGGCCAGCCAAGCCCTCGGTGATGGGATCGACGCCGTCCTTGGCGCCCTCGGCCCGCAGGTTTCCGATGACGTTCAGCCAGTCGGCCGTGGCCTGGGCCGGGCGCAGGGCCTCGTTGATCACCCGCCGGCGCCAGCGCCCCTGGCTCTGATAGGGGGCCGAGGCCGGCCAGATCTCCACCGCCTCGCGGGTGAGGCCGGCGCGGACCAGCAGGCGGCTGAGCGCCCCTTGCGGATGCTGTTCGTCCACCTGCTCCCAGGCCGCGCCCGCCAGGCTTTCGTCCAGGCCCGGCAGGACCACGCAGCCCTGCGGCGCCTCGGCGATCACCGCCAGCAGGTCTGCGGTGGCCGGCGCCGTGCCGGTGGAGCCGGCGGCCACCAGCACCCCCTGGGGTGGCCGGACGCTCCATTGTTCGGCCAGCGCGCGCAGCAGGGCGACCCGGCGCTGGCTGGTGTCGACGACGCCGAGCGCCTCAAGCCGCTCAGGCCAGGCGGCCAGCGCAGTCTCCAGAAAGGCGCGGGAGACCTGCCAGTGCTCGGCCAGCTCCACGTCCACCAGGCCGGACAGGGCGCCCGACGCATCCACCTCCTCGATCTGCAGGCTGTCGAGGAAGCCCCCCAGGGCGTCGGCCAGCTCCAGGGCGGCCGAGGCGTCCAGATCCCGCGACAGCAGATGTTCGTGGGCCTTGACCAGTCGGGTCAGCTCCAGCCGCCGGCGCAGGGGATCGATGGCCGCGGGCAGGCGTGCGGCCAGATCGCCGGGCTCGAAGGGCGGCTCGCCGGCGTCGAGATCGCCTAGGGGCCTGATCTGCGGCGGCAGCAGGGCCAGGCCGCCGCCGGCCGCCAGGAAGGCGTCGGCCAGCGCCCGGGCCCCGCGACGGGTGGGGGTCAGAACTGTGGCCTGGGACAGGGCTTCCGGCCCCAGCGGCGCCAGGGCCTCGTAAAGGCCGCGGGCGAGGTCGTGAACGAAGGGCCGGTGGGCCGGGATGTTGAACCAGCGGGGCCGGGGCCCGTCAAAGAGCGGCGCCCGGCTCACGTGGACAGCTTGGCTTCGGCGGCCTCCCGCGCGGCGGGATCGCCGACATGCATCCAGAAGGCGTCCATCACCGCCCCGTGCAGGCGGCCCTGCTCGGCGAGCCTTTGCCAGATGGGCACGATGGAGAAGGCCTCTTCCCGCACGCCATCCAGGATTTGCGGCTTGAGAATCTGGAAGCCCACATTGGCGAAGGGGGTCGGCGGCTCCGCCTGTGCCGAATGGGTCAGGCGTCCGGCCGCGTCGCGGAAGAAGCCCTGCGGCCCCTCGAATCCCAGCCCCTGGCCCCGGGGCACCAGCAGCAGCAGCACGTCCATGATCTCAGGGTCCCAGGCCGCGCCCAGGGTCTGCAGGGGCGGGGTCGTGCCGCCGGCCCAGAGGGAGTCGATATTGGCCACCAGTATGGGGTCGTCGCCCAGCAGACGTCGGGCGTGGGCGATGCCGCCGCCGGAATCCAGCAGGGCGGCGCGCTCATCGCTGATCTTGATGCGGATGTCGTCCCGGCGCGCCAGATGGGCCACCATCTGGTCGGCGAAGTGATGGATATTGACCACGGCGGTCTCGACGCCCGCCTCCACCATCCGGTCCAGGACGTGGTCGATCAGGGTGCGGCCGGCCACCTCCACCAGGGGCTTGGGCCTGTGGTCGGTGAGCGGGCGCATGCGGGTGCCCAGGCCCGCCGCCATCACCATGGCGGTCTTGGGGAAGCCCTTCCCGCTCACCGGCGCGCCTCACGCGGCACGTGGGTGTCGAACCAGGCCTTGATCGGGGCCAGGTCGGGATCGGCCAGGCAGCGTTCGAGATAGCGCCAGGTGCGGGGCATGAAGGCCTCGTAGCGCGGCTTGCCGAAGCCCGCCACCTGCCGAGCGAAGATGAACAGGATGCGCGCCGAGTTCAGGGCGCCGAGCGCGTGGTAGTCGGCGCGGAAGGCTGCGGCGTCGATGTCGCTGCGGATCTCCAGATAGCGGGCCAGCGCCACGGCCTCCCGCTCCGGCGAGACGTCCCGGCGGGCGTCGTGCAGCAGCATGGAGAAGTCCCACGCCGGGTGGGCGCGAACCGCATCCTGGAAGTCCAGCAGGCCCACCCGGGCCACGCCCTTGCGGTCGGGCAGCCAGATCAGGTTCTCGGCGTGATAGTCCCGGTGGCAGAAGACGCTGGCGCCGGCCTCGGCCCGGGCGCGGATCGGCGCCCACAGCGCCTCCCATTCGGCCTGAGCGTCGGCCGAGAACGGCGCAAGGCCGGAGAACTTCGGCCACCACTCCAGGAACATGTCGCCCCCAGTGCGCAGGGCCAGGTCGTCATAGGTCAGGAAGGGCCAGGCGGCCCCTTGCGCCTCCAGCACCGGCGGCGGGGTCGCCTCATGCAGGCGGGCCAGCACCTCGACGGCGGCGCCATAGAGAGGCGTCTCGTCAGTTCCGGTCTCGATCAGCCGGGCATAGAGGTCGTCGCCCAGATCCTCCAGCACGGCGAGGCCATCACCCGCCTCGTGGGCGACGATCTCCGGGGCCGACAGCCCCTGGTCGCGCAGCCAGCCGGCGGTGGCCACGAAGGCGTCCACCCGACCCGCAGCCAGCCGGGCCATGGCGTTGTAGCCGGCCAGCCGCCGCTGCTCCGGACTGGCGTCCGGCGGACAGGGCGCGGTCTCCACCGGTGGCTGGTCCATGAAGATCAGGCTGGCCTTGCCAGGACGCGAGAGCCGCTCATAGCGCCGCGTGGAGGCGTCGCCGGCCAGCGGGACGCGCAGGGCCTCGGCCAGGCCGTGACGGGCCAGGAAGTCGGCCTTCAGGCCCTCACGATCCGAATGCAATCGCACGTCCTTCCCAGGCGCCATGGGGTGTCAGCCGCGCCCGGCGCGCCGCTCCGTCCAGAACGATGTCTATATCCAAGCGATGGGGGGGAAGGCGACCCTCCAGACGCTGCGGCCATTCGATGATCGCCGCCCCGTCCTCCAGGGCCTCGTCCAGGCCGATCTCATGGGCCTCGTCGGGGCTGGTCAGGCGGTAGAGGTCGAAATGGGCCAGCGCCAGGCCGTCTCCCTCATAGAACTGCACGAGCGTGAAGGTCGGGCTGGGCACATCCTCGTCGGGCGTCGTGCGCGCCCGGATCAGCGCCCGGGCCAGGGTGGACTTGCCGGCCCCGAGCGGTCCGGTGAGGCAGATGGCCTCGCCGACATTCAGCGCCCCGGCCAGGGCTGCGCCCAGGCGCGCGGTGGCCGCCTCGTCCTCCAGGCGGAGATCGCCATCGATGGGAAGCCTCATGCGAAGGGCCGGTCCGGATCGGCGGGCAGAATCCGCTCCACATAGGTTTTCAGGGCCTCGGTCGCGGTCTGGACATCGCCGGCCAGGGCCTCGGGCGCGATCGGGGGGCCGAGCGTCAGGCCGTACTGGCCGCCGCGCTTGTTCAACAGTTCGTGGAAGAGGGTGATGTCCCGGAGCTCGGCCGAGACCCGGTTGAACAGGTGGAACAGGGTCGACCAGGGGCCGGTCACATGCAGGGGCACCACCGGCGCCTCATACTTGCGGGCGATGGAGATCGCGCTGCTCATCCAGGGCGGGTCGGCCAGCAGGCCGTCGGGCTGCCGCCGGGCCAATCGTCCGGAGGGGAAGATCACCAGGGCCCGCTCGGCCTCCATGGCCTCGCGGGTGCGCTGCAGGGTCAGGCGGGTCCGCTCGCGGGTGCGCTTCTCCTCCACCCATTCCACGGGGATCAGCACTTCGGAAAAGCCCGCGGCCACCCGGTGGGCGTCGGAATTGGCGTAGAAGCAGATGTCCGGCCGCCTTGCCTTGAAGGCGTCATAGACGGCGACCCCGTCGGCGATGCCCGTGGGGTGGTTGGCGATCACCACCACCCGCCCCTGGCGGGGCAGGCGCTGCAGGTGGCTCACGCTCAGCCGCACATCCAGCAGGCCCGAGACCCGCTCCAGGGCGTCGCGGCCGGGCAGGGGGGCGATGGCGTCGGCCATCCGGCGGGCCTTGCCATAGTCCAGCAGCCCATAGAGCAGGGGCCGCAGGACGGGCCAGGTCGGATGGCGGCTGAGGCCCGGCGCGCGTTCGGCGATCAGCACGTCCACGATATGATCGTGGCGCGTCCGGGCGGGGCGCAGGATATCCGTGGACGAAGCGACGCTCATTGCCCCGCCAGAATGCGCCTGAGCCTGCAATTTGGGCAAGCGCTAGGCGCGGGCGCAGGCCCGGCCTAAGCTTCCCCCATGCGTGAGATCAGCCACTTCATCGCCGGCCGCGCCGTCGCCGGAACCTCGGGCCGCCAGGGCGAGGTCTTCGATCCCAACCTCGGCGAGGTCCAGGCCCACGTCGCCCTGGCCTCGGCGGCCGAGCTGGACGCCGCCGTCCAGGCCGCCCTGGCCGCCCAGCCCGCCTGGGCCGCGGTCAATCCGCAGCGCCGGGCGCGGGTGATGTTCGCCTATAAGCGCCTGGTCGAGGCGCGGATGGAGGAGCTGGCCGCCCTGCTGTCGTCCGAGCACGGCAAGGTGATCGCCGACTCCAAAGGCGACATCCAGCGGGGCCTGGAGGTGATCGAGTTCGCCTGCGGCATCCCCCACGCCCTGAAGGGCGAATTCACCGAGGGGGCCGGTCCGGGGATCGATGTCTGGTCCATGCGCCAGCCCCTGGGCGTGGCGGCCGGCATCACGCCGTTCAACTTCCCGGCCATGATCCCGATGTGGATGTTCGGGGTGGCCGTGGCGGTGGGCAACGCCTTCATCCTCAAGCCGTCCGAGAAGGACCCCAGCGTGCCGGTGCGGCTGGCCGAGCTGTTCATGGAGGCCGGGGCCGAGGCGGGCGTCGAGGTGTCCGGCGTGCTGAACGTGGTCCATGGGGACAAGGTCTGCGTCGACGCCATCCTGACCCATCCCGACATCGCCGCCGTCAGCTTCGTGGGCTCGTCGGATATCGCCCAGTACGTCTATGCGACCGGCGCGGCCCACGGAAAGCGCGTCCAGGCCATGGGCGGGGCCAAGAACCACGGCGTTCTGCTGCCTGACGCCGATCTGGAGGCTGCGGTGGGCGACATCCTCGGCGCCGCCTACGGTTCGGCGGGCGAGCGCTGCATGGCCCTGCCGGTGGTCGTGCCCGTCGGGACCAAGACCGCCGAGGCCTTCCGTGAATTGATGAGCGCCAAGATCGAGACCCTGAAGATCGGCGTCTCGTCCGATCCCGGCGCCCAGTACGGCCCGGTGGTCAGCGCCGCCCACCACCGGCGCGTCACCGACTACATCCAGATGGGGGTGGAGGAGGGCGCCGAGCTGGTGGCCGACGGCCGGGGCTTTTCCCTGCAGGGCCACGAGAAGGGCTTCTTCATCGGCCCCACCCTGTTCGACCATGTGAAGCCGGCCATGCGGTCCTATCAGGAGGAGATCTTCGGTCCCGTCCTGCAGATCGTGCGGGCGGAGACCTTCGAAGAGGCTCTGGCCCTGCCCTCGCAGCATGCCTACGGCAACGGCGTCTCCATCTTCACGCGCAACGGCCGGGTCGCCCGGGAGTTTGCCTCGCGCGTCAATGTGGGCATGGTCGGGATCAATGTGCCCATCCCCGTGCCGGTGGCCTATCACAGTTTCGGCGGCTGGAAGCGCAGCGCCTTTGGCGACGCCAATCAGCACGGCATGGAGGGCGTGCGCTTCTACACCAAGGTCAAGACGGTCACCGCCCGCTGGCCCGAGGGCGAGGGAAGCGATCAGGCCTTTGTCATCCCGACCATGAGATAGACTTTCGGCGTCCTGCCCCTATGGCCTAGGCTGACCTCGAGCTTTGGAGCGATCGAGCATGAAGAATTTCCGCCTGTGGGCGATCCTGGCCCTGGTCGTCGTGGTGGCCGGTTTCGGCGCCTA
>Ga0208179_1000719_pt1 | contig 19505 bp, 29 predicted proteins | sample Malvired_Geostar_FD_184238 | JGI IMG/M metagenome (GOLD analysis project Ga0208179, IMG submission 184238) | Marine viral communities from the Global Malaspina Expedition - Malaspina viral metaG DeepMed_Geostar (SPAdes) (version 2) | ecosystem: Environmental > Aquatic > Marine > Oceanic | place...
CCAACTCATGCTACCTCCAGTTGTTTATAATTTTCAGCAATGAGTTCATCTTCAATCTCTACTAAATCTTTTTTATCAGTTGGATGTACTGTTACAAAAGTACAATCTGTATGTGCCAAGATAACTCTTTTTGTTCCTACTGGAGTAACACCATAATAAGGTGCAGTAATACGCATTTCACCTTCTTCAGATAATATAGACATCTCTCCTTTTAACAGAAAGAATGGATGTTCTACTTTGTGTATTTTTGTTACTAGCATCTGACCAGCAGGATTAAAGATTTCTCTTACATACTGGTTTTTACAAAATGTATGCTTTACTGGATTAAAATCAGGATTCCTTTCTGGAGTCTTGGTATTTTCATCTTTCAGCATTTCATTTTGCAGGGCAATTATACCTTGCCTGAATTCTTCTTTTGTATATTGACTAGGGAAGTATTCATCTGCATTAGTCAGGTTTGACTGATGTTGTTTATATTCAACAAAGTCCCATGCTTCATCAAAAGAGAAAGTATGTTCAATATTAAACCTTTCAGTCATATCTTCAAATTGAAACCTTGCAGATTCACGATCCATTATGATCCTCCTGTTTCTGCTTCTATAATAACAGCATTTAACTGCATTGGAAATGGGCCATTAGAAACAATCCTTAGATTATGTGCCTCCCAACCAATTCCTGACAATGACAGTTTTCTCAATCCTGAGAATAACGGAATCTGTCTTCCCATTGCATCTTGTGTTGTTCTGAATAGTAATTCTTCTGAAAGATCATTATATTCTAGCTGAATACCTAGTGATTCTTCTATTAATACTGCGGCTTTAATCAATCTTTTAGTATAGGAGAATTGATTTTCTGGTGCAGAGGGAGCTAATGTTTCTATTTCTGCATCATAAGGAAGTCCTGTTACATGTTCATTACCTTCAGTATGACTTAAAGTAATAGTTTCATCTGATCCACCAGTATTTGTAACAGTTAAATTAGAATGTTGCATACCTTCATAATATATCTGTACTTCTTCATTCCTAAGATGTTTAAGACCACTAACAATCTTGGATGAAGTAACTGTACCTGTAACTGCACTATCAGAGAATACAAAGGCATTGCGATCCAATGCACCTTCTGTTGGGAATCTGCCTAGTGTTTCAACATGATAAACATCAGACCCATTTATAGTTCTTTTTATTTTAAACCATATCTGGTCATGGCTTGCAGTTGGGATCATATCAATATCAGTTACTTGTGCATGTGAACTTCCATCTGCCTCTATTATGGGATTAGTTGCAGTTGTACTTGCAAAACCTGATGAATCAAGACGAGTTGTTATTTCTGTATTACCTCCTGTATATAATACATTCATTATTTCCTGACTAACATTCCAGTTAGAATCTGCATAGTTGGATACAGTAGCATATTTATCTACCACAAATAATCCTGAACCTGTTACTGAATCTGTCTGATCTCCTGCGACTGTGTAAATTGTAGGTTTATGCCATGAGTGTGTACCACCACCAATATCAGTAAATGCTATTGCTGATCCTCCTGAAGTTAGTGCAAGTTTAAAGTTATTGGTTGTTTTATTCACAACATAGTAATTTGTACTTAAACTAAGTCCAGTTGGCAGAGTACCAGTTGTAGTTACTTGTACAATATTAGTATTTAATAATCCATGTGCATCATCAGTTAGTAACAATCCACTATCACTACTTGGAATAAATGTACTATTTGCAGTTGCTTGTATTGTTGCAGTAACTATGCGGTATATCTTTCCTGCAATTATATGTTCAGACCATGCCTGAAATTCTAAACTACGATCATAACTAAGTGAAAGTAATTTACCATTTGCCATCATAAACCAGATAATAGCAAAAGGTCTTTCCTGCCATACCATTTTCACAATTGAAGAGTCTTTAATTATATCATAGCCTTTAAGGGATATTTTACTTGCAACCCATTGGTTAGCTGTATTTGCTTCCAATTCAAGAGACTGAACATCTTTGCCTCCAATTTGTGTATATAACAATGCATTTGAAATAATAACTGGTGCAGTATCAGTTGCAGAGAATGATGTTTCCCGGTTAATAGTAAATCTGAATGGTGTAATACTCAGGTCGGTTTCTGAACCATACAACATATATATTCCAGCAGAAGTACCCATTGAAAGTTTCTTTGATTCTCCAAGCCACTTTATTTCATCCAATGTATCTGAATCCAAAGTAAAGGTAAGAGCATTTGAATCTATTATAATTTCTGTTGAAACTCCTTCTGTAACTGAATCTGGACTACCTTGCTCTGATATAACTGTTGGTGCAAATGAATAGAAGTTTGCAGTTTCAGATAACCAGATTGTAGATGGTTGCACAGCAGTTGCCGCCAATACCATTCTTTGTTGATATATTTGTGCTACATGTGGGAATCCTTCACCTTCACTAAATGCACCTAACCTGAATTCTGAAGTTCCATAAGAACCTCTTGTGTTTGCCATTTCCGATTTTAATGTAACAGTAATGACAGAACTACCTTCGGTTACAGCAGTAATTATTCCCCAAGCCCATTTAATACCTCCTATGTTGCTACCACCTTTTAATAATGGATTAATTCTTATAAGACGACCTTCATCCTCATCTTTGAAATATGCATTTGTTTCAGTAGTGCCAGTTGATCCATTATTATAAAGAGTAAAACTTCTTGGTGTAGAACTAGCCGCATAAACAAACTTTTTAACTGTTACTTTTGTATTTGAGGCAGTTGTTGGTTCTTCTTGAAACACAAGTTCAAATTCCCGGACTGTTCCTCCATCTGTATCAGAAAATGAAAATGTTGTTGAAGTTGTTGCAATAACATAGACATCAAGATCAAAAACTTGAGAACCAGTATATGTTGTACCTTCTGCATCAGCATGATCAACACTTTTACTCCCATCCATCATAGTTTGTTTGTAACCATTATCAGATGTTAATCCAGAAGTATTTTGTCTTATATTACCCCAACCTTTGCCTGTACCAGCTAATCTTATTTTTTGACCAACTTGGAGTCCATGATTTGCAAGTACCAATGTATTATCAATAGTATTGAATTGTACATCTCCTATTTCTACTAATCCTCCAGCAACAGGCTCAGTTGTTAATTTCAATGTGAATCTTTTTAAAACGTCGCTTTCATCCCATATGTTAATTTCTTTATATGGGCCATCTTTGGTTACAAATTCTTCAATTGCCCATACACTATTATCATCAGCAACACCACTTGTTGTAGCAGAAGATAAAGTACGAAATATCTTTTGAGGAGGTTTGGTAGGACAGCACACAAAGATAACATCACCACTTTGTGTAGTTTTCAGGGTAGAAAGTTCAGCCGCAGTCCATGGAAATACTGCTGTATATTCGTATGTAGGTGGGTCTGAGACTGCTGTATTGTCTGTTAGAAGTTGATTCTGTGACCAGACTCTTAAATAACCTCCAGAAGAAGGTGATGTTGAACCTAATTCTATAATATAAGTATTATCCTTATCCTTGAAGAAAGGAATAAAGACAGCAGTAGAATGTTTAGCATCTCCTATGTAATTCGTCCCGGGGCGTTTAACAACTGGCCCTGAGAGAATCGGAATCATATTCTTAGAGCTTTTGTATCCATAATGGTAAAACTCTTCACTAGAACGACCTTGGAGACTTTTTGCTAATACACCTTCTGTAAATTTAGGTTGAAGAAACTCATACTTCATTTAGTTTTCCATGCTTGTTGATCAACTTCATAACCAATAGTAGGAGTATTGAAAGTTCTATGTGTAACAGAATATCTTCCTTTTTTAGCATCAAGATAAGATGATCGTTCTCTATGATCTGGTGTTTTATCTCTTGAATTTGCCGATCTTGCTTCTTGGATGGACATAAAGTATTTTTGTGCCATTTCTGACTTTAACCCATCTTTACTTGTAAGGGTTTCAGCAATTTCTACGGCAAGTTTCATTGCTATTGCTTCAGCCAACAATGCATCTAAATTATTAGTATCTGTTGGTGTTGCTACATATAGTAAATATAATGAGGTTTCATTTGATAATATATTCTTTTTTTCAACCTGAAATTTAGATACAGGCTCAACTTCAACTACTTTTATACAGTCAGCAGGAAGTTGATAAGTATAGTTCCAGCCGAATACTGGTGCTTCTATTTGAGTTAGAAGTTTACGTTCCAATGCACTATTCCATACATTCATTCTCAGTACAGTTTCAATGCATCCTTCTATTCTTGCAGAACATGCTCTTGCTCTTGCACTATTTTCTGTAAGATTTTGTATCCTAGCTTCACCTAGATTACTCAAGGCGAGGTTAGCTATACCAGTTTTATCCATAGTAAACTGTTAGAAATGGGGGTCAGTTACCCAACCCCCGATTGATATTAATCAACTGTGTAATATATTCTTACTTCGACAAATGCCGCAGTAGAAGAACTTACTGCCGCAGTTAATGTAGCCATTACAGTAACTTCAGAAGTAATTGTTACAGGAGCTTGAGTAATATTACTTACTCCTTCTCTCATATAACGTGTTCCTGCACCTGTGGCAACAGCCGCCGCTAGAAAAGCAGTAGCCGCACCAGTATATCCTAAACTCAATTGGCAACTAGAACCTAGTGTTGCTGATTGATGTAAACTAGCATCCCATACTTTTGCTCCGGGAGGCAGTTTACCAAAGGATATTGTGTCATTAATTGCCATCGCAATATTTGGCGACGTAAAAGTGAATATATCATACATCATACGCATGCGCCCACCCTGATCAGCGACATCAGTCAGCTTTGCAGGAACAGTTACATGTCGTTTCTTATGATTTACAGCATATTGATCAGCCATATTGTCCTTTTCAGATTATAGGTTAAGCAGTTACGAAACAATCAATTTGAATAACCATCTCTTCCCAAACCCTAGTTGCGCCAATATCCATTTCAAAATATGCATATGGAACAAAAGATTTGTCAGAACGTCTTTCAATTTCTGTTATCGGTTCTTCCCAAGAACAAAAAGCCAAACCTTGCGGATGAAATGCTAACACTTGCTCTGTCAGCGTATCACTAGAACCAGTTGTAGGCATACCTTCGTGCCTAATAAACTGGAACCCAGCATAGTAATTGGTTTGTCCCTCAACCAAAGCACGAATATTATTATAATCCACACTTTGTATTGTTGTTGAATGGAGTAGAGCCTCTATCTGAGCCGCAGAACAAACTATGAAATAAAGTGGATTACCACCTTCATCATACTGATCTGCTTCATTTTCAGAAAGAATCCTGCGAGCCTTTAACAATTTGTCGATTGATAATGTTCTGCGATTACCAGCAGAGTTATCAATACCACTATAGTCAACAGTTGCAGTACCTACTTGAAAATCAACATCAATAAATTGATTTGGGAAATTAGTGTCATTCCAAACTATTTCGGTTGCACCGTCCATAACTCCACCATCTGATTCATAAGCAGAACCAAATGCGGCATCAATGATTACAGTATCCATCTTACGAGCCATAGCCATTGACGTAGCTTCTGCATAAGGCTGGAACACATCATAGTTCATTCTACGAGTGTCAAAACCTTCTACAAAGAATCCAGCATTTTTAGGTTGTGCTGATACTCTCCTACGTTGATGGGATATTGCCTGTACTGGCGAATCTGCAAAACGTGCAACTTTATCTAGTGCTTCGTTAGTTCCGATCTTATCAATAAACTCGGCAACACCTTGACAGTCTGGCTTATTAGTTACAAAATTCCGTAACCGGGTAGTCTTTTGTTGAAGCGCATGTAATACATCAGCAGAATAGCGATGTATATAAGACGTTTCAATATCATAAAAATTAGCCATGTTGTACCTTTTATAGAAATCTCATGCACTTGTGTGCATAAAGTTAAACTCACTCTTACCTAGAGATTGTCCATAAAGGGTCTCAAGAAAATTTTCAGCAGGGCAATTGCTTGTCTGCCTATTATTTCTTGTTCGGCTTTATCCTCCACTATGGAGGGGTGATATTATCTTACTCGTTTTTGTTGTGGATACGCCTGTTTAAATAGCCTATCCATTTTATTCATCGCAGTTTTGTGATTAGGATCACGATTATCACGATATGCTTGTGAAAAATCCTTATCAGCATAAAGAGCCTGAATTTCTTCCTGCGCAGATTGCGGAGACATTTGATTTCGGCCTAATCCTGTGCCTACTGCAAGTGCTTCTTCTCCTAGTAACTGACCTACTTTTGAAAAGGCTTTGATCACTTCAGGGTGGTTGCCAAAGCCAGAACCATCCATTATTTCAGTTAGTTCAGGAGTTCCAAATTGAGCATAAGCTCTTCGGGCATAATCCAGATTACCATCGTAATTCTTTCCCCAATCTCGTTGGAGTCCGATAGTAGTCTGAACTTTTAAGTCCTCCATAGCTTGTTCCTCATTTTTGGCATCTTCCTCTTGTAAATCTGAGAAAAGACCTAACAAGTTATCTGCCTGATCCTGAGTAAGATTATTATGGTGTGCGAATTCCTTAAAGTCATCCAGTACACCTTCATCATCTTCACCAAAATCATAGCCATTTGCTTGATCTGGTCTTCCAAGTTTATTATAGATTTCATCCCAACTTTCCCCTTCTTGCGGAAGGGAGATGAGATTATCCGGGTTTCCTCCTATCATTTTGACTGCATTAACGTAGGACTTAGCAAGTTTGTCTACAGAGTCAAATGTTTGGAGACTAGGTTCATCCCTTAGACCTACAGGCATAGAGGATGGGTTAAATTGAATAGTAGAATCAACTTCAGCTTGCCCTGAATCTTCTACAGGAGCTACTTCTTCTGCCATATCTAATTATTGTTAAGGTTATGCTCGTCTTTCTACCCGAGCTTGTTCCTGCATGTCAATTCTTTTTCTTATGGCTTCCAAATCTGCACCAACGAGATTAATAATCTCCATTACCACAGTTCTTTGACCTTCCTGCCATGCAGATGTATAGGGATCACTAGCATGTGAAGTTCTAAAGACAAAGTGTGCATTTGCAAGCATTGCAATTACATCCTGTCCTTCTTCACCACTAAAGACCTCTTTAAAACTTTTACGTTTTTCTTTTTCCTGTAACCATCGTGAAATCATGCGGCTTCAGCCCTAAGTGACTCAGCTTTTGCCATTGATTCATTTAATTGACCAGCAACTTGTGCCTGTTGCATTTCTGCCTGTTCCTGTTGCTGTCTCTGCTGTTCTTTAATCATTGCATCAACTTCTTCTTTTGTTCTCAAGTTAGATGTTGGTATTTGCAGGACTTCCGCAGTATTTGAGAGTATTTGCTGAGTATTAAAGTACATTGGTATAGTCTGGTCAATCTGAGCAAGAGGCATAATCATCTCAAATAACTGATTCATGGAATTTATCTCTCCTGATCGCATTGCAATGGAAACTGGATTCATATATTCAATTTTAAACTGGTTTTCCATCTCATCAGGCATTTCTGGTAACTGGAAAGACCTCATCAATACATTAATTGTCCTTCTTATCAACGGATCAAGGAATTCTGCTTCCTGTCTTGCTAATATTGGCCCAAGTACAGGCATTCTCTGTCTCATCCTGACTGAAACTTCTGTTGCAGAGAAGCGCATTACATCACCATCTGGTGCTACCGGGCCGGGTAGTTCAAGTAAATCTAGGAAGTATCCTTCTCTAATTGCCGCAGTACATTTTGCATTTAATTTTTCTGCATAATCTGGTCTTGCATTAGTTGGAGCTTCAAATATCATATCCTTGCCCCCTAGCCCGATTGAGTAATAATTTATCGCATCCGGGGTAGTATCTAGGGGGTCTAAGAGTCCAGAATCCGGCACAAACAGAGGCGGAGATACCGATTTCTGAACAGCCTTTAAATATGTTCTGTCAACTTCTGTAATAAGCCTTATATCGGGCATTATTTCCCATGTTGGCCCTCTTCCATAGATTTCCCTGTCTGATCGTTCCCATCTTGCACAGATATAAGGCATTTCCTCATAGCCACCGAAATTCAATAGCTGTTTCTTGTCTTTCAGGTAATGAACAGATACAAAAGGCTTCATAAATCCTTCTGGAAGGAAGTTTTGTATTGTCCAAGAAGGAAATACTGCATGAACTACATCGTATTCGTCCAGCATTTTTGTTCCAAACCCTTTTTCTACAATCTGTTCAGGTAGAGTTTGTGGATCAAATCTTGATACTAGGTCTTTTGCCGTTTGTTTATAGTTGCGATATATCGTGTCAATTTCCATTTCACTTCCGCTACCCAATATACAATCCGAAAGAGGAAAATTGCGGAAACGAGGGCCGAATCCCGGCAAATCCTCAACAAATATGATGCCAGTTCCGAAAGACCCTGCTTCCAAGTAATACTGAAATATTGCACTTTGGAAGTTTGATGCTGGTCGTGATACATGATGTTTTACTATTTTAGATGCTTCTTCAAGCCATAGGGCAACATTACGGTTTTTATCCAATTGACCAAGACCTGTAGTCAACTTAAACCATTCTGCACCCATTGGCGTAAATACATTATGGATATTTGAGGCAAAGCGTTTCAATAATCGCATTGCTGTACCTTCAAACGCCATTCCCATTCTATTATCGCCTTTAGAATGAGTAGTAGTAAAATCAGAGCGATGAGGAAGGACATATTCTGCCATTTCCTGCCACTCACGCTCCCATACCCTGCGGTTGTTTTTTAATTTCTCATGGTGTCTGTCAATTACAGCACCTAATTCTGTATTTTGATCTGCCATATATTTTAGGAAGTTAAAATACTACGAGTTTGTCCTTTTGTATAATCCATTTGTCCTCTGGATTCTTGACCTACTCTTTTCTTGCCGTATCCTCCACCTATTGATGAGGCTTCTGCTTTTTGAAGAGAACCTGTAAGGTCTTGTGTACCTCCTGCATCAGATCGGCTGTCAAAATCTGGATCATCAGTATAGTCATATCCATACTTATCTTCAAAATCTTCTGGATTCATCCATCTTCCTGATCCACGTCCACCTGTACCGCCTCTTCCTTCTGGTGCAGATTGAATTTTATGTGGTTTGTAAGGTGCAACCATATTATCCTCCTGTTAAAATACTACTTCTCCTAGAGCCAGTAAGATTCATCTGCCCTCTGGATTGTTCACCAACACGCTTTTTACCATATCCTCCTCCGATAGAGCCTGCTGTACCTTCTCCTGCTCCAAAAGGGTCTGCCGCTACTACCTGTTGATCTAACATGGGCTGATAACCACCTGAATCTTGAAATGCTTGCATCCTTTTCTTATATTCTTCGTCACTTTCTCCTTGCATCTGTGGTGCTACTGGTGTCATAATGACCTCCTATCTTGATGTTAATATTGATGAACCTGAAGCTGGAGCAAGATTCATTGCCGATCTTCCATGTTTCTCTCTCCGTATATCCTGCAATGCACCCAATTCTGCATCTGGATCAACTTCGCCAGCACTCAAATCAGGAGGTGCAGTACTTTGATCATCACCTTCATCGCCTTTTCCTTGCATTTGGTCAAATATATCTTTTGTTGTTCCACCATAAATTTGTGCCGTAGCATGTCCTAACCAACCTTTTCCCGGGTCCCATTTACCTAATGCACCTTTTCTCTGTTCCCATGCTTTACCTCCGGGCATCGTTTCACCAACAGTTTGATCAAGTGCTCTCGTAATTGTCTTACCAAAACTACTAAACATTCCCATATTTACCTTTTATCTTAGATTGTTATTAACTGTCTCAAAAATACAACCGCAATTATATATTTGCAAGACTTTTATTATTTCACGCATATGCCCTTTCATGGTAATTATAGTGATCATAATCACTAATTGCCTTTCTAGGCATTTTCTTAGCACGACTCAGAGATGCAAACTGCAATGATTGCGATGCATATCTGGTTGCACTCATAAGATCATCATGCGCCTTTACGATCTTACCATCTTTCCTATGATACATTCTAAGTTCTTCAAACCACAACCCTAAATAATTGAATACTTTAAATCTTCCTGTCTGCATCCTTTGTAGCATATCCATAATACCCGGTTCAATAGAAATACCACCAGTTGGATTTTCAAAGTGTTTATGTGCCATATTTACACCCTGCTTTCGGTATATTTCCGATAATGGCTTTCCTGATCCTTTATCATGTTGTGATCCATCATGAGGCCATATTACCGGAACCCAATCTCCTCTTTCCTTTATTGCCGCAGAATGAACTACTGGTGTCTCAGAGGATTTGCGATAACAGTCATAAACATAAACTGTGTCTGTATCTCTATCCCATGCAATCCAGACTGCGGCGGTTGGGTGATCCCATCCAAAGTCTATTCCACATAAACGAGGCCAATATTCAGGTATTGCAAATGGTTCTATTTTTAAATCATTTTCATCTAATGGAAATACAAGTCCAGAGCCTAGAATTGGTACTCCTTTAGAACGCATATCCCTTTCATGCGGAGGAAGTGCGGCTAGTATCTCTTTTTTTACATCTTCATTCAGGTGTATTGCATCATCCCATGTTGCATGATAAAGAGCCTGTGACTGTCCCAACTTAGTCATAAACTGAGTTACAACTTCAGTCATTCCGCTTTCTGGAGTAAAGGTCATATAGACAATTCCACCACTTTTAAGTGCGGCTCTCAGGGCTTGCGAGTATATATCCTGCGGAGGTTCTTCATCCAGCCATGTAACATCTACTGCCTTACCCATCCATTGCATCTTCCCCTGCTCATAGGATTTAAAGATGAGCTTAGAGTTCCTTCCAGATACATGTTTAACATTTAAACTCTGGTATGCATTTGGAACACCGGGCATTCTCAAGGGAGTACCAACTATGTATTGCTTTGGTATTGAACCTTTTCCGAATTCATCCTCATCTCCGGGTTCACCAAGCATCTCTGCCTGTACTATATCCCTTGTATTTGCAGTTGTATTACCAGCCGCCCATGCAGTTATAGGTCGGGAAAACCTTGCACCCTGCCACCATTCGGGGTATCGCCCTGTCAGGTGAAATGCCATCTCAGATGCACCGCAGAATGTTTTACCAGTTTTATTTGCCGCCATCAAGAGACGTTGCCTAGCAAGGCGACCCTTCATATCCTTTGCATCATGAAACCGCTTCTGGTATTCATATGGTTCATATTGAAGCAGTTTATTAGTTTCATAGAGATCAGTTATCTTCTCTGCAATCTCAATTGCCTTTTCTGCCTTATTGCTCATATTGGATCAGTCAGGACATTATATGGACGTTTTTTTCTTTCATGCTCTTCTCTTATAACGCCAGTTATCATAGGTATTATACTTAGTGGCCCTAGTCCTCTGCTTACTCTTTTGCCTAAATTGCTCAATCCTTTTAGTATTCCTTTGATATTCGTTGATTTAGCCGCTTGTTGATTCTGTAATTTTATTCTGGTCTTTTTAGTCCTGTCACTCCAACCTTTATAATGTTCTTCTGTACCATGCTTTTCTATACCGCCATGTGGCCCTTTAGCAATCTTGGCTCTTAATGCTTTATCCTTTTCGACTTTAGTAGCTTTAGGAACAGGAACATTCTTTAATCCAGAAGATTGTACAGTAGAGGAACGTGCAGGAGTTGTAGAATCTGTAAGCTGTGCCGCATCAAATGCTAGTCTGTCTGGAATCCTTTTTGCAAGGTTTCTGGCAACATTATCCAGTCTTTTCAGATTTTTAACTCTTCTTGGTATATTACTTGAGGTTCTTGCTGTTTTCTTTGCTTCTGCAATTCTTTGAAATACTGGTGCATATCTTTTTAATGTTCGTTTAAGTTCAACTCTATCCTTGATTGGTTGTTCTCTAAGAAGATGACTTGTTTTATGTCTTTCAACACCCTTACCGCTTTCCGCTTTATCTTCTCCAGTAGCTTCTTCTGTAATATCAGTTACATCGGTAAGTTGTTTCAGACTATTCTTAATTTCAATTTTACGTCCACCTTCCTGCTTCTGACCTTTATAATCTTCAAATTCTGTTGAACCAGTAATTTCTGACATAGAAGACTGAGGATAAGGATTCCTATTGCGAATCTGTCTATCAGTCATATCACCTGTACGCTTCACAGACACGACTGTAGGCTCAGTTAGTAGAGTACCTTTGTTTTTTCCTTTAAAACCTGTAGGCAATCTACCGCTTCCTCCATATTCACTCTGACCTTCCCTGCCAAGATCGCTTGTATCTTCTACATATGTATTCTGCTCAAAATCATCAATTGATTTGTATTCTCTCTTAAAGGAAGGTTGTTCACGGATTAACTTTGGTAAACCCTTTTCATCTGTGGTCATTACACCACCTGATTCCAGATAATCAATACGACCCTGATTTTTTGAAGTAATCATATTGAACCCGAAGTTTTCTTTAGTAATTTTATCTACATTCTTTGCATATCTAACCCCGGATGCTCGTCTTTCTGGATTAGTATCGTCTTCTATTTCATCTAGGAGGGATTTAAACTTGGAGGTTTCTCTGGTATTTTTACCTATTACCTTATTATCTTTGACTGTACTTCGTGGGAACTTGAGTATTCTTCCTGTTTTACCTTTATGAAAATCTCCAGTTGTTTCAGCACCTATTTCACCATATTTGTTCTTCCAGTAGGTCTGGTACTTATCTTTCTGTGATAAGTTGCCTTTAGAATCAAAACTGAAATGAATCAAGTCAGGATCATCTATTCTTTGTTGGGTTCTTATACCAGCCGCATTTTTTGGATATTTAGAATACTGAAGTGGGTCTTCTTCAACTTTTAGTCCTGTATGTTTACCTAACTCTACAACATTTTCATCTACTTTACTTATTTTAGGTCGCCCACCATGAATAAGAGTTATGTTCTTTACACCATATTTTTTAGCAAGTGGACGAACTACTTTTAACATTTTGTCGCCCATCTTAAAATCGGCTTTATCTAAGCCTGTGAAGAGTATCTTTTTAGCCATTAGTAATTCTTATTACTTCTAAGTAAATTCCACGGAGATCGACCACCTAAAGCACGATTTATAATACCAAACTTACCACCGCCTCCACCCCCAGATTTACCACCACCTTTACTTCTGGTAGATTGTTTTGATAGGAGTTTCTGTTTACCTTTTGCGAGTTTAGTTGCTTCTACATTTTGTGCCTCACGGTATTTCGTTCTTCCAAGCTGTTCATATTTCCCAATAACATTTTTAGGATCAGGCAAGATTTTTTTACCTTCAATATGCATCCTTGATACTTCTGGTGGGCGGTTGCGCATATTAACAAAGATTTTTTCTGATCTTGTAAGAGGCTTCTTCATTTTCATTGTTGTAGTTTTTACTAACTTACTTTCAAGTGTATCTGCTTTTGAACCTGTAAGTAGAGATTTTATCTGATATTTACCTTCTTTCGCCATTTGTTCTTTTCCGAAAGCATGAAACATCTCTCTCATTTCTCCCTTGTGCCTACTTATTATCTTGTCTCCTCTTGACATTAAGTTCCACACAGCATTACCTCTTTTTATACCCTCCTTTTCAACCCATCCTTTCTTAGTAATTTTATGAAGATTCCATAATCGTTGTCGGTCTGTACCTGTAAATGGCTTGGATATTTTTTGTATATGCTGGCGATCTGCTCGTTTTTGTTTTAAATCTTCATGTATTTCACTTCCCCATCTTCTTAGTGGTTTTGATGCCATCCATGCCGAACCAAGACCAACACCATAGGCAAAACTTGTCCCAATATCGCCTAATGTCATATCTCTTGCTTCTCTACCTTCACTTATAAAAGTGCCGGTATCACTCTTTTCGTAGCGACCTTTTTTAGAATTCCAAACTATTTTTGTTTTATTATCAGACATCGGTAAGTTGTGGGCCTGAGATTACTTTACGACTCTTAAATGCACCAATAAGCATCTTTGCACCATCGCTTCCAACTAAGGCAACCAACTGTGCATTAAGCTCTTCTATGGTACGTCCTGTGTCCATTTCATTGAATACCTTGTGTCCTCCCCTGTCAAGCATTTCTTTTGCCGCATTGAGGCGTACAGTATCACTCTCAGAGGTATCCATTAAACGCTCAATTACACCTAATGCCTTTGGGCCACCTTCTTTCAAACGAGCATGAAACTTCTTATCAACCTCATCCCTGTTCTGGTCAAGAAGCTCCCTGCCTTTCAGTTTTACCTTATAAGCGTTCTTTTCCTTGAATCCTGCATCCTTCATTGAAACTAGGTAATCGCCTGTCTCAACAAAGGTATCTATGAACTTCTCTGTGTTAAGAGTCATTAAACTTTACCACTTTGATCAAGTCTCTTTCTAGATTTTTTTATACTATCTTCTTGTGATTTCTTATACATCTCACCCATATACTTTATTTTTTTTAAACTCATAGGATGGAAAATAGGTTGAGGTAATCCAGATTCTTTCACTTGTTTTATTAATTTACCAATTCTTTTCGGGGTATCTGTCCAATTTTTACCAATAGTTTTCCACAGTCCCTTATTATTGGTAAGTATAGACCTAGAAACTTGTCGCCCAATAGGGTCTCCGTGTTGCATAGACTTTTTTAATCCCTGTTCAGTACCGGGGAACAAATCGAGATCAGGCATTAATTTAGATATCCATCCATTGTCATTAACATATGAAGTGCGTTTCTTAGACGGACGACCTACCTGACTTCCGTATGTTCCTTTTCCCTGTGGCATATTATCTCCTAGTGTGAATAGTTTAATGACTTGATATACAACTCTCGCATTGGTCGTAACTCTTCGGCAGGAATGTAATGGTTAATTACACCATATCCAAAATCTCTAGTTGGTGCTTGCTTCAATATCTTTCCCCACTCCCATCCAACTAAAAATGTGTCTCCTTCATTGTAGTCTGCAAGTACATATATGTCTGATAGTACCTTGCCCTCCTCCAATAAAAGATTGTAGGCTTTCTTTGCAGTCTTTACATCAACTGTGAAATATAACGGCAATAGAAAATCTATACCATTATCACCTGATGGTTTTACTGACTCATCTACTTCTAACGAAAAGTCCTCTGCAAATGCCGCTTCTCCACTTATTCCAACTACATTGTAATCTTCAGATAATACCCTCTGTGATGCATGACCCTTGTGTGTGTCCGATCTCTGTTGTGCTATCTTGAATAATTCTTCCTGTATCAAAACCAGTTATGGCAAGCGGTTTTATTTTTAATTATATCTAAATCTATAAAATCTATTTCCTAAGTGCAAACCTTTTTTCAGAATTTTCTAAATAAGGTTTCCAAATGTAAACACCATTCCTCACCCTGCGTAGAGAGAGGGGACGATCATACAGGGACAAAACGCAGTTTTGTGACCCCACCCCCCCGGGTGTACTGATCTAAAAAAAATACTTAACCTTGGGTAAGAATTTGGGGTGTTTGGGGAAGATGGTCTTCTCCTTCCTAAGTTTGTAATTTAGATGGAGAGAGACGATGACGAACCTTGAACTGCTGACTACTGTACGAAGAGAAGGAGTAGTATTCTCAATTAACCAACCGAACGCTGAGAAGCTGTCTGACATCTTCAGGGCGTGGTTGACTAAGCATAGTGAATTGATTGAAGAGATGGCTGATTACTTCTACAGTAAGGAGAATAACACTCTGAACTTCCGTGATGTACTCTATGAGTTGTTCGTAGAAGATTCTCGAGAGTATGATAATCACATATGGCTCAGAAAACAATTCAGTTGAGTCCTTCACAGGGTAATGGACGTCTTATCTGTTACCCTAAACAACTAACCTTTAGCATAGTATATATTTATATATTACTTCCCAAGCACACCTATTTACTTAATAGAGGTTAAATAGCTTTGAGTTATTTAATAGTAAAGGGTATTCATTACAATGATATTGTTAAAAGTCATTGTCAAGTTTTTTCTTTAACCTTAGTTAGAATAATTGGGTGTTTGGGCAAAACATTCTTCATTTAACCATAAACGAGAGAGGTAGATATGAGATTCAAGAGCAAAGATGAGAAGCAACGTGAGCGAGAGGAATTTGAGAAGTGTTTAGAAGACCCGGAGTTTCGTAAACATCTGGAGGAAGAGCTTGACCGCATCTGTGAAGCAGACATTGCGGATGCCAAGCATATTGCATATTGCAAAGCAAACAACATTAAATACTATTAACCAATGGAGGAATTATGGAAAAGTTTAACAAGAAGAAATGGCAAGCAGAACAAGATGCAAAGCAAGCACGATTAAAGAAGCTGTTCCCTCGCAGAAAAGATCGTTGGCAGTTTGATGATTTATATTGTAATAGAGGTGGAAGTGTTTCAGTAAGAATGCCAGAGATGCCTACAATAAGAATAAAAGACTTTAGTACAGACACATTAATCGAAGTCTTGTTTTACAAAATATATAATGGAGAAATTACTGGTAATGAATGGAATAAATTAATGAAAGGTTTACGACCTTTACATAAGGAACACAAAGAAGACATGGCTGAGTTCAATAGAGTATTATCAACAACGGAGGAAGTATGAAACAGGAACAATTTGATAAGTTAATGGAAACATACAGGAAAACACACGAGTCTAGTATTCTTACTTACGCTCGTGATCTTTACATGGTAGTAACATTCTTAGGTGTTGCATACTTAATAATTGAACCAATGATATAGGAGGAAATATGCATGATACAGACAAGAAAAAGATTGATGCACTCTTGCAAAGAGTAAGAGAAGAAATAGAACATCAATGGCAACTAGGCTATCATTTCGGTAGAGCAGAAAGAACAGACGAATATGATAGAGAAGAAGCAGATTACGGACAAGGAGGTTAGAATGACTGATTGGCCTCATAATGAGGATTTAAGTCCTAATTTAACCAATATAGATGAAGTAATTGCAGAATGTCGTAGCTGTATTGGTGAACTACGAGAAAGTCCTTATTTGAAAGAAGGACAAGATACAACAATTCAATCTACATTTCGTAGAGGAGAGATTTCTGGATTCAACTGGATTCTCTTCAAATTAACCGGAGAAAAAATTCCTAATACTCCATTACAAAAGAAAGGAAAAAATGGAACTTGAAGACACTCTAGTAAAAGAAGCAAAGAAGATTTTAAGATGGTGTGATAAAGAAGTCAACTTTGGCAATATGGCTGGTCGTCAATATGTCAATATGGAAGAGATAAAGTGGAATCTCGGCAAAGTTGAAGGACTTAAAACTGCCATTAGAAAAATACTAAAATCTAAAGGTATTAAGATGAAGGATTTTATGAAGAAATATTCTTAACCTTTATTAAGGAATATGGGGTGTTTGGGAAAAACATCTCATTACCTTAACATCCTGCTACTGCTCCTAGGAGTTGAAGAGAGGAGAAGCCCTCGGCAGTAGTAGGATACCATCGTCTCTGACATTCAGTTAGAGGCATAACCCATCATATAAAGGAACAAGATGGCTAGTAAAACAAAAGAAGAACTGCGTGAAGAAATTGCAGTTATTACAGCAGACCGTGACTCAGAACGTGCGGAGAAAGAAGCTCTCCAAGCATCAACTCAGAAACGTGCTGAAGAAGCAAAGAAACTGCCCGAATTTGAAGTGTTAGTAGACGGTGGCAGTCGGATGAAGATAGTTAAAGCCTGTGTGAATGGTAAGTATTACAGGTTTCAATGTATCTGGAGTCCAACTCTAAAGAGTTTTATGTCTACATCAAAGTACATGTCAGAAGGGGATGAAGCTCTCAACCACGATGACATGAATTGGTTTAGAGAACAGATTGAGAAGAGATACAGCGATGCGTTGGATCAAGCTCAAGCTACTTCAGATGACATTCCATTTGAAGTAGAAGCATAACCATAAGGGGGGCATTCAGCCCCCTTTAAACCTTAGAATAAAGGAACATTATGGAACTTATATACGAAAGAGGTAATCATGGACTTTGCCTATATAAAGCACCAGTTTTTCCAGAACTTTATGATGAAATGCTGGACTATGCTGAAAATAATGAGCCTGAAGCTGAAGAAGAACTCAGTTTCTGAAAATGTTCTCATTTTCATATTGATACTCGTAGTATTAATATTAATCAATTTCTGGCTTATCGTAATTGCAGTAGTATTCTTTGCGATAGGCCGTTACTCTAATCGTTATAAAGCGGAGAATAAAGATGGAACAGACAATAGCAAGTGCTGAAGAAGTAGCCGCAGAATGGGCTAACAAGCAAAGAGAAAAACTCCAGAAGAGAGTTACTAAAAGCTCTTGGTGGATGAGAATAAAGAAATTCTTCAACGATTTTCGTAAATCAATGAAGAAGGGACGTATCTCACCTTGGAGATTTGTTTACCTATTCTTAGGTTTCTTTATTGCAATATTTATAAAGAGGCTTTGGAGTGGTTTAAAACTCCATTCAATAAAGTTATCATTACTTCCTATATCCTTAACAGTATTTACAGCAATGGATGCGTTGAGCATGATTGCAAAAGTAGGTACTAAGAAAGGCAAGTAATGAAACTTTCTTTCAAATTATGGAATAAAATACACAAATCCAAGGCTAAGAAAGAGCCTGAGATGTTAGCAATAACAGAGCAATACATTGCTTACTGTGTAAAATCCAATACCTGAGGTTAAGTAGTCCTGTGTAGGAGCTAAAACTCTTGCACAGGATTACCTTTTTTTTAAGAAGTAGGCAGAGTACCGAACACCTATCAGGGAAGTACCAAACACCTTACAAGCAAAAGCCAGACCAAAGCTAATAAAAACTATAAAATAACATCCGTTTAAGCCTTAGACGGATACGATTCTGTACGAATAAGCCTTACACGAACTAAAAATCAAAGAAAAGTCAAAGAAATATCAAAGAAACCTTCACCAAGTGAACCTTTTTTTTAACCTTTTATGAATTGTTGGGGTGTTTGGGTTGAAACATGCACCTAAATTATAACCTTTAAAGGAGACTCAATGATATTTACAGAAAGAGAATTAGAAGTAATAGGACATTCACTAAACCATCTATATGAAGAAGTCAAAGAAATGTATGAGACAGGATCAGGAGATGGAAAACCGGGATTTATAGATTACCTTAATGAAATCAAAAACATACAAACTCGAATAACAGATAATATGCCAAATGAAATAATCAATTAGGAGGAACTATGGACAATGACACATATGATGATCGGATACCAAGAATGAACGATCAAACAAATATTAAGTTCTTAAAGCAAGAAGAGTTTAATGCAAATATAGTCAAGAGATTAGAAGAGCTTGAAGACTTATCAGGACAATTTGACATAGCAGGAAGACTACTTAGAAATGATAACCAAATATTAAGAAAGGAATTTGAAGATTTTAAAAGCCAAGCACTTATAAGACTTGACCAAGAAATAGAAAACAGGACTAAAGCCTTTGAGAGAATAGAAGAGCTTGAAACTCAAGTAGAGGCACTTCAAGCATTTAATTATAACACAGACATCAAATTAGAAAGGATTGACGACATTTTAGTAGTACAACGTAACCAGACTGATAATCAGAGAAAGAACTTCCATGAATTAAGGAAAGTAC
>Ga0208179_1000721_pt1 | contig 19462 bp, 11 predicted proteins | sample Malvired_Geostar_FD_184238 | JGI IMG/M metagenome (GOLD analysis project Ga0208179, IMG submission 184238) | Marine viral communities from the Global Malaspina Expedition - Malaspina viral metaG DeepMed_Geostar (SPAdes) (version 2) | ecosystem: Environmental > Aquatic > Marine > Oceanic | place...
AGTCAAGAGCCTCTAATACTATTTTCTGTCCACTAATAACCTTTAAAGCACCACCCGCTGGAATAGGAGCATCTTTTACAATATACGATGTCGTACTTGTAGAGTTATCAGTAATAGTAACCGATGCATCTATTGCAGCCGCTGTCGTATTAGCGATATCACATTCCAATATGATGGACACTTTAGCGGCAGGGGAGGCATAAACGGTAGTGTAAGTTCCTGAGTCTATTGCGATATTTGTTTTTACCGCATTTTTAAAATTGTTTGCCATTGTATTTTACCTTGTTATCCTAGTGCTACTGCCATAGCTATATTAAAACCTTCCGTAGCCAAAGCACTAACTGCATCAACCACATTTGTTGGTGTGCCCGTAAAGCTGGTGGAATTCAGATTTGCAATGTCACCAACATCCTGAGCTGTTAAATTATAAGTCTCTCGTAAATCTAATACGGTATTGCCTGTAGTTACTATTCTATCAGCCATTGTTTTATCCTAACGCTGCTGCAATAGCAATACTAAATCCTTTACCTGCTTTTGTTCCTATTGCCTCTACCACATCTGTCGGAGTTCCAGTAAAGGAAGCATTCAAATTTGCAATGTCTCCAATATCAGTTGAAGTACTATTATAGGTTGACCTAAGGTCTTCTATTGTATCATCAGTTGCTACGTTTCTATCTGCCATCACTTAAACTCCCAAGTATTTGCTTTACCATATCTCTAATTTCTGAGACTTCTTCTTTCATACTATTTATATCATTAGTATTCTTTTCTAGTTGTTCTCTTTCCTGATGCTTCTTCTCTCTTAACTGTTTCCGAGCAAGGGCTGTATCTGAATCTGTATTAAGAATAGCTCCTGTTTCCAAATCTCGTACTAAATTTTTATGTCCTTTTATTTGTATTAAATCCATATTACGCCTGGAAAGCAATAGCCCTAAAGTCTTTTATTACTGGCGGCAAACTAGAGTTGGTTCCTTGCATCACTATCTTGATGGCAAAGGATGTATACTCAGCCAACTCTGTACCTAGACCTAATGAATTCTGTCCTATGAAATAACTGTACTCTTTAAAGTCATCCATCGCTTTAGAAACCGGTACAGTCTTATCAGGTATTCCAGTAGTATTAAAATAAGTCCATTCAAGGTCATCAAAGTTTTCAGCAGAGTCTACCCTTAACGTTTTGAACAACACTTCAATATTGGCGTCTGCCATTTGAACAGCATCAAACAAAACTTGAATTGCTGTTGCCGACTTATCCAATACAATCTTTTTGGTGATGTAAATAGCTTTATTATTATCACCAGAAGCTGCTGTTGATGCATTGTATGGTGTAAGAGCACCTATATCAGATGCACTTGCGATTTTATTCAGTCTATTACCTACAGCAACCACACCCATTCTAGCAGTATCAATGATAGGCGAAACTGTAGCATCACTACTAGTCAATGAAGCAGTTATGCGTAATGATTTATCTCCAGCCAATCTATTAGTTTCATTAGTCTGCGAACATACAATATGTGGAGCCTCAAAATAATGATCCTCATTCAATGGAATGTCTATTGCATTAGATACGGTGGTTAGTGCAAATGCATTTTGGGTTGTTGAACTCACCGACTTACCAGTTGTTGCCTGAAGTTTTCCAGTGATTGATGTATTCGGTAGTTCCATAATCTGAATAATGGGTTGCATAACATCCATCGGAATATTTCTAGTACATTGAACTGATATTCCACCACCCGACAATGTTGCTCCAGCATTTGTTGTTGTAGTAATTAAGAAACTATCCAACTCAATACCAGATATTGATATATGTGTTTTATTAATTTCTGTGAGCGGAATACCAAATGGTGTCAGAGTTGAACACCCTATCATATAAAGTTCCACAAGACTATTATCTTCATGGGCTGCTGCTGTCGTACTTCCTTGAGCCCGACCTCCTGAACTTGGAATAGATATTGATGTCGTATTTGGTTTTGAATCATAGACAATAATTTCATTATCTATCTTTACATAACCCTCGTTCGGCCAGTTGGAACTATCATCAACGTTGACAGTACCTGTTGTTGCTGAAGTCATCGCTCCGTTCAAAGCAGAACCACCTACCTCAGACTTGACTCCAGTAATCTTAACATAATTGTCAACATCATACATAGCGTGATTAGGAAATCTAACACGAACTGTATTTGTGGCTACTTTCGTATCAATAGGATCAGGTTTCAAAGTTGGAATACCAGCAGTCTTACCACCACCCAATAGTACTGGCACAAGCAAATCATCTTCAGCCTTCAGTTCTTCATTCACCATTACAAAACTACCAGTGTTAGAAATATCAAACTCAGCACGATACACTGTAAACTTTAAATCTTCATACTGTGATGCTGACCATGTAGTTGCGTTCTGTGATTTGAATAACGAACCCAATGTAGGTTGTGTAGAGATGGCTCTAGTACCACCTATTTCAATATCACCTAAACGAGATATCCACACTTTGTAGTTTGGTGAATTAGACGCCAACACAAAGGCAACTTCTTGTCTGTTTGAAACATAAATCGGTGACTCAAATTCAAAAGTAGTAACAGTACCAAGCGTTCCTGTTTCGTCAACATTAACTTGTGCTGGTGTTTTGACTATCTTACTGAATGGAAAAATACTCCGAGAAGGATAACCATCCTTCATAGCACGTAATTCACACCATACTGGAAGTGTATCATCTTTAGAATAAAAGAATACATCTACCTTTGTAATAAACATACCACTTTCATGGTCACACATAATAGATTGTGCAAGTGGGTCATACCAAGCCCCCACAGTACCACCACTTGATGTTTGTGTAAATGCTCGTTCCGCAACCACCGCTACTTGAGTAACATCAGCGTTTCTGACATTAAATATAATTTCTTGTTTAGTCTGTTTAAAACCTGTTGCCGTATAAAGATCCTCGGCTGAAGAATCAACAGTGCCTGGTATTTGACTATCACTGGATGAATCAGTAAGTCTAAATGTTCTAGTACCAACACGGAAACGTTTAGTCTCTGTATTAGGAATCTTAAATCTTCCAGCAAGATCACCAACAGCATCCGTAACCATTTGTGTTCCATATGTTTGGTTAGTACACGCTTGTCCCGAGGCCCATTCTTGAGCTTCTGAAAATTGGTTGCCGGTATTTCTTGTGATGCCAGTAAATGTAGTCGCCGTTATACCGGTGTAAGTCATCTGTTCCTGTTGTCGGAAAGTCATCCCGAAAGGATCACTTACAAGTGTATCACCAACACCTATTGTACCTGTAGTTGGGAACCCTGTTGTAGATGTTACTGTTACGGTCGTATCTGTTTTAGTTAGTGCTTGAGACAATGTAGTATTTGCAGCGTTAGTCCCTATGGGCTTAACATCAGCATTGACATCTACCTTGTCAAAGAAAGCATACATTCTGGTATTTGGTTTGCCACCATTCAATTGGAAGTTTACATCTCTTGCTCTCATCCACGGAACCACATCAATACTCACTACACGGTCGCCTTGACTTACTCGGTCAATGCGTTCTACCAAGCGAGTGTTTGTACCAGTTCGTCGTTGTCTTATATCAACAGATGAAGTCCATCCATTTACTCTACGGATAAGATTTCTTGCCGCACCACTACCATTAGGATTAGTTTCTATTCCATTAAAAGAACTTGACCTTCGGTTTCCAGTCCATGTCGTATTCCAAGCATTCCATATTGTACCTAAGCTTTCTTCACCACCAACTTCTCGTAACATCTGTTCGTAGTTACCTTCAACATCAATAGATACTGAAGGAACTCTGTCCTCATCCATCCAAAAATCTGTATCAGGTGTCAGTTGTAATTTACCTACCCACAGTGTTACACTAAATGGGTTGACACTTTCTGTTCTACTAGCATACGGCTGAGTCAAATCAGCTACATGAGTATAAGGTAGAGTAATGATGTCACCTGTCTTTTGATAGTAATTGGCTGTACGTTGAGTATCAGTGGTATTTTCTTCTTGTAGATTAGCCATACCCAACTTACTTTTTGCTCGCAAGTGTCCTAGAGAAGGATCAACCGAACATCCATAATCAGGCTCTTCTGAATTTCCAATATTATGTCCATAGAAATTATCAACTATGAATCCAGACTTGAATCTATCTAAACCATCTGCATCTAAAACTTGGAAACTATCTGTTTCTCTTTCAAGTAATCCAAGAGCGGTTGCATATTCTAGTTTACCTATGCGGGCTTCTAGTTTACCGATATCACCCATTGTGTATCGGCGTGTGTAATCGTTTTGAATTAATACTTCATTCTCAATATCCATTGTATACGGAGCGACAGTGTATTTGCACAACAACATATTCACATCGTCGGTCGCCGGAAATCTTGGGTCTTCAGCAGGGACACCTTGTACAGTAAGAAAGTTACCATTCTGGTCTAGATAAAGTAAGTCTAGTCTTCCAAGATAGAAACTAAAATCTATTCTAACATTATCATCAGGTCGTACTAGATTACCCGCCGCCGAACCAGTACCTTCAAAGTTTTTAGTCTGAAAAGCAAATGGACTCGCAGATGGTGTTGTTTGACTTTGAACTCCAGGGCGCCAGTCTAATGAATCTCTTAATTCATAGAGACCCTTAGGCGCTTTAGACTCTGGGTCTACCTTAGATACGGTGTATTGAGGAATTTCCTCATATGTTACTTGACCTGTATAAGAGTCTACATCAAAATAATCTCCACTACCATGACCAAAGTAATCATAGACTATCAGTAATTGTCCTACAGGTGTTACAGCATCTGGTTTTCTAGATATTCTACCTAAGTCATAAAACGAATCTCGTTGACCTGTATCTAATAGGAAGTTGGAAGTAACAACTCTATCACCAAGAGTTGTCGCTGTAACATTGGCCCAATAACCAGAGGTAGTACCTGTTATGTTATCATTGGTTGTGAAGATACCAGAAATAGCAACATACTGAATTGTTGTTGATGGTGAGTTGATTATGACTCTACCTGTAGCACCTGTTGCTGTACCTGTAATAATTTCTCCTACCGTAAATGTTCCGGTAGAACTTGCTATAGTTAATGTAGGAGCTACTGGTGTTGTACCTATTGCAGTTGATTCGTATACAGCGTGTAATTTATAAGCATCCGCATATGATAATGAAATAGTTTTATCATCAACTCGTTCACCATAAATTTCTGTATATGTACCTGTACCGGCAGAACCATTAGGTGTGCCTTTATTAGATGCGATAGTTTTCTGCGTCATCTTATTAGCAGTCTTAGCTGCCTGATCCTTAGCACCCACAGTAACAGAAGCTGTTAGAGTCACACCAGCAGAAGTACCTAACAGAGTTGCATCTGTAATTTCTAAAGTCTGAGCACCTGACGCACTAATCGTAGTAGTACCCGCCTTACTGGACGAAAGGTCAAGAATAGTACCATTACCTAATGAACCACTACCAGTGGCAGTAACCGTAAGTGTATAGTCTCTACCAGCAGATGTTGAGAAAAATGTTTCACCAGCATTAGCACTAAATGTAACTTTACTCGATGCGTTAGTTGTACCAGTAAACTGTTTTCTAAATGTGTATTGAGTATCCGAGTTACCACTAGAATCCAATAAGGTCTTTGTACGTTCTTTAGGTGTCTTATAGACTAGGACAACTTCTTCTTCCTCTGCTATCTTGGCACGAATTCTAGTTCCTTTGATTGAACTGACAGCTACAGTCGGTGTTGCGGGGTTACTAGAAATACCTGTCTTGGCAACAGTCATACTTAGATTAGAAGCTATTGCACTCACACGGAATTCTTCTGTAGCACCAGCGGACCCAGACGGTAATTGTATCACATCTTCAACATTAAGTTCTGTTGAGAATAAAGTACTCGTACCTGTGACAGTAGCATTACCGGCCCCAGTAGAAATTTCACCGGTCAAAGTAAACGACTGGTCTAGGTCTACATCAGCCGTATAATCTATCGGTGATGTATCTTGAAAAATCGACTTAACGTGTTGTGTAAAATCATAAGTCGTAACGGTAGATATGACAGGTGAGCTGGTTGAAGTGTCATCAGTTGATAGACTGCTATATAGCACATCATTGGCTGCGAACACACCTTCTACTTGCATCAAGTAAACATCTGCTGCGCCACTTACCGCCGCCACCGCATATCCAGTAGCACCTGACACTGAACCAGTTACTTGAGCATTAGCTGTAAGGGTAGTGATATTGGCATCCATCGTTATTTTAGTGAACATCGAAATATCAAACAAGTAGTTATGATAGATGGCCGCAGCTGCTCCTACTGTTCCTGAGTTAAATTCAAAAGCACGGGATCTGGCCAGACCGACAAATGTTCCATTAGCCGAGAAAGAACCAGGTGTGGTTATTTGAGCATCATACAGTTTTACGAAATCAAAAGGATCAAGCGATGACCCTACCTTAGAAACATCAGGTTGACTATAGACATTCTTTACTTTTGCATAGTTACCTAAGTTGAAAGGTATTGAATCATTATTGACACTCTTAGTTGTTCTTGCCTTATTAAAACTAACATAACTTGTATTTTGTAAGTCTACTTCATATCCATTAACATATGCTTTGCCTGGAGCAATAACGTGAACACATTGAGTCTCTAAACCACCTTGAGCAGCAGTGTAAACACCTCTGTTAGTTCCGTCACTAAGACTTTCTCTAGGCTCTATATCAAAATGTTTTACTACATAGTCGCCCGACTCATCATCTGTGCGTCGAGCTATCATATCTGCAACTATAGTATATTCTGTTGCTTTCTTTCTATGAACTATTAACCCTTCCTTGACTCTAGCCAGTTCTACAAAGTTAGCATCGGATGTATCTGTAAGACTTTTCTTAGCTAGAGTAAGATTTATCTTAAATCTATAAGCACCCTTCGCCGCATAGTTGGATGAACCAGCAGCATTGTCTAAGAGTAGGGGGTCTTCTTCTGGAGTAATTATCGATTCTGTTATTGTAAAACCGATACGATATGAAGGTGTGTTAGTGTATTTGTCCAGAGTAATAGTTTGTGTATCTGTTCTACACATAAACCCACGAACAAAAAAGATACCTTCAGTAATAGCAGCCGCTGAACCAGTGGCAGTTGCTGATGTAGCTAGTAATTGTGATGTGGCTGTACCGGCCGCAATACCATTAATTATCTTATCTGCTGATATAAGTTCATCATCAGTAAACGTCACCGTAGCATTATCTACAGTAGATGTACTTACATACTTAACAAATAGAGTATCGGGGTCACCAGTAGTAGAATCAGTTACTGCATAACCAATAACTTCAGCAGTAACTCCTGAAGTGGCACCAGTAATAACTGAACCATTATATTGACTCAAATAATCGGCTACTGTATCTGCACCATATGTGGATTGAATCTTTACAGCATAATAACTAGGGTCATAACCGACACTGCCAGGAATAACAATCGTACCTTCTTTGAAGAAATGATTACCAAACTGCTCTATCTGATTTTGTAGAATAGTTTGGAGTGTTGTTAGTTCTCTTGCTTGTACTGCGAAACCCGGTCTAAAAAGGACACGATAGAAATCGTTTGTAATTGAAAAATCATCCCAGTAAGGGGCTACGTTAAAATCTGTTTTTGCTGGCATATTAGAACTCTATTATAAGTTTGATATTTTCTGTCTGGTCACTAGCTCGTGTAATAGGTGCTCTGTTCTCTACATAAATTACTTGACCACTGTAGTATTCTATCTCAGGGTTGTTTACTGCACTTACTGTACCAGTTGCTCCACCGGCACCGGTAACAACTTCAGACACGGCAAATGGTGTTAGGTCTTTATCAGCAGCAATACCTGTCCATTGTGTCTGAATGTATTTCAGAACTCTTGTCGAAGATTCCCAATCTACAACCAAACCCTTTGCACCTGATGTACCACCTGTAATAACTTCATCATTGACAAACGTGCCTGGAGTAGGCGACGCTGCAAAGGTAACTGACTTCAAAGCACTCAGTGTATCAGCTGTGGAAATAGTTGTTGTTCCATAATTGTAAGGATCTTTCACAACCGCAATACGGCGGAAGTCCTGGTCAACAACAAAGTCACCAGAACCAGCTGTACCGGCAATGGTTGTGTTAGTCATTATGTAAAAACCACCAAGCTCTTCCACTGCATTAGAACCAGTCCCGCCGGGTGGAGAAATAACAGGTACAACTATCGCTGAAGTACTCGGCGTTCCAATACCAGAAATAGCATCAACGTCGCAATCAGCAAATGTGTATTGTACTGTCTGTGTAGCACCACCACCAACTGCAACAGCGGTGACTGTACTCACAGCACCACTCGCCACAACGAGTGTAAATGTAGCACCAGTACCATCACCACGGAGAGTCTGTGTAGAGTATGTTCCATTTGTGTAACCAGCACCACCATTTGCAACGATATACTGTCCGACAGAACCAGGCACCGCAGCAGCTGCAACTGTGGAATTGGTAGTAACCGCAATAAAGTCAGTTGTCATAAAATTAGTGATCTGTGTGGTTGACAAAGTGTACATATACTTCCAAACATAACTATCAGCAGTCGTAAATTCACTAGTCGATGTACCTGTAGGTTCTGTAGTAGATGTTCCACCAGCGTTGTTATTCATACACTTGTAAACATTGTTTGCAGAATTCAGAACATACATTCTCGTACTCGTAGCAAACATATCAATGCCACCTTCCTGAGTTTGAACAACGGCACTATTTACTGTAGCACCATAATCACCTCTGTACATATCATAAATGACTCCTGTTGTCCAGTTATGTCTAGGAATTGCATACTGTCTGTCTGTAGTTGAAAGTATTTTGGCAGCAAGCATATCCCGATAATACATATAGGGGTCATCAACATTGTCTAGAGGTGTGGGAGGACTAGCATCTGTACCACCCCCTGTAGTGCTTGACCACGCTTGGGGCCTACCTACGAATAAGTAGTAGGTCGTTTTTGCTGTTTCACTAAATGACTCGTAAAATTGTAGAGCATTATTGTGTCTAAATGTGTTTGTGACTATCGCTGCCATGGTATTAGTTCCTGATTATATTTATCTCTATTATTTATAAGGTCCGTTAGGTCTTATACATCGTAACTTGTATTTGCGGCCCTATCTTATTTTTGGTGTTTACATTAGCAAGAGCTGTAAATGTAAGTTCTTCGTAATTCTGACCTCTAAGCCAATCTGGTATTTTGTATCCCGGCATCAGATTCTGTTTCTGTGCCCAACGAACCGAATCTAGTCTCACATTAGCAAGATGAGCCACATTAGATGTTCCATGTTGGCCTCTTGTGCACCCTGTGAATGTGTTTGTTGAAATGCCTGTGTAATCTATCATTTCATCTTCTATCTGAATGGTGCCCTTTGTTGGAAAGTTGGCAGCACTTGTTGAAACAATACTCGTAGCACTGTTATTGATACCTGTAGCCAATGTAGTCAGCGGTATGTTTGCTGTGTAAACACCAATAGCACTTCCACCAGTAGGTGTAAATGTTAGTGTTGAAGTATTAGTGGCAACCATACTCGGCCGGAAAGAGAATCTACTGATATCACCATAGTCAGGCCGTGCTCCAGAACCAGCACCCGTAGCTAATTGTCTCATGTCTATTGAGAATACATGATGTAATGTTCTATCTCTAGCACCTAACAGACCCCATACTTCAAAAACAGTAGCTGTCTTACCACTATCAGCACCAGTAATAGTTTCATCAGCTTCAAAGATGCCTGTTACTGGTAAGTAGACCATAACTCTAACACCATCTTCATATATAGTTTCACTAATCACTTTACCTGTAGCAAGTGATGTTCCACCAGTAATAGTTTCACCATCAGTAAAGGCATCCCCTGCACCAAGTTTCAATGCAGGATTATAAATCTTTCCAGTACCATCACTAGGTTCTGTTGCACCTCTGGCTGGATATGGATTGAGTGGTATTTGATCTGTTGTACCTAAACGCATACCCAGCAATTCAGCAAACACAATCTTGAACAGGTCTTTAGATATCACAGATGTTATCTTAGGAAATCCGGAATATATTAAATTTGCAATATCTACCGCACCAAACACAGCCCAACCAGCTGGATGAACTGAACCAACCAAATCGTTTCTCCAATCTACAATAGATGTTGCAGACTTCACAACATAAGAATAATCCTGGTAATAATAACTGTCTTGAATCTTCTTAGTGATTTCATCTAAGAAACCATCTTCACCAATAAATCTACCTGTTCTATTTACAGCAGTTCCTGTTGACCCTGGCATACTCGTTTTCGTAAATGAATTTATTACAGCAGTTTCGGTTGATGTTCCACCAGTAATTGTTTCTCCAACAATAAATGGAGTAATACTTAACTCAATCTGGTCTAGTTTAATGATACCTCTAGATGTTCTTTGACTTCTAAATCTTCCTGTTGCACCTGACGTTCCACCAGTAACTTCTTCTAAGGCGTCAAATGTACCACTAATACCAGTACATAAAAAGTTAGTAGTGCCAAGAAACTTCAATGAAGCCGCATCTGTATAATGAACGCCTGGATTAATAACATTGATAGCATCAATTTGACCTATACCTGTACCCTTTGCTTTTACAGAACCACCCACCCCGGCACTTGATGTTATGGTAATAGTCGGTAAATCAGTATAACCATAACCTTCTCTAGTAACTCTGACATCAGTAATATCACCAACTCCGGTATCAGTTTCTTGAACAATAAGTGCACCAGAATAGATATCACCTAATTGAGTTTCGTCTTCTAAAATAAATTCATCTGTTGCAACCATACCCAAGTCTTCTTCACTATCCACATAAATGATTGGTGAATCTGTGAGTAAGACTACAGTGTATGCTGTAACAGGATATTGAGCACCATCTTCTACCCTATTCATCCCATAGACTGTTTCGCCTAATGTAAAGCTACCAGAGGTGAGATTGTAAGTAATAGTTTTTGAATCTAACTCAACATCTACTACTTTGGCAAGAGCACCAGAAGTGTTCCCTGTAATGGTTTCACCTATCAGAAAAGTTCCTGTAGGTGTTTCATAAGTGAATTCAGATTCCTCCATTATCATTTCGCCAGGATATCCAGCGGTTCCAGACTCTGTTAGAATTCTAAACTGTCCAGTTAATGTTCCAGTCTCTGGAGCAATACCGCCATTGACTACAGCTACTTCACCGGCCAAGTTGACACCACCAGCATTAGAGTTATCTACAACAAATTTATCACCAATGACATATCCAGTACCACCAGCGTCTACAATAATTTCTTCTATCGTACCTCTGGTTAATGTCTCAATGGCCACCAAACCATTATTACCAGTATCAGAAGAAATAGTAAGAGCATCAGTAGATGAAAAATATTGACTAGATGAAAAGTCAGTCGCAAGGACATCTCCCTTATCTATGATTTCAGAAATCTTACCATACAATGTTCTACTTGTATCTGTGTTATCTGGACTGGAAATTGTATGACCGACATAAAAGGTTCCTACTTCACTACTAGGATTTATAATAATTTCAGTTACTGTTTCACCACTCAACCCATACTGAAATACACTATCAACAACTGCTGTTGCTTGAGTAATAACTGGGTAACCTAAATCTGCATATGCACCACCTGGCTCAATAGACAAGTCAACTGCCGACGGCATTGTGATAGTTTGACCTATCATATCTTGTAGGTTGTGTGTTCCATTAACATTCTGTTCATTCAGTATCTGTGACCCATCTTCCATAAGGATAAAAATGTCACTAGTGTCTGTTGAATCTTCCATTAAGATAGTAGAGTTGGTTGCATAGATTCTTAAAATAGAATCATCAGACCACTTACCATCAGATACTCTGAGCATATCTTTTGTTGGATAGGTAATATCAACTTCTTCATCAAGAAGAATTCTGAAAAATAGTTTGTGACCTTTCTTTGAACCTTTAGCTCGGTAAAGGTCTTTAATATTTTTCAGAAGTTTTCTCTTATCAACACCATCAGCCAAACTATCTGGAATAGTTCGCATATAGGCTTCTTTGAATTCTGTGAAGAATGAATCTATTGTATTATCAACGTCATCATATTCTAACAGTTGCATTACATTTTGAACTGGGTTAGCTGTATAAGAAGTAATCACTCCGGTTGCAAGTGATATTGCCCCGGTCACAGTCTCACCAATAATAAATTTATTCTGTGATGATATGAATAGACGAGAAGCAGCAGTTACATCTTCACAACGAACTGATGCGGTTGCTTTGGATGTACTACCTGTAATTGTTTCACCATTTTTAAACGAACCAATAGTTCTTACTCTTGCTCCATCAACCGTATCATAATCTTCCAACTGAATAGTTTGGTCTTGACCTAATCGATAACGGTTAGTATCTTCTAAAAGTATTGTACCAGGAGTAGCCACACTGTTGAGATTACCATCTTCTTGAGTAATACTAGCAACAATACCTAAATCGGTTAGTTTAAGTTCTGCAGATTCTAAAAACTCATAGTAGCCTTTTAGAAACGCTACAAAGTCTGGATGGTCAGCCTGTACAAAATCTGGCTGTTGGTTTGGAACCTGAATAGAGACCTTACTAGTAATTGTGGCCATTAGGGATTATAAGAACTCACAGTTGTATAGTTCACACCAGCATCAGACGCACCGGAAGCAATAGTATCAACCACACCAGTTACTGATAAGTTGGTTGTATCTATTTCTAATATCTGATTCCTAACAGGCACGATATCATTAGAGTCTGGTTGGACTGTAATACGAATATATGTTTGTGCAATACCATCATAGTTTTCTACTGAAGCAATATCTTCTTTAGTCAACGTAACAGTTCCACCTATGAGTACTCCACTAGTTGTATATGTCACTGTTCCAACAGACGCTGCCTTGTAGACTTTAACTGAACCAGAAACATAATACGCCTTTATCAAACCGGCACCATCATCTTCATAATACCAAACATTAGTAGCATCACCAGTATACTTAAATCCAGAAGAAGATAATATTCCACCGGCAGTTATTCCCGCAGTGCTTGCTGCATGGCCACTATGAGGATGGTAAAGGTTATTCTCAAAATTAATAGTGTATGCTGTCGCCGTTCCTGTTGTAGGTTTGAAAGTCTTACTCATTTTGATAGTAGTAATGTTCGACATAATAGCAGGGTCGACTTCATCTATCATGGTAGTGAATGGTGAATATCTAAAGATACTTTCGTGTTTCTCTAAATTGTCATCAGACCACGTGCCTATCGCCGCTGTAATGTCGCTAGCGAGATTTGCAGCAGTCTTGGTTGTGATAGTACTATTGTACTTGAAATTGACCGTAGGAATGATTTTAGTTGTTTCTGGGTCTAATATGACAGGTGTAACAGATACAACATTGTAATCTTCTAAAGTGGTAACGATAGAAGTCTTCGTAGCCTCTGTTAGTGCAGTACCTGTCTTCGGTCTGATACTAATATATACTTTACCATAGACTGCTGGGTTATTATATTCACCACCCCATACAGATATAGACTCTACATTGGGGTAGATAGTAGGTACAATCGCCGCATAGTCTTTAGCGGTTACTGTTCTATTCTGTGCCGCATAACTAAAGGGAGCACTGAGTTTTATTGACTCCATAGTTTCTGCAACTGCACCACCAGCTGCCGCACCTATTACTGTGACTGTAATATCACTAAAACCAGAAATAGCTCCAGAGGCAGTAAACGCCACAGCACCATTTGCCGCGGCCGCATTAGTAATGACATATGACAAGATTACTACATTACCTTCATCTACAGCATCGCCAATAATACCATCACCAAAATAAACTTCCCATTGGTTATCTACAGTCTCTTGGACAAAAAATGCCTTTGTAGTGGCCGTGATAGCTACCAAAGATGTGGCCGCCAAATATGTTGTGGTTGTAGTCGAGGCCTCTGTTTCTTTTAGAGTTACCGATAGAGTAGAAATATCTACACCTTCATTGGGAATTACAAACCGTTGGTCTGCATCATTTAGGTCTACAGTAAAACGAGTAGTCGTCCAACTTCCTTCGTGAACAGGTATTCCAGTACCAGAACCAAATACATATAAACCAGCATTAGGTTGAATTGTTCTACTGGTAGTATTGACAAAGTTGTAGCCTACCCCATTGATGGTTGTACTAAAAGCATACCCGGCCGGCATTAAAATATTGGCACCGGTGGCATCATTTACTTGTACTTCCAAATAAGCAGTGGGTGCCTTTGTAGATACGGGAGTATAACCTAAAGCCTTTGCATGAGAGGCAACACTATTTCGTTTCTGTGCGGTATCCAAAAACATTTCGTTAGCCAACATATTAGCTAAGAACGCATTGTAATGTGTGTTGTAGGCAAGAGTATCTAACATAATATTCAAGCCTGAACCTTCAAAGTCATAATCGGTAAACTCTGACTGTCCTTTAAGATACGTTTTCAAATTAGACTTGATACTATCGAAATCTAATTCTGTAATTTCCATCTTACCTTTTACATTTAATCCTGCCATTATCGTAATCTCTGTAGGAAGATATCTACTTCCTCGGTTTGCTGAGGTGCGTTTCTAACATTGAATTCTATCTTACAAGATAATTCGTTATTGTCTATGTTATCATTAAACGATACATTAGTTACCTCTATTCTTGGTTCGTATTTCTGCAATTGTTCCTGTATTCTAGAACTTAACAATGCCTTGATAGGAGCAGTAAAGTTTTGAAACAATGCAGCTCGTACACCTGTTCCTATCTCTGGATGAAATGGTTTTTCCCCAGGGTTCAATAAAACGATATGACGAACCGCACGTTTTATATCTTGTATGTCTGTAACAGTAGATACATCACTTGTAACTGGATTACGAGTAAAGTACAGACTGATATCTTTGTATATAAAGTTATCTCTGGGACTGTTATTTACGGATTGAGCATCATCAAATCCGGTGTTATATTCTGTGGCTGCCATTTAGTATATTTATCTTACTTCCCCTGACCTCTGTACTTTTTATAACTTCGCTTTTGATTCTTATTTTTCGGCCGACTTCTAACTGACCTACCTATTGATGTTCTCTTTTTTACAGGCTCTCTGTATATAGAAGTACTGAATTGTTTAGCCATTCTTCTTCCTCGGTGCTTTCTTATGTTTCGGTTTATTGTGGTGATGGTGGTGGTGATGTTCTTCTATCGTCTGAATAATCTTTTCCTTTCCCCAAAACACCTGTACTAAACCATACACCATTAACCCAAGTCCAGTAAACTTCGCCAACTCAAACATTACTAAAGTTCCTGCTACTATCATTATTATTCCTAATCCTACTTCTCTGTCTCTTACAAAATCCTTCAATTGTTCCAACATTTAATTTCTCCATTCTTTATGTTACTGCATATACTGTAGATTGTGCTACAGAACTAATTATTTCTCCTCCGTATCCATCAGTCTCACATCCTATTTTTTCTCCATTGACATATACACTAGGGGAACTGGAAGATAGAGCTACTTGATGTGTCGGACCACAAGGGTCAGTACATAAAAGATGTGTGGTATCTAAATCTCCTATTCTTACTACTCCATATCCTACAGCAAATACATCAGTTGAACATTCATCAGTAGTTGTCGTTCCCTGACAACAATGTCCTGTTGTTACTGTGTCTTGAGCATCACCTCTTGCTACTTTTTTGTCTGCCATATTTTCTCCTATTCACACGCTGTCGGGGGATCGGTTACTGGGTCAGGTGTGTTTGGTGCAATTATTCTCGTAGATGGATTATATCGTTTGGGTCCTACCGGCCCAAGTGGTTCTTGTTTCTTGGGTCCTTGCTTATCCACATCATATCCATTCCAAGGCTCTTCCATTATTGAATTTTTATCACCTACCCAAACATAGGCATCTTGGTCTTCATCATATACTTTCTCTCCCGATGTTGCTGGATATGTTTTAGTCACATATGCACTCAACCCTAATTGCATATCAACTATCGTATCATGTAAATTACGAATATTCTCTCCACCATAACCTGGGTTAGTGTTAATGTTAAGTGCCAAGTCTGTTAAACTTGTACCTTGTGTTGAACGTGGGTTGGGTATGTCTATAGATAATAGAACCATTGTCTCAGGAATAAATGCTCGCATTGCACCTGAAGCCCCTTCAGCAGTATCCGGCGAATTGGGTGAAGTAACACTAGCCGAACCAGCCGCCGTAGCAGCTTCACCAGAAGTATTCAAATGAATTTCACCACCAGTTTCTTTTATCTTACTACTCGCACCTGCCTTAATACTAAAATCAGTTGAGGCTTCTTCTTGAATCGCAGCGTTAGATTTTATATTAATGTCAGAACCAAAGCCCGCACCAGATTGTGTTTCTATATTAATCTTACCACTACTACCAGATGCTGTCCCTGCCTTAATGTTAATATTGTAACCAGAGTCCATAGAAACATTACCAGAAAATGTTTGAATATATCGGTATGCCCGAGCACTAATATGTCCAGTACTGGATTGGTCTGTATGGCCTATTGCTTGAATATTAATATTACCAGAACTAGTAAGAGTGTCATCTGAAGAACTATCAGCTTTTATGTTGATTTGTTTTATCGCCCAGATATCAACATCCTGAGTACACGACTTAATATCAAAATCAAGATAAGCAGAGTCAATAATTTTTCCAGCTTGGGATGTTCTGTTTATGTCATTAGTTAATGTGGTAAGATAATAAGCTCTATTCGCATAATCATTAATATCTTGAGTATGAGATTCTCTATAATGATTCATCCACGCCATCAGTTCCATATCTTCTGCCGCAGAAATATGAATGTCGCCTTGTGGTTTACCTTTCAATAATGTCTTAATACCAATCGGGTTTTGATCTGACTGCATAAAGATACCATACTCATGTGGTTTATCTTCATTACCCACCATATCAACTTCCAGATGCCCCGCCTTCATTTTTATTTTAGACCGTTCTAAAGGATTTCTAGAACCAGCCCTAGTTGTATCAGTCTGTGCTGGTGTTACTCCAGTAGCGTGCAAGTTAATGTGACCGTCTGCCTGTAAGTTGATATCACCATCAGACTTCATATTGATATTTCGTTTTGAATGAATATCTAAATCACCACCTGACCATAACTGTAACTTCCACTTTGCAGAAATGTCAGCCCGGTCATTGTAACGAATCATTACTTCATCATCAAACGTATGTACCACCTTACCTTTGACGTACATATAATCATCATGTAACCGAATGTCGTAGTTATCACCTTTGATATATTCTGTTTTAGTACCATTGTGGTCTATTTCATAATTTGTGCCTGACCTATGAAATTGTGATATTCTCTCTGCCCCAGGTGTGTCATCATACTCCATAACGTGACCTGACTCAGATTCATAAACATTGTTGAATGGGTATCGTGCATTGTAGTCTCCGGTTGGTTGATTCCAAAAACCTAGATGTTCAGCTGGTACACCTTCTACTCCGGTATCAGGATCAGGTGAACCAATGTTTATCTGTCGTTCCCGCATATCAGCTTTCCAACACAACGACCAGTGTGGGTTGTGTGGTATGACTACACCTCCACCTAGATAATCAGAAAACTTAGTAGCGACTACCGCAGAACCGCCTGGGACAGCTGTTCCTAAACCAGTACCACCTGATGACCAAGTAATACCACCTGGCCCCGACCATACATTACCATCTACTGTTCCAAGTTTCATTACAAAATTATCTGAACTGGCAGAACAAGACAACAGACGGAAAATACGACCGTTGATTTCTTGCATACCACGAACACCAGCAATCTGTACAATGTCACCAGCCTGCAATAATGGTTTCGTTGGATGACCTCTACTCAAGTCAGGATCAGAAAAATACGATGTACGGTCTCCCCACAAACTTGCTGCAGTTGTTACAGACATTCCATCTGTAGTAGAGATTGGAATACCACCCATAGCAAGTGTACTCGTATCAGGTTGAGGTACTACAACCAAATCATTCTCACTAACATCTGCCCACTTGATATCTTGTCTACCTTTTTCAGGATCATTTATATTATAGATGCCTGTACCATAATGACCGTTATTAAATAGTGTCATTACAGTTTGACGTTCTGTAGGACTTAGATGTCCTTTCGCAACCCAACGGACTCTAGGATAAGGTACTCTAAAGTCTTCCCCATCAGTACCCCAGGCACCGGTCTCATTTCCTGTTCCACCCCAACTCGCCCGTGTGTCTGCCGGTGAAATACCTGTCATACCCGCTGGGTCTTGAGAGTTGGCAGGCATATCTCTTGTTACTGGAAAGTCTGGTCCCCACGTTCCACCTTTAGAACCATAGTCTCTATCTTCGGACCAGAACTCTGGCTCTAAATAACCAGTAGAAAAGATAACACCTTTACTTCCCTTTTCTTCTCCCCACGCATATGCCTTTCTCTTTTCTTCTCCAAGATCCTCACCAGTAACATCCTTACCACTTTCAACTACAACAGCACCAACATATGATGGTGACTCATCTTGACCTTCTTCCGAATAGGTATAAGAGTCTGCCCAGCGAAATGTTCCAAAGTGAGTCCACGCTGGAGCAAATCTTTCATCCATTGTAATTCTTCTGGTAGTTTTAAATAAAGCGTGAAGCATATCAGAATGTGTTGCTCTAACTATTGGAGGTGCAACACCATCCTTAAACGGACCCCATAGTGGTAGATTGTCTTTCGCGGGATCAGACCCCGGACCTAAATCTTGTATATCCGGATGATCCCCACTACCACCTACTTCAATTCCAGTAGCCCAGTTAGGCACTCTTGGAATACCCTCTTTAGGGTCTGCGTTATCTAGTAACGGAGGTTTTGTTGTTGGTGTAAATGGAGATAGACCTGGGTTTCCATATGATGCATCACTTGGGCGATTTGGAATATTTCTTTGGTCTACAGTCGGATCAAAGAACCCCTTTTCATAATCTTTATATTCTGTTGCTGACCCGGGAATTTCTGTAGAATACTTTTCCTGCCACTTCTTATAGTCACCTCTAGACTGCCCCCACGCACGGCCTTTTCCCGCAGGGCCACCTCTGAATGCTGTGGTAGTATTGTCACCTGGAAGTAGACCCATCACAATCCAATCTTGTAATGTGCCTGGGTCTTTCGCAAACCCACATACCCACGATCCTTCTACCACCGCTGTAGATACTCCTACACCACTCATCGCAGTTGCTGTTGCTGGTTGCATTACAGTAGACCACGGTAGGTCTTTTGTTAGTATCTTTTCTTTAGACTCATCGTGTATGCCTAACCATCGAACTCTTACACGACCAAGTTGTTCGGGGTCAAATCTATCTTCGACAACTCCAATACCCCAGCTAAACCCATCCATCCCTAAGAAGGCCATTATTTAATCCTCTTACTGAAAAACTCAAAATCGTCCATATGTGGTATTATTACAACAGGCACTTCTTTAATATTCAGTTCTCTTG
>Ga0208179_1000723_pt1 | contig 19453 bp, 16 predicted proteins | sample Malvired_Geostar_FD_184238 | JGI IMG/M metagenome (GOLD analysis project Ga0208179, IMG submission 184238) | Marine viral communities from the Global Malaspina Expedition - Malaspina viral metaG DeepMed_Geostar (SPAdes) (version 2) | ecosystem: Environmental > Aquatic > Marine > Oceanic | place...
TTATTAGCCTCTTGCATGGTGGATGTAGGGCTATCTGCAAACATCGAGAGATGGCCGTCATCACTAAAGTAGTCGTTATTCGCAACTCCACCCAACCTACCGCATAATTCGCAACTGACCGTTATATAAGTCTTAAAATCCAGAAGTAGTTTAGCCAAGGTCATCACCATCCTAATTTTAGATTACACCGTTCCGGTGGTTTGTTGTCTCTATTGGGTTGAGTATAACAGGTTATTACAGAGTGTCAAGGTTTATTAATAATTCCAGCCCCTAGCCCGAATGAATGCCAGCGGTCCTGGGTAAATCTGTCACATTGAATAATCGCCTCAAAGGCCTGGCCTACGTTTGGAACCTGGTCATTTTCAGACGGCGTGATAGATATTAAATGCCCCTGGTCATACCGCAACATATCCGCAATATAATTGGATGGAGTAGCCCCGAAAGCAGCTTTGCCTTGAACGTGAATAGTGTACATTGATACATCTCCTATTTTTTTTGCCTGGTATAGCTAGTTCACAAATAGCCAAGTAATACGTTATCCGCGTCATATACTGAGATACAGTAGTACCCATCTCCGGCGGTATAGGGTCGATAATGCCACGCGGAGCCGTCATCATACTGGCCTAAAACCTGGCCGGTAATCGCGAGGTCATTTCTCCGCAACATCTCACAATCAGCGGTTATTTTTTCCAGTGATCGAGAGACTCTTACGTTGCATGGGTTGTCTTGCAGCGTCATCTATTCACCTATCGCCTTATCCCAGGCTTTGGATGCGTTAGTATTGAGGCTATCGTCACCCGTTAGGACACGCGCTAGAGTGTCTAGCTGGCTAAACAGGCTTGACGCATCCATACCGTATTTTCTGGCTACCATAGGACATTTAAACGTGGCCAGGTTCATCATAGTGCCAACGTAGCCGTCATTATGGTAGGCCATAGCATAGAACAATAGGTGCCCGAATGGCTTTTTATCTATGCTTGGCGCGGATCTATAGAGTGTTCCGCGCTTGGTTAATATCTGGCCTATAGCTAACTTGCACGTTTCATAGTCTGGCAATGGCACAGAAGAGCCCAACATCACGCGGTATTTTTCGATTAGGTCCAAGTTAAACTTGATTCTATCTTGCCTAAAATCTACGGTTGAACTAGTCATAATTACACCTTATCCTTTTTGAATTCGTGGCAGCGTGACGCATTGATTCCCCTGGAATGTTTCGACCAATGTTTAACAATGCATAGGGTATGGATTGAATGCCGCCCGTCTTGTTGGAATTTTCGGGTTTTCTTTCCGCAACATCTGCAATTAGTCATAACATCAACACCTTATCCTTTATATTTTTATGATTGGCTAGGGGATATCCCCTAGCCGACAGCCTGTTAATTTCCCCATTTTTCCTGCCATGTTCCCCGGTTCCCATGCTCAGTATGGCTATCCCACACGGCACGATGTGCTTTAGGCCATGATGACGGGGATTTAGTGGTCTGTAACATTTCCCTATGGCCATATGTCCTAGATCGTGAATTTCTGCCCCGCCTGCCATATGACAGCCTAGGTGATGAACCCTCTAGGTCATACATAAGTTTTTCATGTATAAAAGTTTCTAATTCTTCCATCGTGAATCCCTTAGATATCAAGGTACTAACTTTGTGAATTGCCATAACATCAACACCTTATCCTTTATAAATTCGTGTTTATAAATTACCTAGATTATGGTTGACAGGAATTCTAAACCTTTACCAATACCATTTGGCCAGTAATTAACGGCATTAACGGATTTAAACGTGTAGTACGGTGTGGACATATCGTTACCGACCCCATAACATAGTTTATTGCCCTTACTTTCAGCATCTAATCGCATGTAATCCAGCATAGATTTATAGCTCTTGAATTCTTTAGTATTAATCATCTAATTACCTATCCTTTATATTTTGTTTATTAGGCCAGTTCCAAGTATTAGCAGTACTAATACTCAGAGTGGCGCAATAAAGCGCGTGTACGGTCTTTAATGAACCGCTATAGCGATCGGTATGTTTAATGCCGGGTTACCACAAGCATGGGTCTTAGCGGAACAATCGCCACATTTGCCAGGACACACAAAAACCTTTTCATGTCCTAACTTTTTTGATGCATCCATAACAGCCTGTTGATATTTAAGCCAGTTAGAACTTTTGCGTATCTCTTTGCTTGTGTTCCCCTTGGGCATATGTATATCAGTTTTTACAGCTATAAATTCGCCTCGCACGATTGGCAATTGAGAGACTCTAGCTTTTACATTGGCATATAGTGGCGATTCGTATTTACTCCCGCCTGATAGGTTAAGAATGTAATTAGTTGGGAAGTCTTTACCAGTTGCCTGATAATCAAGGAATATTTCCCAGGATTTACTGTATCCATATATGCGTAAATCTTGCCTGGCTTTGGCCAGGTTGAACCAGTACTCCAATACGCGTAACGTTGAAATGTCTCCATCCACGTATAAGCGTACCGTTTCATTTTTGGGAATAGACATAAAAGCATTGGTTATCTCTTGCCTACCATTAAAACTCATTAATCTGCAAGTATTAACCAGTTGACGCATGAACGCGCCGGGATAGCGGAAAGCTTTAAAACTGTAACAATAGGCAATACATGAATCAGCGCCCGGACACGTGACCAAAGGTAGAGCTGAGAAGCTTTGGAAGGGCAATTTTAAATTACCATTCGATGCAAAAATAGCTAGACCTTTATAGTCAAAACCATAAAACCAATTGAATAGACGATTATAAGATTCCGCCCATGTTCCTTTATGCATCCCATGCTTAGCCTTGAATATGGCATCACTTGCCCATGATAACGGCATTACTGGTAAAGGTATGTCTAAACCGTCTTGCCTGGCGGTATATGCTTTTATGACATCCTGGGCAAATGATAATAATTGTTTTCTATTGGCAACAGTTGCAGTGGTAATCTTTACCTTATCGTTACCATTGGCCAGGTTAACAAGATTAGCATAAGCTAATTGGTATCTGGTCTTGTCTGTAGTGGATAAATCATTTTCTATTAAATGCGTGAGATACCTTAGATTTAAATTGGTCGTTAACATCATCATCATCCTATAAATTAAATTTTGTGATAGCCTGGTTTTCTAGTCTAGCTCTCCAATTGAGACAAGGTAACATTCTGTTATGATGGATTGCTTTATAGCTTTGGCGTGTTGAGTTCCTTGCATGGATAAAATGTAGTTCACTAGTTTCTGATTATCTATATTGATTAGATTGTCTTGTGTGATGGGAAAGTCTCCTGGGAGATTGTATTGATTGACAATGTCGAATAAATCAATGTTGTTACTCTCTAACACACTACGATTGCCTACTTGGTTGATTCGATTCTTCCTATCTATGTAAAAATACATCTTAGTCATCACTTACCTATCCTTTATTTATTGGATCAATTCCGACCAATAGATTCTATTGGTCGGAGTGAAGCACTAAATAATTACCTTTGATCCGCTGATATGGGAATGAGGTTTTGCGTATTCAACGTGAATTTTGAGGTATTCTCTTGTGTTGCTATGCTTGAAGTAATCAATGTCTAAACGTGATTCTATATGCTCGCTATTCATATACATGAAATTGCCAGCATAATTGGTATCATTCTCGTTATCTGTTAAATGGCCTTGAGCTATAGCTTGCTGAAAAGCTATTTCATGGTCTCTGATAAAAATATTGTCTTGGCGTGTGGTGTCCATCTCTCATTACCTACCTTTATTTGATTAGTCAATGATATCTTATAATCTCTAATATAGCAAGTATTTTAGAGCAATTTTCCAAATTGGTTTGATCTGCTAGAATTGGCTAATGCTAAGTAAACGCCAGGAACAATTCGCACAAAATATAATTAGCGGTATGTCATTAACAGAGTCATACATTGACAGCTACAAGTGTCGCGTAACAGATCCGGCAACAATCTCTCCTCGAGCTAGTAAGCTAGCCAAAACAGACCAGATACAGACCAGACTAGCTACTTTGAGAGATGAAATAAATAAGCCAATAGTCCAGGATCTAGCGATTAGCAAGGAAATGATAGTGTCTGAAGTCTTAGAGCTAGGGAGAAACGCAGACAGAAACGCAGACAGACTCAAAGCTTACGGGCTAGTTGCATCAATGTTAGGATTCAATATAGTCAAATCAGAAGTTACCACGCAATCAACGAATATCAATCTGTCATTCAATGATTTAACCATGAACGAGTTACTCCGGTTAGCTAATTTGAATCAAGGGAGCATAGTCGATGGCTCAGTGGTTGACTCTGAAAGTGGCAGCTAGTGGTTGCGGTTGCTGGCCTCTTGTCTCTTGATTGATGGTAGGGGTATGGTCCCTTGAAACCTTGAGCCGGAGGGGGGATATCCGACGGTACCATAAGGCCTGGGGGTACTAGGAGGGCGGAGGGGGTGCTAGCGACAGATTCCCATTTTTCAAACTTCACATATCCAGGAATAACCAGGCCCTGTATACTTACGTCATGATTAGGAGAATCCGTGCTAATTATCCAAGAATACTGGCCGTGGTGATGATTGGTCTGACTCTTTTGGTCTGGACAGTTTTCGGGATTCTGTTTTGCGTTCTGCAAATATTTTATTTTAAATTTTTAAAGTTCTTGTCTCGGCTTCCCCACTGAGTGATGGCCGATGAAGTGTTACGGCAATGTTAGATACGAATAACGACTTGTTACGGCATGTTCTGCAATGTTACGCAAAGTGTTACGGCACTACCGTAACATGTTCTGAGGTGTTACGGCAGATGTTACGGTCCATCGATTTATATCTGGACAGACAAAAGCTAGATACAAAACCATGTTCTATAACATCCTTACGAAGCGTAACAGAACACCTCCTCCCCTATAGGGGAGGTGTTCTGGTAGCCTGTTTCGGAGTGTTACGGTGAAATAATATGACAATAAAACCTTACTACTCCCACGGTGGGATAGAGATTTATCATGGAGACTGTCAGGAGATTCTGCCGAGTCTTGGCATGGTTGACTTAGTGATGACTGACCCACCTTACGGCATTAACTTTCAGTCACGGTACAGATCGACTGGCAAGGGGATAAACTCTGGCCCGCGGGCTTCAAGTTATAGGTTCCCCAAGATTCAAGGAGACCGTAGTACTGGTGCAGGTATTATTGAGGAATTGATCTCTATGGCTGATATGGGAACTTATGTTTGCACTCGCTGGGATGTCTTTCCATATCTACCTCTTCCGAAGAGTCTCCTGGCATGGGTAAAGGACGATTGGTCTGCCGGGGACTTAGAGCATGAGCATGGCAAGCAGTGGGAAGCGATATGTTTTTATCCCGGCCCGGGACATAGATTTATCAAGCGTATTCCCGATGTTATTCATGTTCCAAGAACAATCAATCACTACCATCCTACTGAGAAACCTGTAGAGCTTTTCCGTCAATTGATGGTAGCCAATCACGGCAATCTCATATTAGATCCATTTATGGGTAGCGGAACAGTCCTGAGGGCTGCTAAAGATCTAGGCAAGCGGGCAATCGGCATAGAGATTGAGGAAAGGTACTGTGAGATAGCTGCAAAGCGGTTATTCCAAGAAGTGATGGTTTTAGCATGACATTAACTGATGAGACAATTCGGGAGGCCAGCCATCTTGCACGGTTGGAATTGGCAAGAAGGAGTTTCGATCACTTCCTTCCTTTTGTCCGGGTAATCGAACCCGGAACGGGGATGGTGGAGTTAGAGCAGTGGCCTCATCTTGACGATGCGATCAGCACTCTTGGCAGCAGCAAGATGGTTGTCTGGGCCAAGTCGAGGCAGATCGGCATTACGACCATTCTTTCGGCCTTTGTCCTCCATCATGCTTCTTTTACGCCGAATGCTCTTGCGCTGGTTTTCTCTAAAGGGGAGAGGGATGCCTGGGAGTTCCTGTCCAAGTCGAGAGCGACTTACGAGTCCTTGCCGCCGGAACTCCAGCAGCCGTTAAGTCAGCCGGACAACCGGGAGCAGATGACCTTCCAGGACGGTGCGAGGATTATTACCATGCCGTCCACTGAAGCTGCCGGTCGTGGACTGAACCCGACACTGGTGGTAATTGACGAGGCCGATTTCCATGAATATCTAGATGCCTGTTACAACTCGGTGAAACCGGGCCTCGATGATAATAACGGCCAGTTGGTGGTGACATCTACTGTTAATCCCTACCGGATGGGGTCTTTATTCCAGCAGTTGTACCAGAATTCCCCGGTTAATGGCTTTAAGAAGTTGTTCTTTGGCTGGAGAGTTCGTCCCAACCGTGACCAGCAGTGGTATGACGAGCGGAAATCCCAGTATCCCGACCAGGCGTTGTTCCAGAAGGAGCATCCCGAAACGGAAGAGGAAGCTTTTGCTCCCGCGAGAGCTATCGCCGCCTTTGACATGGACATATTGAGCCAGATGAAGCAGGACCTGAAGGAACCGGTAGAGAAAGTGACTCTTGGCAATGGTATACAGGCCAATATTTACCAGCAGTTCCAGGAAGGGAAGAGATATGCCGCAGGTACGGATACATCTCACGGAGCCGGACAGGACTTTGCCGTTACCGTTGTTTTGGACAGTGTAACCGGGTATATAGTAGCTGATATATGCAGCCAGGTTATCAATCCCACGGAACTCGCCGTGGCGTCCGTGGATTTATTAAATAGATATGATGCTCCCATATGGGCAATTGAAGATAACGACTGGGGGATCTTGACTATAGCTATGGCCCAGGACTTGAGATATAGAAGGTTGCATTACCGTGACTCCGACCATCCGGGCTGGCACACCTACGATACTGCCGGGATGTCGGGAGGTTCCCGGTACATCCTCTGGGGTGACCTGATAGAAGCGGTTCACAGCAGGTCGATAACTGTCCCGAACCCCGAGGGACTGTCCCAGTTTTTCACCGTTATACGAAACCCGGAGAAAAGAGGTAGAATAGAAGCCCAGTACGGGACCCACGATGACTATCCTATGGCCGTGGGAATGGCATGGCAGATGAGACAGTATGCCCGTCCTTCCGGCTCGGAACGTGGTCGCAGGGCAAATCCCCACCGCCGGAGACGGCGAGGCTGGGCGAGATGGAGTTAAGATATGCCATTTAGCGGCTTTGAAGACGAACCGGACGCAAACGTAATTGACCAGTACCGATCTCACTTGAAAGAGGTCTGGACCAATGCCCACCGGAAGTGGGAACAGTACGATGCCTACTATTTCCGTACCTACTCGGTATGGGAGGAGGCCGAAGCTCATACCCGTCCAGGCTGGTTAAAACCGGCAAGACCCACTTCCGTGGTAGATAACGCAGTAGACCACCAGCTTGCCTCCGAGCCGACTCCCCACAGGAACCCGGCAAGGCAGAGCGAGGAGTCACGGAACAACGCTGACCGGGTGGAAGAAGGTCTGAAGGCCATTCTTGACGAGGCTTCCCTGCTTGAGCCCGCTTTGACATGGAAACAGCAGGGGAAGAACCTGGTCCACCTTGGATATTCCATCCATGAACTGGGACTTGACTCAAATGTATTGCAGAGAAGGACCGAGGAACCGCCGAGAGGAGATGACTCTGAAGAAGATTACCGTGCCAATATGCGGCTTTTTGAACACTACCGCCGGACGGCTATGCCTTTCAGGACTCGTTCGCCTCACCCGGCGAGGATTCTCCTTGATCCGTGGGAAAAGCGACCTAGAATTGCTATCCGTCATGCCCGCAGATTCTCTCAGGACCTACATGAACTCACGGTTGCAAGGAAAAGCCGGGGTAGACCTGTTGATATCTGGGAAGTACGAAATAACCGGCCCTTTGAACTTATACTGACCGATGAATACTGGACCGAATGCTGGCATGCCATGATGATATCCGGCTACGTGACCGGAACCGGGCGTGAGTACAGCACCATGAAACGGATGCTCTTCACCGAGAAGAATACCTGGGGATTTGTCCCCTATGCCCATGCCTACGCCGGATTCGGTCAGGAGCCTACGAATTCCGACAGGATAGATCCGGCCAACCTGGCCGTTGGTATCCTAGACCCGGTCTTATCCGATATCCGGGCACAGGCACAGGCCGTTTCGGGCAGACATAACGCTCTAATGGACGCTTCCTTCAATCCCATAGGTACACGCATGGGAGCGGATGAACTCCGTGACCAGCTTGACCAGGGAGATATCATCGAGATGTCCGACAGGAGCGATGTCTGGCGAATGGATATCCCTCAACTGCCGAGATGGATGTTCCAGACCGAGGAGTGGCTCTCCCGTGACATAGAGGAAGGGACTTTCTCAAGAGCCCTTGCCGGTGTCAGGGAGCAGGGAGTCTCAACCGTAGGTCAGCAAGCCATACTTTCAACCGCCGCGGGACGCAAATTCGTAGCTGTTTCAAGGCAACTTGAGCATTTAGCCTCGGTTGCATCGTCCCAGATACTACAACTTATCGACCTGTTGGACCTGAACCTGACAATCCGGGGGAAAATCATCCGGCCTTCCTATATCGAGTCCGATTATTCGGTTAATATCAGCTTCGATCTTGTCGATCCGGTCCTCCAGTTGCAGCAGAGACAACTCGGCTTGCAGGAAGTACAGGCTGGACTCAAGTCTATGGAAACTTACTGGGCCGCAGATGCCCGGCTTGAGGACGCATCCGGTGAAAGGAAGCGGTTACTGATGGACTGGGTCAGGAAGAACCCGATGATCCACCAGGCCCTCGCTATGGAAGTGGCGAAGGAAGAAGGTATAGAATCACTGGTAGAACGGGCCCTGTCGATGGCACAGGGTGGTGAGGAAGGTGGTGGAGCAGGTGCGGCTCCCATACTGGGACCGGACGGAATGCCGATGGACCAGACGATGGGACAGGACCAGCTGCGGCAGGGCCTCACGCCAAATACGATTAATCCAAGTCAAATCGGTGCGAACCTGGCCGGGTAAGAACAGGATGGAGTGAGAATGCCGAGAGTAAATGAATTTACCGAGATTGTTCACCTTCTAAAGGACGAGATAATGAGCGGGAAGAAAGACGCTGCTAAGTCCAAGGCTATTCCCTTCGGACAGGAGCGGGTACAGAGCCGTGCCACTGCCGTTAACAGGTTTAACAACCTGAGTCCGGGAGATAAACAACGCTACATCGAGGAACAGGGGCTGGATAATGTCCTGAAAATGCTCCGTGGAGGTAAATAATGGCACATGAACCGGGTCATCCAGAAGCCGGGTGGCAGCTTCTCCGTAATCCTAATTCCCTCGATGGATCGTGGGGCAGTAGCAAGGCTGATAAAGACGAAGCTGAGAGCATGGCTTATGATTTTCACCCTAAGATTGCTGCCAACCTACTTCAAACCGTAATCAACTCAGAGGATGCTCCGGAAGGAAGGAAATACTGGTATGTAAAAACTCCCACGGTAAGTCCTACAGCACGGGAAGCACGGGAAGACTTACACCGTAATAAAGCTAAGTTACAGGAATTTTATGAAGCTCAGGGGATGGTCTTCGAGGATGTAGCAGGTTCAGGTGAGGGGTATTTGAAGGGCCAGTTCAAGATGGCTAAGGCCACCCATGCTATTTCCTTTGACCAGAGAACTCAGAACTACCAGATACGTCCTCTTGAAGGAGCCGAGCCGGAAGAAGACTGGGAGATGTACCAGCATACAGATGGGAGTTTCGTATTATATGATAAAAACTCGGCAAAAACACAGAAGATTCCACCTGATTTAAAGCCATTAAACTACCGACCTGATGTTACTAAGGCCGATATTAAACTTTTAAAGACTGTAGAACTCGGAGATGAAACAAGGGTTGAGTTCTACCAGGTTGGCAACAAGATCGAGCAGTACAAGGTAGATACCCGGAAAGCTGCTCCTGCTATTGACCCCAGTCAGAACCAGGTAAATGTCCCCGGTTACGGGACATTCTTCAATGTCGGGCCTAACCAGTTCGATTTTATACCTTTGAAGGACGATCCATTCGTACCAAACAACGCTATTAATGTCCCTGACTTGAACGGGACTATGATCCAGACCTCTCCAAACCAGTGGCAGTTTGTACGGGACTCTTACGAGCCCGGTGTAAAGATTGATCCTCGTACCGGGGTAAAATTTACCCAGGATGCCAATGGAACATGGCGGGAAATGGCCTACCAGACTGACCCCGGAGTTGTACAGATTGGTGACCGGGAATTCCTCCAGCAACCTACTGGTGCTATGGCCGAGCTAGCTCCTAGATATGATCCCGGAGTTGTCCGTGATCCTTCCGGCCTGACATTAATCCAGCAACCTTCCGGTGCGGTAACCCAAGCCCGTGCCGCTAACATGAACGAACTTATCGCCCAGGCTCTGGTGGACGGACAGGTGGAGAAGGCATTCGCATTTGCAGACTTTCGTGACCGTCCTACGGCTACGGAAGCGATGCAAACCGCTCTTGAATACGCAAGATCTCCGGCAGATCAACAGGTAATATCCTCTCTCGCAAGGGGAGAAACTCCTGTCAGGGAACCCGATGCTGGTGTTATCCAGAGAGTTGGTCCCAGACCTGACTTCTTAGTACAGGCATACCAGGACTTCCAACGCCGTACTCAAGCCGGGCGGGCTCCAACAACAGAAGAAGCCCAGCAGTTAACCGAGAGAGCGGCTACCGGGCAGTCTCCGACTACTGATAAGTTAAAGATAGAAGCCCAGACTCTACAGGCTCGGCTAGAAAAGATCGCTCTAGATACCGAGATAACCCGTGAAAAGCATCAAGCCGAGATGAGTCAACGGCAGGAACTGCATAATACAAAGATTCGGGAACTCACTCAGAAGGTTAATAATGCACAGGAAAAAGCTCGGTTAGAGCAGGAATATATTACTACCAGGCAGAATGGTAACGGTGGCGGTGCTGCCACGGGCAACGGAACTCGGACGACATCAGGAAGTCAACCAGATAATACTCTGGCAGATGCTAATATTTCTTATAATACTTCTACCCGTGCCATAACCGTGGAAGATGAAGATGGGGATGCGACAACTTTTAAGAATATCGATGACTTGATGGAGGCTTACACTGGCGAAACTGATTTATATAATGTTACCCATCCTAGCAGGGATGCTGGAACTGGAACTAACTACGACACCGGTAGAGCGTTACAGGTTTTAAAAACTCAAGGACTTGAAGACGCTATTGCTTATACTGAGAACCAGATGCAACGGGCTAAAGAAACTATGTACGCCGATGTCGGAGGTCCGTGGGGAGTACAGATACCGTGGAACCACTGGGCTATACAGGAATACGGGGAGAGCGAAGAGGGCCTTAAAAACTTTCAAGATGACGCTGCAAAAGCTGGTATTACTGATCTATTCCAGGCCGGAAGACAGTTTAAGAGTCCTGACGATCTTAGTATGCAAGCAAGGGCAGCCCAAGATCCTGGAAGATTTGAGGATGTTCAAGCCGGACCAACTGCTGCTGATACGTTCAGACAGGCTATTGAAGATATGCAAAAGCAGCGGAGTTTTGAGGATGAGTATACCGCTCCATCTGGGCCGATTACTAGTATTAGCGGTCCTCGCAGTATCCGTTCTAGTGTTGAGATAGATGATACGGATGATGATGATTCGGCATATCGTGGTGGTGGTCCCGTTGGGGCTCCTGCGGCAGACTTTTCTTTTTCAGCTCCTTCCAAACCTGCCCCAAGTCCTGTAAAAGAAGATTGGGGAGGGTGGGTTGATGAATTTGCTGGCGGCGGTATGACCCGTGGCAATAACCTTGAACTTGTAGGTGAGGAAGGACCGGAACTGGTTGATCTTCCCCCCGGTAGCTTTGTACTACCTCTAAAGCAACTAAACCATAAGCAGATGCTGGACTTGAAACGCAAGGGAGTCCGGGGATACCAGTCTGGCGGGATCGTATTTGATGATAACCAGACCCAGTCTGCGACTCTACCTTTCGGCTTACGGCAAATGCAAGCTGGCAGACCAATAACTCCGTCCCGTGGTTACTTATCCCAGCAAGCCGGACTGAGGTTACCTTCAGCCCAGGCTTTCCAGAACATAACGCCCGAGTCCCGTGAAGTCTTCTTAGACCTTGCGGCCCAGGCTGGGATACCCAGGAAGTCCTTCGCACAGGAACTCGCCCTGACCGTGCCAAGCGGTAGGCGGCTTCCTGTAGCCAGGATTGCACCCGTACAGAGGAGGGCTATTCAGTAATGGCATACGATCTTCCTTTTGTGAGTAAAGCCCGGAAAGATATCGGGAAGTTACCCGGCGAAGTACAACCTCCAGTTGAACAGCCATCCTTATTCCAGCAAGGATTACAGGGAGTCCAGCGGGGATTCCAGACAGCCCAGAGAGCGGCAGACATCGGGGGAGAATCGACTACTGCTAGTTTGTTCCCAAATATAGCTTCTCCACCTTCTGAACGCTTTGGTCCTTTCCCTAGTGAATTAAGACCCTACGGGCCTTCCCCGAGTGAGCAGATGCCCCGTGGGCCTAGACCAAGTGAACTAATGCGAGAAGATGAGGAAGGTCTCGGGTTCTTTCGTGGACCGACACCTTTCCCGACTCCGGTACCTCAGCCAGTTAGAAAGGCTACGCTTACTCCTGAAGAAAAGAAACGCCAGTATGATGTATCCCAGCCCCGACTGACTTTTGAGCCAGTTCCAAACACTACTATTAAGTTGTGGCGATCTCCCAGTGAAAAACAAAAGGAACTTTTTAGATATGTGCCCAAACCGGGAGCAGTACTAGCTTCTCTCGGGAATGCTATATTTGATATCAATCAGAACGAGCCCAAGCCGGACGATATGCTTTATACGGGGATAGAAGCCCTGGATAAAGGTATTGGTTTCTTTAAAGGAATGGGTTCGGAGACAGTGGATTTCATTACCGGGCCGATATTCTGGCCGGAAGAGATTGCGGGTGAGACAGCACTAGATACAGTACAATTTGTAATAAAATCTATGACAAGACCCTGGGATCTTAATTATGGGGATATACCTGATATTTTGACCGAGGGGCCTTTTGCCGTAAAGACTGAATTTGATAAGAGACCGTGGTATCAACAAATTTTATTAGAAGTAGGTACGCTCAGTATTCCCTCTCTTGTTAGAAGAGCCAGGAGTATCCCTGATCTTATTCAAACAGTACACGCAGCCGGACCTGAAGATATCCCGACTCCTCGGTTTGATACTACTACAGGAAGAAGACTGGATATGCCTCAACAGGCTCCGTCCCTTGAAGAAGGTCAATTCCCCGGATTGGAAGCTACTGATATCGGACAGCCTTCTCGTAGAGCTACGGAAACTTCCGCTCGGGCCAGCGGTGCTGATATGGCCGAGCGGAGCATCATAGCTGAAACCCAACCTGCAACACCTACAGTGGCAGGTACGCTTTCTGAAGAAGCAGTTGAAGCTGCGGAAGAACTCGATAATGCGGTACTTGAAATACTTAGCGATAAGGTCGAAAGAATGACCAGGGATGTCAGTAAAGCAGGGCCAACTGAGTCCTTCTTTGACGGCAACAATGCACTTGGCATTCGGGGAGATATCAAACTTGGCGAAGTTAATGAGAATATCCAAAAAGCTGCTACCAGGTGGGTGGTTGACAGGCTGCCAATGCGTCATGCGGATTATGATGATAAGTTCCTACCGATTGCCAAGCACTCTGAGGAAAAACGGGTTCATGCCGTAAGCCTTGCTAATGATCTGTCAGCACAGGTAGATTATCTTATAAACCAGGCCCCGGTAGATGGCAGGACCGGGGCTATCTCGGGCCGTCCTATAGATCATTTATTTCCTACAACTACCGAAGGTTTGATCCCATCCCTGGGAACAGATAAATGGGGCAAGATTATTGACGATACTTTACCAAAGGGGGAGCATAATTATGCTCCGACCTTGCAGGATGTAGCTGCCCGGTTAGACAAGTTCCGTCCTCATTTATCTGATGAACAACTGGCGGCTCTTGAAGGAATCAGGAACTTGCTCCGTCCGTGGCGTGAATTAATCGATGAAGCTGGCATTCCTCTCGGATCACGCGGTGATGTAGCTGATAGTATAGCCCGTGGTGGTGATGGATTTTATATCCCTCGTGGAGATGCTCTTGAAATTGCCGAGGATGCTACGTTTGTGGGAAGTACCGGGAAGATTCCCTGGGGTTCTTCAAAAGCAGGGTTTGAAAGGGTAGAAAAGTTTCCGTCTATGGCCGCAGGGATTGTCTGGGGAACTAATAAGAAAAGAAGATTTTTAACTCCTTTCGGCACACGGGGAGTTACTGATGTGGGATCAACGATCAAGTACCCGGATGTTGCGGAAGCAGTACGGCATTATGTTATGGATGCCAGCAGCAGGGCGATAGTAAAGAATGAATTAGACCAGATCAAACGGGCCGTTGATAGGGACGGCTTGAGATTTGCTGAGACTGACGCAATGCGTTTTGAACGTATCCACGGGATGACTCGCAAGGACTTAAATAACCTGAAGTCTGCCCACAGAGATGCGATCAATCGGTCATGGTTCCTCTCGGGAATGTCTGTCGAGTTAGCCAAGGAGGCCAGTCAGGCCGCTAAGGGAATTGGAAGACGGACTGAGCAGTGGTTGAAGGGGTCAGAGACAGTAGAAAAATACAAAGTTCGACAGGCTGATGCGGAAGCTGCGACAGATGCTCTTGTAGATGCTTCAAACCAGAGGGGTGTGATTGCCAAGGAAATTAATGATTACATCGAGCAAATAGCTGCCGGAAAGGAGATGCTTGATGAGGTCTACACTGATTTTGTAGACAAGTTTGTTGCCCTTGAGAAGCAGACGGAAGCTCTCCGAATCCAGGCAATTCGTGAGCCATTCCATGCTGGACTAGACGATGCGTGGGCCCGAAATTACTTTGCCGCATGGCATCGTGTGCAATCAGTTCATGATGAAATAGATGAACTGCTCACCATGCGTGATTACTTCGGTGAGAAGGTAGCCGGGTTAATGGAGGATAAGAAGATTTTCGGTTACATGGATGAGGATCTCCGGATGTCTGAGATATTCAACAAGCGATTGGCACGGGGTGCATCTAATAGAACTATGCGTACTAATATTGCCGAGCGAGAGGTTAAGTTGCTTGAGCGGGAATACGCTCGGGAAATACGACAGTCCGAAGCTGTTAAAGGAAAACAGGCCAAGGTCAAGGCTCGTATAGACCAGAATACAAAAAAGATAGATAGCCTGAATAGAAATATAGAACAGGTGCGGGGCAAACTATCCGCTGCTGCTGAATTATCTACTACCCCGGCTAGCCGTAAACGCCTGGATGCTCGGGTTGTTGGATCAGTGCTGGGTAAATATGACCTGCCAGAAGCAATGGCAAATTCGTGGAATCGCCATGCGAAGTTAATGGCTCAAACAGAGGGGGGGACAATAGGGGAGGTAATTAATATCTGGCGATCTATAAGCCAGTTAAGTCTTGCCATGAAGTCAACAGCCGATGATGGTGTCATTATGATACAGGGTCTTGGAGGACTTTCGGGAACTCGGGGTGCTGTCGGTGGTGCTGTTGGTATTGGTGGACGGGATTTCCGAGCAATGATGAAATTACACTTTCGGTCATGGTCTGATCCTAAAGTCCTCGGTGCGTTCCTGGTTGATTTTAATGACACGGCCCGTAAGACTGGCCGGATGCTAACTAACGAATGGGAACGGCTGGGTCTCCGGTTAGGAGGTGGGAACACCGAGTACAGTTTCGGGCTTCGCATTGAAAACATACCAAGAATCGGTGGGGCTGCGAAAATGTTCAACCGTGCATTTGGATATTACGGTGACGCACGGCGATTAATGTGGGCTGATGATATGCTACAGGAAGAACTCATGAAGAGCCGGAGCCTTGAAGATATCCTCAAGAGCGGGGATATGGAGCGTATAGCCGAGATTGCGAACAACATGACCGGATGGAGTAAGAATAGTTTCGGTGGCAGTATCGGTCAGTTAGGATTTCTTGCCCCACGTTTCCTACAGGCTAGATTAGATAGTACATGGAAAGCAGCCCAGGGGATGGTTCCTCATAAAACCCAGGACGGGGTCAGGTGGGGTAACCGGATTGATCAGAGATTTGCTCGTAGAAGTATGCTTAGAACAGTGGCTCATGCTACTTTTATCACCTTCATGGTTAACGAAATGCAGGGAAAGGACACAGATTTTAGTCCCTTCATATGGGAAGGTGGGAAGCCCTGGGAAGATGGTATACCGGTCTGGAATCCTAACTATAATGTTATGTGGCTTGGTGACAAGCCCGTCCGGTTACTTGGAAACTGGGATACTATCGGCAGGTTTATAACCATGATGGGAACATCCGCACTTGCCGGGGCACGTTCTACATACCAGCCCGGGCAATTCGGGGATGCCGTAGAACAGGCAAGTTACATGAAAGTATTTACTGCTGGGCCTATTAATGCCGCTCTTAATTTTCTCTTAAATTCAGACTTCAAGGGAAATCCTACAAGAGACTCATCCAGGCAGGTCGTCAAAGAGCTTACAAGAGTTTTTACACCTATAACTATGGAATCCGGGTGGGAGCATATCGCTCAGGATATGGATAATATCAAGGACGGAGACTGGAAGGCAGGTGGTCGAGCTATGGGAGGTGTTTTACTTGAAATAGCGGGAACTAAAACAACTATAGCCACCCTTGACCAGGAACGTCAACTTGCGATTAATGAGCGTATCGATGAAGTCCGTGCCATTACAGATCCTGATGAGCGGCAAAAGAAAATGGACGAGTTCACCGGGGGTTCTACTGCGGATGATGCTAGGAGTTTCCGACAGAAATTCCTTACAACTGAAGAGCTTCACTACGAAAATTTACCCGCAATGATCCAGAAAAACATCATTGACCAGGACATTGATGTCCGAGCGAAGATGGATAAGTTAGAAGCTGATCGGATGAAAAGACGGCCACCTGTTGATGAACGCTTGAGAGATGTGACTAATGATATCGCTGAACAAAAAGGAAAACAGATCGCACATCTAGAGTATGTTTTATCGTCTGGAATGGCATTTGATCCAAGAAGGGAAGCAATCCAGGCATATCTAAAAAATGTCTATGATTTATGGAATGCTCGGCTTACTCCTGAGATGGAAGAATACTGGGCTAAAAAAGATTCCTCGAATCTGATAGATCACTACAGGGGGCAATACCGGGGAGCCCCTCTGGAAATAAAGAACCCCATGACTGGGACTCCTGACTTTGCGGCGAGAGATGAGGTGCGTGAGAATGTACTGCTACGGGCACGGGAGGCTCTCGGTGATAACTATAATGAAGAATTGATTACTGGCCGTTTTATAACGCATAACAAAGTAGTCGATGAAGCTATAGCCCAGTATGATGCAGACCAGGAGGTCTTACGTCCTATGTGGGAGATTGAAGGAAGTATCGTAGCTGAGTACCCTGCGGGTATCCAGAGACGGTGGCGATTGCACCGTGAGCAGGGAGCGGGTGGAAAGGTGATTGCGGCTCAGAATGAGCAATTAAACCCGGTTCTTAAGGCAATACAGGAAGAAATAACTAAGAAACGTATCATTCATAAGATTTTTAACTCGGACGCAGATGAGGCTGCTATTAGATTAGGCTACAGCGAAACCCCGCGTACCCCTGAAGGGGAGGCTGAGCTGTCAAGGTTACGGATAAAATATCGTCAGGACTTTGACGCAACCCAGGTTATTCCCGATACTCCGGCGATAACTCCTCCTGTAAGAGAAGAATTACCCGTGGTAGAACGACCACCCATTGAACAGGGATTACGTTGACATACTTACCAGTCTGGTTATACACTCTGGGATAGTGATCCCTCCTAAAGGAGCATCGCATGGTACTGGACAGTCCGTTAGAAGAAGTAACGGCAGAAACTATAACTGAAGAAACCGAGTCCACCCCCGAAGGAGAGGTGGACTACAGGGCGAAGGCAGGGGAACTGGAAGCCCAGATCGCCAAGCTAGAAAACGATCTGCGTTCCAAGGACGGCCAACGCCGCAGGGATACTGACAGGGATGAGGAAATCTCTGGTATCCGTGATGAACTGGGGGCTATGCGGAAGGTGTTCACCCTCTACATGGACGGTATGAACCGAGGGGACCCGGAAGAAGTACAAGCCCAGATATCACAGGTTAACCAGGAACTTGCTCAGGGACAGGCAACAAGAGATTACAATGCCCGTTACGAGAAAGAGCAAGCCCGTCTACTGTCTACGGTACAGGACGAAGATGGCAATCTCCTAGTAAACGAGGACGATGCAGTCAAGATCCAGACCGATTGGCAAGCAGCCTGGGAAAAGGCTACGAGGGGCGATTTCAATGACGTTTATGACGTTCAGATAGAAGCAGCCCGAATGGTCACCCAGGAAGAACGCCGTAGAGCGGATGCCGAGCGTAAGAGCCTTAGAGATGAGGCCAAGACCGCTGGTAAGAAAGCTCTTGAAAAGGCTGGCATAGCCGATCTGGATACGGGTTCGGCTATAGCTGGAGGAAACGAAGAACTCTCTGGCACTGCCCGTATAGAGCGGGGTCTGAGGTTAAGACAAAATCGACTCTAGGAGACCGATATGCCAACTCTTAGTGAATATCAGAAGTTGGCTAATGACGATGTAACCGCTGGTGTTTTTGACAACATCATAACGGCATCCGAATTGGCCCCACTATTACAATTCAAATCCTTTTCCGGCAACTCTCTTGTTTACAACAGGGAGAATGCCCTCGGTGCGGCAGCTACTCACCAAGTAGGTGACATCTGGTCCGACACTGAACCCACATACACCAAGAAAACGGTGTCCCTTACTACTGTAGGTATCCAGCATCCTATGGACCGCTTTGCCATGCAGACCGCTGACAATGTCCAATCACAGGAAGCTGTACTACTCAGCAAGATGGCGAAGTCTATCTCACGTAAGTTGGAAGACTTGCTCTTGAATGGTAACTCCGGTTCTATATCAACTGAGCCAGAAGGTCTTACCAGCTTGCTTATCAGTGACTCCCGCTTGCTTATGATGGATGACGGATCTACCCCATCCACCATCGCAGGAGATGAAACCGAGTTGACCATTGACCGTTTAGACGCAATGATCGACATGGTAGAACTGGGGAAACCCGACTTCTTGATGATGAACAAGACCATGAGGCGTAAGTTGACCTCTCTTGCCCGGGCCACTGGTTCAGGCGTTATCCTTAACAGTGAAAGAATGTTTGGTCACACCTACACCTTGTACAACGATATACCGATTGTAATTAACGATTACATATCCAACAGTGAACAATACGAGAACTCCGCTGGCTGGGCTTCTTCCTCCGCTACAACCATTTACGCGATAAAGACCGGGGAAGAGAAACAGGGCTGGACTGTAATCCATAACGGGGCGGTACTCGATCCTGACATCCAACGGCTAGGAACCAAGGTTGATAAGAACGAAGATACTTACAGGATGGTAGTCTATTTGAATGCCGTACTGTATTCAGCCAAGGTC
>Ga0208179_1000726_pt1 | contig 19390 bp, 30 predicted proteins | sample Malvired_Geostar_FD_184238 | JGI IMG/M metagenome (GOLD analysis project Ga0208179, IMG submission 184238) | Marine viral communities from the Global Malaspina Expedition - Malaspina viral metaG DeepMed_Geostar (SPAdes) (version 2) | ecosystem: Environmental > Aquatic > Marine > Oceanic | place...
CTGTTGTATATTATCCTGTGCTTCCCTATACTCATCGCGTTTCAACAGGTACTCTTCTCTATCGTTCTGCCTTAAATCATCCCAATCGACATCAAATTTATTGAGGTTCTTTAAGGAAGCATTGATCACATTCTCCAGAGCATTCGCGTACTGCGCCCTTTCTTGCTGAGTCGCTTCCATCTCTTGCTTCCACTGGGTTTCCAGTTCAGTAAGATTCTTGAAGTCCTCCGCAAGTTTCTGGGTCTTTCGGGTGTAATCTGACTGGCGACTATAGCCTTTCGTAAGTTCGTCGTAGGTAACCTCCACCTCTTCACCATTTACGGTGACAGTAAATAAAGGTTCTTCTTCGTCTTCATCGTCAGACTCTTCAGATTCTTCTTCCGCCTCTTCCTCTTCGGCTTCAGCTTCGTCTTCCTCTTCAGATTCCTCTTCCAATGATTCGTCTTGAGTTTCCTCGGTAGACTCTTCCTCTTCAGTAGGTGCGGCTTCCTCGGTTTCCGGCTTCTCCTTCTCAGGTTCCATCAATCCGAGTAATGCCTCTTGTGCTTCCCATATACTACCGGGTTGCGTTTGTACTTCGTGTGCTTGCGGGGCTACTTGCTTATCCGCCATAATTTATTCCTCTTTCAGATAAATGGGTGTTGCTTTTCCATAACCTTATTCATGTGTCCAGTTTCAACTATAGACGATATATGACCATAAAGTTTGTCAAGCAATCGCATCGCAAGCCAGATTGATTCTCTGGCTTCCAACTCTGATGAACCACTGGCTGACCAGCGATCCATTAAATCTTTTCTTAATACATCAAATGCTTCGTTAAACAGCTCATTGTTTAGGAGGTTATTTGCTTTTTCCTCACGATATTCGTCAGGCATTAGTATGCTTTCGACTGCTTTAATTTTTTGCCGGCAGCCTTATAACCAGTCTTCTTTTTAAGTTTCTTCCTGTATTGTTTAGCCTGATCCATACCTTTTTTCGTATAAGCAAACTTCTTTCCTGCTACTTTTGGCATTATGTTGCTCCTATTGCTACCGCTCTGTTTTGTTCACGCTCTAATTTCAACTCTTCCATCTTCAGGTGTGCATCTACTGCGGCCTCTTGAGCTTCTTGCTGAACCTTTTGGGCTTTGATCTGAACTTCAAAAGCCTTGATCTCAAGTTCCTTAGCCTCAATCTGCATCTTCTGTTGTGCCATCTGCATCTGCATCTGCTGTTGCTGATTAGGCTGTTGCTGTGGAGCCTGAGAAGGATCAGTTAAGAAGTCATCTACATTCTGGAATCCCATTGCTTTAACCAATGAGGCTCCAAGATTGTACATATTCTGTACATTTACAATAGGTAATCCGCCCTTCATAGATTCAGAAGCAAACTGCAGCATCTGTGATAAGTGCATCATCTGCTGGTCTTTATTCCCCTGACCCAAAGCAACCGATACAGTGCAATCATACTTATCACTCCAGGCATCCGGCCTGACTGGAATCCATTCATTGCGTAACATAATTACTCTTTCCTTATCCTGATTCTTCAAGAGCAATTCATAAATCGTTCGCATTAAATCCTTAACGCCTGTCTCTGCAAAGTTTCTAGCGATGAGCTCTACGCGACTCTGCGCGGCTGTCATAACGGCGTTGACAGCAGTAGCCGTGGTATGGGATGTCAAAGCATTATCATTCATACCCTGAGACATCTTGGATACGCCAGCCCTTGATTCCCTTACTCCATCCAAGTATTCAAGCATCTGGAAGGAATAAGGCTCTAACGGAGGAGTTGTAAGAGGCATCACCGCATTAGGTGACTTAACCCTGACTACGCCACCAGGCCGTTGTGTAAGAAGGTCATCCAGATTGGCCTGCCCCTCGAGTACGGCATATCGACCGAAGTTCTGGTTATACATATTATCCAAAAGATTTCGCATCAATACAGATTTATATAGCTGAAGGTCCATAACTAAATCAGCAATGGACAGTCCAAAAAACTTATGCGGAATCTTTATAGGCGTAATAGAAACAAAAGGAACAGAATCTATTTCATCGTTGGCTAGAACATAGTTCCCTACTGTACATACCTTTCGCAGTTCAACAAGCCCATCACCATCGTAATCGGTTTGAAGAAAAGATTCATGCAGCCAGTATTTTCTTAAAGCCTCTTCTGTCTCTGCCTCGCCAAGATTAAAATTGGTAGTATCATCATATTCAAATCTTGCCGCCCTTTCGCCAAAAAGGGTAAAGTCATCATCTTCTCCTGCGCCTAACTCTTCCGGCCCGATATCTTCTTCGGGATACATCTCCCTTAATTCAGATAAAGTCTTCTGAACTCTATGGCATACGAATCTTGCGTTCTGGATATCCTTTGCTTCCCTGCTGATAAGGAATTCAGATGGAGGAACATTCTCAATCTTTACTTTACCAGAGCCGTGGGTTCTCGAAAGAACCACATCATGAAGCACTGACTCAACATCAAAACCTTCACCCTCTGAATATTCTGAATGCTCCAACACCTCTACTGCTGGATTTTCTACTAGGGCTGTCAGTTCTATATCTGTTAATCTACGATATTCCTCTCTTTTATAATCTTCATACTCATCCCACCATACCTTAACAATACCATTCTTAGATAATAGGGCATCGGTAAACCATGAGTACATGATTTCCCAACCTGGATTATCCTTTGCAAATACGTAATTTACATAATCCGTGGCTTGTTCTGCCATCTTAACGTCTTCTGGACCGTGCGGATTAAACTTAACCATCTCATCCCCAGAGGCAAATACCCTCATTAAAGATGGTTTAATCCACTCAATAGTATCCTGAACTGTAGAATCTACATACTGACTGCGACCCTCAACCTCATTGCCAAAGGGCTGGCTATAGTAATACTCCATAGCCTTCTCCCTATGTCGAGAAATAGTATCGCCATACCCAAGAGAATCAGTGATCTCACTCCTGATCCTGGCTACTAATTCTTCTTCAGTGATCTTTTCTTTTGCCATTAAATAATTCCATAGTTCTTGTACTCAACATCCTTAGTCCATTCTGGGTCATCACTAGCAACCGCGAATCTTACAGACATTGCTGCATATCGGGTTGCAGACATTAAATCATCTCTGAAGGGTACAATCTTTCCACCCTTCCTATGATACATTCTAAACTCTTCCCACCAGTCTCCTAGCGTAGAAAAGACATGAAACTTCCCATCTTCCATTTTCTGAAGGACGCTCATGATTCCCACCTCTACTGAGTTGCCGCCCTTCTTCTCCCCAAGAGCCGGCGGATTCTCAAAATGGAATGGCAGGAAGTTACATCCTAAATTTCTGTATTGGTCAGCAAGGCCAGGATTACCCATAGCATCCTTACGGTAACCATCATGGGGCCATGCTATTGGGATATACTGGGGTCTTGTGCGTATGGCGGAGGCATGAGTTGCAGGTGCAGCTTTAGCCTGCCGATAGCAGTCATAGATGTAAAGTTCATCTTCTTCTCTATCCCACGCCATCCACACGCAAGCAGTAGGATGGTCATAACCAAAGTCTATTCCGCATATACGAGGCCAATGATCTTTTAACTGTATTGGATCAATCACCAACTTCTCTTCCGTCACCGGAAAGACCAGGCCTGAACCAATCGAAGGTCTTCCGTATCTCCTCATTTCCCTTTCGTGAGGGGCATAAGAAGATAAGATTTGTTGCATTACATCTTCGTTTAGATGCCCATTCTCCCCGTTCATGGACTTAACCTTTTCTGAGGCATCATCCCACGTCGCGTTGACCAGGGATTGACCAGGTTGTATATTATTCATGAACGATGCTACAGTTTCAGTCATCCCGCTTTCAGGAGTAAAGGTCATGTAGACCATACCTTTCCTATCTAGGGTTCGTGTCACAGCCTGAGAGTAAATATCTCTGGGTGGTTCCTCGTCCAACCAGATACAATCCACACTACGGCCCTGCCACTTCTCCTGGCCCATCTCGTAAGCCTTAAAGAAGAGAGAACTGTTGCCGCCGGCCGCGTGCCTAATAAGGGCAACACTCTTTGCATTAGGAACGCCGGGTTTTCTCTCAGTTTTTTCTATTCTGTTCTTTGGTATCGTGCCAGTTCCAAAAGCATCTGGATCATCCGGTGATCCCAGGAGCTCAAACTGCACGATATCTCTGGTAGTCTCATTCGATATACCGCCAGCCCACCCAATGATCGGCCTGTTATACCGCCTTCCTTCCCACCATTTGGGATACATACCGGTCAAATGATAACTTAACTCCATGCTGCCGCAGTAACTCTTACCTATGCGATTAGCGGCCATCAGGAGGCGTTGGTTAGCCCCTGAGCCTGTTGCGTGGAACTTTAACTGGTAAGGATAAGGATCGTAGTCATCAATCCTATTAAACCTCTTACGATCTTGTAGCTCGCGTAAGAGTTCTACTGCCCTAGTGTCTTGTACTAAGGAGGGCATCGAGTTCCTTTTGGATTTCTTCAGAAGACATCTTCTCTACCGTGGTTACTTCAGTCCTTTCTATAGGCTTGAGTCCAGCTCGGTCAAGTATATCCTTAATTGCACCCAGTTTAACTGACTCAGATGTCGCCTCTTCCATAAGAAAGCGTAACTGAGACAGCGCACCAGGGAGCATATCTGAAATGAGTTTTCCAGTTCTCTCCGCTATTTCATTTGCGAATTTATTTTTAAGCTCATATCCCTTCTGTTTGGCGGAGTTCTCGCTATATCCCGCCATGATCGCAGACCTTGTAGCATTCCCCGTTAAACAGTAGGATTCAACGAACTTGTCTTGCATTGCGCTCATCTTCCAATAATCTCTCTTTTGTACTTTCTCCACCACTCTGCTCGTCGTTTACCGGCTTCTGAGGCGGCTAATTCTGCTTCAACCCTATCAACCTCTGGCGTATGTTGCGCTACTTCTTGAGGCCGAAATTTCCTTGCAGATACTTCTTCTCTATACCTATAAGGATGAATTCTGGGTACTTGAAATTTATATTTCCTATGGGGAAATCTATCTCCAAGAGGCGTATTCCATAACCTTTCTCGGTGACCAACTGGAAAGGATCTATCCTCACCACGAACCTCTTGACCGCCTGGAGATCGCCTTGGTGGAACCATATCCTTAACATACCGATTCCTTGCAACCATCGCAGTAATTAATGGATGATTTGAACCCATTCCTCCTCTAAGATTGAATGCTTCATGGCCTAGTTCATGTGAAACAGCACCACCAATATCGCTTTTTATTACAGGATTAAATTTTGTGCCCCAATCTTTACTTACAGGAGGACTCCAATAAGCCCCATACCCGGATGGTAACCCACGGGTAGGAGGATCAGATTCGGCCATCCAACTCATCGGTATGGCCCCTCTTGCTCCCCTATTTACACCGCCCTCATCTAGTCTACCTAGTAGACCAAGTAATTCAAGTTGCGTTAAATCTCCACCACCACGATAAGGATCACCCGCATAGCGTTCTGGATTTACACGACCCATAGAAATAGCGCGTAAAAACTCTTTCCTATCCTCGAGTTCTTCTGGCGTAGGATACTTAACTAGCGGGTCTTGCCCCGCTGTCCTATGTCGCCACCGATCATATTTCCTTTTCTTAGCCAAAGAAAAGAGCCTGTTCCTTCTTTCTGCGGTTATAGAGTCCTTCCATGAACTTGCCCTTACTCTTTACCCAACCCTTATTTCTGGAGAAAGCCTGCTTCTTGAACTCGTCCATATCTCCAGCGTTTAACGCCTTTAGAGCCTTACTCTTTTTGAAAGAGGTTCTTCCCACATTGTATACGAGTGATGTCAATGCAGCCTTCTGATTTGCAGTGAGATCAGCCGTAACGACGCCATCAAGGAAATCACCGATGTCCTGTACCTTACCCATAAGCCAGCCACGTTCCTTGGCCTCTGTGGTTTTTTCGCCCTTTTTATACTTACGCCCAAAACCTATACGCTTCGTGTCAACATCGGTAAAAGGCTTATCCTGGTAACCGCCTTCCCAATCCGCGATCTTATCCATTGCGACTTGACTATAGGAAACAGGGGCTACGCGGCCTTCTCTTACTGGCCTCTCTAGCCGTCGAGGAGCCACATCACCGCCTATACCTGATTCAGTTCTGGCTTGAGGTAGTATCCCACCAATAAAGCCTCTAGCCCTATCCATCATACTTGGTTCTGGTGGAGCCTCCCCTCTGTTAAAGCCTCTCCAGCGGTAGTAGTCATCACCCACCGGACTCTGACGATGAATGGGAAGTGTTGGCTCTTGCCTAGGGATATCTAATCTAGGCTGTAAATCCATCGGGGGCATCTGTGTCTGAATATCTAACCTAGGCGCAAGGTCCATTTGTGGAACCTGCGGTTGAGTATGGATATTAGCCCATTGCGTTAAGGCACTACCACCTGCGGGATCATACTGTGCCCCGCCACGGAATGCGGCTAACTGCTCTGCTGTGACGGCAAGCTTCTTCCTGCCATTATCCCAGAAGTAGGGAGAACCAGCGGCTTGTGCCTGGGCTATTGTGGTAGGTTGTACTAGCATTATCTTCCCCTAGCCCTAGCCAATCCACCAGTAACAAATGAGCCGGGTGCACCACCACCCACTCTAGTTCTGGCATCCGAGGTGATCTTAGCATTCTTGTCTAAACGCTTTATAACGCTATCTATTCCATGACCAGTGGTAAGACGATTAGCGGCTGGTACTGCTTTTCTTCTACTGCCCGGCTTCCAGAAAGCACTGCCCTTACGCCGCACTCCTGTAGAGCCGCGGGAATGACCTTTACCGGTTACACCGGTCTTTTCTCCCTTACCTTTAGCCTCTCGTAATGTTTGATCGGAGGACTTACCACTAATGAATCTTTGTTTAGCCATTATCTTTTCTTTGGTATAATTTTATCAGGTCGCTTGGTATTGCGCTTCTTAGTCATAATACGTTCTCAGACGCTCTGTAAGCCCCGTCACGGGCGTTTCTCAATAAAGTAATGTGTACCCATAGGGTGTAGACAGTAATGATATATACCCCACTATATTAGACATTGCTTATGTATGCTAAATATACCCTTCGGTTTGCGGGATGGACATATATAATATGTTTTTAACAGCGGGGGGTTCCCCCCCAGGTACAACTCCCCCCCCCAGGCCAGCACACTAACGGCAGGTGCTGTCCTGCACGGCTCCCGATACGACGGGTTCGCCTGGCTCGCTAACGCCGCTCGTCTCTAACAGCAGAACAACGGCATACAAATGACACAAACCTATGGTATTCGCGATACAGCAGCTCATCCGAAACAACAGCAGACAGATAACACAGACCATGGAATTCGCCGATACGACAGGCTCATCCTAAACAACGGGTGGTAATGCTCAGTGCATCCGTGTGAGTGTGTGCGATGAATGTTATCTACAGTTAGTTATCAACGGCGAGACTTCGTAGATACACTGTGCCAAGCCGGATCGAACAGCGCAACCGGCTAGGTTAGATACGCTAGTGCCTTTGTTGTAGGCAATATCGCCAACAGCGTTCTTGTTGTAAGGCCTGGATTCTATTAGGTTTGTCAGGCGGAAGATGGGCGATGCAGGAAAGAGACACTTTATAGGCAGGTTTGCACACGTGGTTTTAGTTGACTCCGTGTTAATCTTAGCACTCGGGCAGATTGTCAATTTTTATCAAGACTTTCTCTCAAGTGCTGAAGTCTAGGAGTGCCGACACTGTCGCGAAATTGTATCCTTTTAACCTTTATAGGAGTTTTAGTTTTTATGAGTAATCCTATCATCCAAGCTGTACCCTCGGACATCCTTGAGATGGTCAAGTTGGCGGGTTTGCGCTCGTCACTCCAGAGGGGCTTAAGTTGTTTCACGTCTGTTGTTTATGCCAATCGTCGGCCTGAAGTTGGTTCTGGTGTTGATGGCTATAACGAAAGGCTATCCGCTCTTGAAGCGATGGCTGTAAGCCAGGCCTTCATGGAGAAGTCAGGTCAGGCAGCACCCAAAGACCACGAGCGAGAAGGCCGAATCTGGAAAGGTTTGGCGCAGTCGTTCGAGGAGCTCGGTGTATTTGACCGAGATGGGCAGACGCCTAATGTTGTTGGTGCTTTCAAATGGCGCATGGAACAGGACTCGCCGGAGTCTAGCGCAGACGAGGCCGATTCTATTGCCAAGGTTGGCACGCTCTCAGCGGAAACGGTCAAGAAAATGCGGGATCGTTCCGCGATGAATCGTTTCCAACATCGTTCGCAGATTGGTGAGGAGGCGTGCAGTTTGTACCTTCACGCTGATCCGATCTTTGATGCCGAGCCGATCGGCTGGGCAGATGTCTGGGATCGCATCAAGGCATCAGCCGAACGGGATCGTATTCGTACCGTCCGAGATGCTGACGAGTTGATCAATGACTTGTTTCTCTTGGCTAATGCTTGAGTAGTTCGGCGGAGGGTCGGCCTTCGGGCTGGCCCTCTGTTGTATTTATGCCAAAAAAATTTTTAACAGCGTTAAGGTCGGCGCAAGCGCCGTCTTCTATAACAGATGGCCAGGCCTAGCCTAACTCAGCATCGAAGCAGAGTCGGAAGCCTTAACAACGGTCGGTTATCGCCCCAATTCAGAGGAATTTAATTGGAGTAAATTGCATTTCATTGAGAAAATGGCTATACTACAGTATTTGAGAGCGAATTTTCTGAATGAAAAAGTAAACTATTTGAGGGCAATATAATGGAACTATATCGAACGTCAATGTTTAGTGGAGTAGAGCATCAGATGGATTTACCGATTACTGCCGCACAGTTACGCCGATGGGAAGAAGGTGAGTTAATTCAGAATGTATTCCCTGACTTGACTCGTGGACAACGGGAGTATATAATGACAGGCATTACTGAAGATGAGTGGCAGGATTACTGTGATGCTATGGAGGAAATGTACAATGAATGAAGAAGACTCTTGGAAATTACAGGACAAAATGGAAAAGATCAGGCGTCGAGATAAGAACCGGAAGGATACCTGGTGGTATTCTCCACTATCTAGGGAATGGCAGATTCGTACTACGTATGAAGATGTTGACGTTGATCCACCTGATGAGTACAATAGAGTTATTGAAGGAGATGATAAATGAAACCGCTAACTACTGAGCCGTCACTTGAGCCGCCGGTTACGCCTGAAGAGAAGAAGGATGCCCATGAGTATGGTGTATTCAAAGCTCTTCAGAAGTTAAGAGGTCATTTAGTACGTGATGATGAGGTTGAGTTGGAGTTACAACATATGGCACTCCAGGCTGAGGAAGATGAACTCGATCGGGATATGTATGCCGCGGACGAGGCTTTCTTTTATAAATAGATTTTTTACGGAGGTTAATCATGCGTAGCCGAGAGTGGAGTGACCAAGAGATTCGGGAGTATTATGATTCACATTTGATGATGACTCTGGATGATCTGAGAAAGCTTACCGGCAAAACCATTTCCGAATTGAAAGAAATCTTAATGGGAGGTTAATCATGAGGTTATATTTAGATTTTGCAGAGCATGACGAGAGGAGTCAAACGTTGGCATTGTATGATAAAGATGAACTAGGTAATGGACCTTTAGTGGTTGCACCAATAGAAGAATGGTCTGAAGTTTCTAGTGATTACTATGCTATTTGGCAATTCAAACAAAGAAGGTCAAGGTTCGATGAATGAACTATCTTTATTTTCTGGCTCTGGTGGTGGTGTCCTCGCCACCAGTCATCTTCTTAATTGGAGGACCGTAGGTTATGTCGAATTCAACCCGTACTGTCAGCAAGTCCTCGCGCAAAGGATCAAAGACGAGCTCCTCGATTTCGCCCCAATCTTTGGCGATGTCAGAGCATTCATCGATCAGGGATACGCCGATGTATATAAGGGAATGGTTGGAGTTGTTAGCGCAGGCTTCCCATGCCAGCCCTTTAGTGTGGCCGGACGGCAACAAGGTGAAGATGATCCCCGCAATATGTGGCCTGCAACCATCGAAGTCATTCGCAAAGTTGAGCCAAGATACTGCTTCTTGGAAAATGTGCCAGGACTCTTATCGAGGAAGCACCGGTACTTTGAAACGATTCTCAAAGACTTGGCCAAGAGCGGGTATGATGCTAAGTGGAAAGTTATATCAGCAGCCGAAGTGGGAGCGCCGCATAAACGAGATCGGCTCTTCATTGTTGCCAACCGCTTCAGCATGGGATGGGATGAGAGGTCCGGCGAGGGAGTACAATCCCAAATCAAATTCTCAGAAGGACAGGAATCTCAACACGTTCGCAAGGGTGTATCCTCAAGCGCAGATGTGGCCGACTCCGACGCAGGATTCAGCGAAGGAGAGGACCAAGAAATACGCACAGGGAGGCACGCCATTAAATCTAGCAGTCAAGACTTGGCCTACACCGAGGGCCAATCAAGCGATGGCCGCAAGGATTACACCAGAGTCAGCGTGGAGCAACAAGAGGTTTCCGAATCTGGAGACAGCGGTGGGTCGAGCCGAATGGCCGACACCAACGTCAAGAGATTGGAAGGATACGGGTCCGAACCTCGATCTGTACAGGAACGAGAGGCAGAACACTCAGCTTGGGATCAGGGCGAAACGCACCAATCCAAGTGGTGGGAATCTGAACCCGACGTGGGTCGAGTGGCTCATGGGGTGGCCTCTCGAGTGGACCGACTTAAAGCCCTTGGAAACGGACAAGTTCCATTGGTGGTTGCAACTGCATGGGAGATTTTGAAATGAAAACTAAATTAAAAGTACCTTGTGGGTATGTATTCAGTAAGATACCCAATAATGAGGAAGGTCAAGAACTCGTAGCATCAATGCGTAAGTTTCTAAATCGAGATGTCTATGAGTTACGGGTAAGAGGTCAGCATCTGAATGAAGGAGAAGATTGGAGACGCTATTCATATGGTCAACCAATCTCTAAGTCTAAATGTCTGAGAATCTACATTAAAAGGAGGTTATAAATGTCTCATTTCTATGGAACATTACAAGGTAGCCGAGGTGAGGCTACAAGATGCGGCACTAAGAACTCAGGCTTGGTAACTTATGCTGCCGGTTGGAGTGGAGCGGTACGAACCCATGTTTGGCACGATACACAGATAGATCGAGATCGATATGAGGTGTGGGAAGCTCCGTGGAAAGGAATAGGTAATAGCAAATTATTGGCTAAAGGTGTATTCAATAGCGAGGAATAGATATGGAAGACTATTTCATGGCTGCGTTTGAACAGCTCCTCGAAGAGAGGATTGAACAGTACATAGCGCAGGGTATGGATGAAGGTGACGCCGAAACCAGAGCTGAACAGGAACTGGATGATGATGGCGAGCTCGTATACGACAGAGCCGTGGATAATTATTCCTCGGCTATAGACTTTGCGTATGATGCTTACAGAGATTCATCAATGTGATGCTGATACTTAGGTTTACGATAGTAATCCTTACGAGTTTTGTGGGTATTACCCTTGAACTTTGAGTGCTTGGCGACCAGGTTTCGTCGCTGACGGCGTGGAGCCTTTCGATCGGGAATTGAATTGTCCATACCTACTAACCAATAACGCTTATATACTATATAAATCAATGGGTTATGGGTTCAGATATAATACCCTGAAATTGCCATGTTGTAACCCTCTGTATACCACTCCCCATTGGTTAGTATTATAGGAGGCTAATTTGAAAGCAAAAGATCAGGAAGGAATGGATAGGATTATACAATTAGTAGACCAAGCTATTAATTTACAGAAGAAATTGACTGCTGAATCTATTAAGGTTGGCTCTGTTCCTATAGATACTCTATTAAATAGGTGTCTATCTTATATAGAAGAGGTAGAAAGTATGTCTGTTCCTAGTAAACATAGAGTAGATAAACATAAGGCTAAGAAGTTACTATATAATATATATAATCATCTACAAAACTATCATGGACTAGAGAGACAGGACTATAATGATAAAAGAACAGTAAGTATCGAAGAGTTAGACCATGAAGAAGGAGACTTGATACCGGAGGGTGCTTATATGTATTCAGGTGGATTAGGTTATCGTCATGTTAATTGGAATGCACCATATCTCCTGTCTACTCATGCTAAAGGGCATAAAGGACACAATCCGTATTGGAAACCTGGTCCAAGCAAGCCATGTAAAACGTTGCCATCTGAATGGATGTCATGGTATTATGAGTATAAACCTAGAGAAACTTTAGAAGAGTGGAGAGAAAAGATGGCTAAAGAAAAGGAAGAGATTCTAAATGAAGTGCGCTCAGTGTAACAAGGATGCTACGCAACTACATCCGCATCCGTTATGTGACTGGCATTGGGCTGTAAAGTATTCTTGTGTAAACGTTAATGGAAAGAGAGTACCTTTCCTGGAGGCATTCAAATTACTGACAAAGCGTGGAAGCGGTTCGAGCGAAGAGTCGCAAGCAAGGTCGGCGGCAAGAGAATACCTATTAACGGTAGGAAAGGAGTCGACATAAGCCATCCTTACTTGGACATTGAATGTAAATACCGCAAGACTTTACCGGCTTGGTTATTTGATAAGGCTTGGAGCCAGGCAAACGAGGGAACTGGTATCCCTACAATAGTGGTTAGCAAGCACAATAGCGAGAAGATGTTTGCTATTGTTGATCTTGATGACCTAGTTAAACTTTTAATTCATGCAGTAGGAGACCCACATGAATCAAGTTGAAATAGCGTTGAAGCGTCCGTTTCCTGTTAACAAACTAAGGTGGCGTAAAGGTGGAGGTGCTAAGGAATTAGTCTACATCACAGCCAGAGATGTAATGGATAGATTGGATGAGGTATGTGGCATAGATGGATGGCAAACTAATTTCGATTACATAGGTGATCGAATGATATGTAAATTGTCTCTTCGTTTTCTTTCTAAAAGCGATGATCCATCCAAATGGGTTGCATCGTGGGTAACCAAATCTGATGGTGCTGATGACTCTAATATAGAGTCAGCAAAAGGTGGAATCTCAGACAGCTTGAAGCGGGCAGCTGTTCAATATGGAATTGGCCGCTATCTCTATCATCCGAATGCGTTTGATGATAACAAAGAACCCGCATCGTGGGCCACGCCAGAAGGTTACGATGCTCTAATGGAGAAACGTTATGGCAAAGAAGGAGCAGAATCGTAGGAAGAAGAACGCGGCAGAAAGAAAGTGGGATCAAGAAGATGTACTTGAAGTCCATACAAAATTCTATGATGCCGCTTCCAAGTTCTACGAATTAGTGTCGGATTATAATGGCAACTATGGGGAGATCGGAGTCATGTATTACGATCAGATGCGTAAAGAATTTGACCACGCTCATTGGATAGTGCAAAGATCAAAGGAGGATTACGTTGCCGAAGACTTGGAAGGGTGCTGGGAAACAACCACCCACGCGCACATCTACAGAGATAGAAATGCGGGAGGATCAGTTTGAGAATAGACGCTATTGGTTTGCGCGTCATTGTTACAAACATCGGGGCGAGATGACCCCATTGGGTAGACTTTGGGAGGACGCCTTTGAGAAACTCGAGGGCGTTTCTCTCAAAGACTACATTGCGTTTGCTAAGAAGAATAAATTGGGAGAGAGATATGCCGTTCCGAACAGAGCTGGGTGAGAATGTATTCAAACAGAAGTACGCTAGTAATCCTTATGAAACATGGGGGGATCGAGCCCACACTGTAGTCAACTACGTGTGTGGTGACATGGATGGACAGAAGAATAACCTCATGTCTAAGGATGATCGAGACCAATTAGCACAGTACATTACCGACTATAAGTTCATGCCGGGCGGTAGGTATCTGTGGTATGCGGGAAGGCAAGCACGTTTCTTTAATAATTGCTATCTACTCAGATTGGAAGAGGACTCCAGGGAGGAGTGGGCAGCGGTAACGCAACGTGCTATGTCTTGTTTAATGACAGGTGGGGGAATTGGGGTTGATGTCTCCATATGCCGCCCTTCAGGCAGGCAATTACGAAAGACAGGTGGAGTGGCCTCTGGCCCCGTTCCCCTCTTGTTTACATTAAATGAGGTGGGTAGGAATGTAATGCAAGGTGGTAGTCGTAGGTCTGCCTTGTATGGCAGTATGAATTGGCAACATGAAGATGCTAAAGATTTTCTCCATGTTAAAAATTGGCATGACACACAGTTAGGAAATCAAAAAGAATATACAATTGCCGACATGAAGAAGTTAGACTTCAATTACCCAGCGCCCTTGGATATGATGAATATATCCTTGAACTATGATGACGCATGGCTGAAGGGAAATGGAAGCGATGTATTTGTAGAGAACTGTCGCCAAGCATTGATGACAGGGGAGCCTGGATTTTCTTTTAACTTTGGAGAGAAGCAGAATGAGACTTTACGAAACGCTTGTACAGAAATTACGAGTGAAGATGACAGCGATGTCTGCAATCTTGGATCTATTAATATGGCAGCTGTTGAATCGATTGAAGATTTTAAGGATGTGGTTGCGCTTGCATCTAAGTTTCTTGTTTGCGGTCTTATACGGGCGCATCTTCCGTATAAACGAGTCGAAGAAATAAGACAAAGGAACTCTAGGATTGGGCTTGGATTGATGGGAATGCACGAGTGGTTACTCAAGCGTGGCTATCGATACGAGATGAATGATGAACTGAAGAAATGGTTATCAACTTATGAACGCGAATCTGAACGAGCAGCAAATGAACACTGTGATAGACTTTTTCTCAACCGTCCTAAAGGGTATAGAGCGATTGCTCCGACAGGAACTATTAGTATACTCGCCGGAACGACAAGTGGCGTGGAGCCAATCTATGCTGTCGCATACCGCCGACGCTATCTTACAGATGGAACAAGATGGAAGCATCAATTTGTCGTTGACGGTACAGCCGAATACCTCATCGCATCCGGGGTCAAACCAGAAGCGATTGAATCTGCGGTCGATCTAGCACAAGACCCTGAGCGTAGGATTAAGTTTCAGTTTGAACTACAGAAGTATGTGGATCATGCAATAAGTTCCACGTTGAACCTTCCTGCATGGGGTAGCGAGTTTAACAATGAGAATATGGTGGATGATTTCTCTAAGATTGTTAGGAAGTATGCACCAGGTTTAAGAGGATTGACTTGTTATCCTGACGGATCAAGAGGTGGGCAACCAATCTCAACTGTGCCATACGAAGAGGCGCATTCTAAACGTGGCGTAATCTATGAAGACAACAGTGAGGAACAATGCTTATCAGGAGTATGTAATATATGAAAAGTTTAATTGCAGTATTAATAGTTGTATTTTTAATGGGTTGTTCTTACTCAACTAGATTCCATGTTGGAGAATATGGTGCAGCGCATACAGCATCTATAACTAAACATGGATTTGAGTAAGCACAAGCGTTGGAGTAGTAAGAAGTACACGGATTGGGTGGCAACACTACCCTGTTCGAACTGTAGACTAGAAGACGGCACAATAGTAGCCCATCATTTGAAAGGAAGATATGCTCCTTACAGTGGTGGGGCAGGTATCAAGGCGAGTGATTGGCTAACGATGCCTTTATGCTATGGCTGTCATACCAAAGTACACAGTGGGGATAGAGATATACTTGACTTCCAGTTGTTCCCATTGATACTTTCAACTTTGGACAAAGCATTCCGTGAAGGAATTCTGGAGATAAGTAATGACAATGCACGTTTTAGATGATGATTTAACAGACGCATTGGATCAGGTAGAAGCATTCACACCTATCTATGCAGCGGCTAAAAGCAAGAGAGTTATGCTTGAGCAGTTTAGAAAGAGCAAGCGATCTGCTTTATTCCTAGAGGCTTCCGGTTCTACGGTTGCTGAAAGGGAGCATTGGGCATATGCCCACAATGATTACAAAGAAGTAATCGACGGGCTTGCTGTCGCTACTGAAGCAGAGACAGAAGCATTCTGGAAACTACGATCAGCGGAGATGAAAGTTGAAGTATGGCGGACACTACAAGCGAACTCGAGGAGGGAGGCAAAAATCCTATGAGTTACCGGATTGGTGCTTCCACACTACAACCTATACTCCAGATAACTGGACTCAAACTTTAATAGATAGGGAGAAAGACATGGCATATGAACACCAGCCAGGTAGAGGTAATATGTTTCGTAACGATCGGGCAGAGAGCAATCCAAAGGCTCCGCTCTGGTCTGGATCAATTAAGATTCCAGAGGGAGCGGCTGGTAGAACAATGGATATTGCCGCTTGGTATAACGATGCTTACACCGATAAAGAGGGGAGATCACGCAAAGAGAAGTGGTCTTTAAGTTTATCAGAGCCGTGGGATGGAGGTTCGGGTGGTTCGAGCAAGCCCACTTACCACACCGCAGAACTTAGAGGTCCAGACACTCGACCAAAGGATGACATTCCGTTTTGACTTACATAAGATACCCGGATAAGGGAAAGGTTAATCTGGTATTCGATAGGTTCAAACATCGATATCGGATTAAGGATGAGTTTGTTCCCTCGGTAACCAGGATCATTGATTCTATTATACCGAAGCCTCAACTTATGCCGTGGGCCGCTAAGATGGGGGCAGAGTGGTGGAAGGATCACTACGGCGAGGATGCCGATATGTATGAAGGCATCAAGAATGCTTACAAAGTTAAGTCTCAAGCGGCATTAAAGACAGGCTCGGTGGTTCATAAATATATTGAGCGTGTTGTTAAGTGGAGTTTAAATGGCAAGTCCTCTGCGCCCGGCAAGCCAGAGGACGAAGCCGCCCTCAATTCCATTAAGGCTTTCGGTGAGTGGGTCATGGCTAATGATGTGACTTGGATTTCTTCAGAGGAAAGAATCTATAGCCGAAAATATAATTATGCTGGAACTGTGGATGCTATCGCAGAGATCAATGAGGAGTTCTGTGTAATAGACTTCAAGACTTCAGCTCAAATCTACAAAGAGTATTACCTACAAATAGCAGCATACAAGCAGGCTGTTGAGGAGATATATGGAAGAGATGTGGATTGCTGTTGGATATTAAGATTTGATAAAGAAACTGGGAAGTTTCAAGCAAAGGAAATTAGAGAGGATTATTTTCCTGTATTCGAGATGGGCTTGAAGTTTCAACAAGCATACTCAACAATGAGGAAACGCAAATGCAAAAGCAAAGATTAGCGTTCTTTGATTTGGAATGTACTAATCTAAATGCGGATTGGGGGCTGATTATCTGTGGAACTGTAAAGTTTTCAGACAGAAAAAAGCCCCAGACGTTCCGCATAACGGATTACGAAAGGGGCAGTATCGTAGATGACAGTGGGGTCTGTGCAGCGCTACGAGATGTGCTAAATGAAGCACCAATATGGGTTACTTGGTATGGGCAGAGATTTGATGTTCCCTACCTGCAGTCTCGTTTATTATATTGGGGTCAAGAACCCATGTCGACCAGTACCAAGCACCTTGATCTGTGGCGTACAGCCAGGTACCAACTTAGACTGTCTAGTAATCGGCTTGCAAACATAGAAAGGTTTCTACAGTTGGAAGGAAGTAAAACGCCTATAAACCCAGGCGCATGGTTGAAGGCCCTGGATAACGATAAGAAAGCAATGAAGAATGTAACGTATCATTGCGAACAAGATGTTCTAATGTTAGAGGAGGCATACTATAAGATGCTACCCTTTATTAAAGATCACCCGCACATTGGATTGTTTGATACTGCGTTATCTGATGGGTGTCCTAAGTGTGGATCACATAACCTACATCGTAGGGGATCAGTAATAACCAAGATGAAGCGTTACCAAAGGTGGCAGTGCCAAGACTGTGGCTCATGGCATCGGTCGCGTATCGCTGAAAAACGAGAGCCGTTGGAGCTGACATGACCAGAAGAGCAATTTCCGTAATGATTTCAGGAACAGCTGCAAGTGGTAGGGGATTGTCAGGACCGCCTGGCAACCCTATCCACATAGGTAAAATTTTTCCCTCATTAGAAGATGCTGGTAAATGGGTAGGATTTAAGGAACGACCATCCGCTATTCGCAGAGGTAAGGCTGGGTATGGAAATAATATCCAGAACGCAATCCGAAACCACGAAAGAAATACAAAGAAGTGGCCCAACATTACGTGCGGAGGATATTTGTGGGAAAAACTGGAAAAGCCTACCAATCTTTTTGAATCTGATCCAGCACATACTTGCCTACCCTCTATTAAAGAGGGGCCGATGGATGAAAAGGAAACAACTGTTGTAAAAAAACAACGCAGTAGTGACCAACAGGCAGAGTTCAGGCGTGGATGCTTGCAATTACATGGTGCTAAGTGCGCTTTTTGTGGTACTACAGAAAATGTAGAAGCCGCCCATATAACGTCTCTAAAGGCCGAGGATGGACGAAACTTCTATAGTAATGGGTTACCATTATGTAAAGGAGTTTGTCACCCTGCGTTCGACTCAGGGCGTCTGAAGTGGAATCCTGATACCTGGCATCTCGAGTTGGTGAACTTTCCTAAAGAGGGAGCATTTGTTGAGCCGCACCCTGACGCACACAACAACGTTGAGACAGCCTATTGGAATAAATAAAGGAGATTAATATATGAAGACTTTTTTTACCGACCGTAACTTCTGGTTATCGATCACAGTTGTTTCTATCATGGCGGTATTAGTATTTAATGGTTAGTCTAAGTATTCTATAGACTCAACACATCCTCTAGGGAAAGCTGTAATCCCATAACCAAGATTAGCCTCACCCTTGGCCCCAATGGAATCATTAGGGTCTAGGGTTGAGGCTATTTTTATTGTATCTTTGGTCTGGGAAACAAACCACCCGACTGATTGGATTTCAGGGCAATCAACCTCACCCTCTTTCTCCCACCCTGAGCAGGCCAGTATGTCTCTCCATGTAACGATACATAGTCTAGGCTTCTTTCTCCTCAATGACTTTATCCTTTACGACATTATAATGAACTGAGCCATCCTCGTCCTGAGAAACCTCATACTCCACCGGAACCATCTTGTACACTGTAAATTTAGTGCCGGTTTCTGGCGGGATTGGAGTTGAAATAGACTCGAGAACCGTGTCCATTACTGCGAATGGGTTATGGAATCCACGACCAAAGGCATCGTCAAAGAACTTATCGATTGATCTGACGTGGCTGTTTCTTAACATCATACTTCTTACCATAATAATACTCCTTTAGTTACACCGTTAGCTCTTCTTTTTCTTTCTCTCCAATGGACCGGGAAGAACCCAGCCGAGTACCATTGGCACTACGAATATAAGGAGAAGTAACCACCCTCCCATCTCTATTAATTTCTGAATCAGCGTGAAAAAATTATCAGGTGCTTCCTGAACCACTGTATCTGCGGTTACATTAGCGGGTTTAACGCTTTTTTCCGCAGTCAAAGCAGAGGCAGTCGCAGCCGTCAGGCCCGACGCTACCATCGGTACAATCACACCCCCCGGTAAGACACTCGTTGCACCAGCAACTACGGAAGTCGCTGCCCCTGTTATCAGACT
>Ga0208179_1000727_pt1 | contig 19375 bp, 34 predicted proteins | sample Malvired_Geostar_FD_184238 | JGI IMG/M metagenome (GOLD analysis project Ga0208179, IMG submission 184238) | Marine viral communities from the Global Malaspina Expedition - Malaspina viral metaG DeepMed_Geostar (SPAdes) (version 2) | ecosystem: Environmental > Aquatic > Marine > Oceanic | place...
TTTCTAATCTTAGCAGCGAATGCTCGGACATTTTTTAAGAGCACAGGAAACTTCATGATGGAGGCTAGGTGAGAAACCTCTTGGTTGTTGAAAAAACCAGTTAGACCTATCTCTTTTGCTGCCGAAAGTATGGAAGGTACGTCTATTTCCGCCGAATTATCTTTATCTATAATATGCTTGAGACACATATAGATAGATATATTTGATTCTATTGTAAAGCTGTTCTCGTCAATAATATCTGCAACATCAAAAAGGGCCGACGATCCGTACCGGCATATGCCGGATAAGATTGCTCGTTCTGCGGGTAGGTCTTGTAAAATCATTTCTTTTTAATCACATGCCTGAGAAGAACACTTGTTGCATTTCCATCTACTCATATCATATATAACCGCAGGTGAAACCTCTTCTTCTGCACCACAGGTGCGACATTCTACCTCCACAAGAGCAGACTGGCGACTTCTGGGTGCTCGTTGTGCGTCTTTATTCTCTGCGTCAGCCTTAGAAGCCTCTTCCAGCTCGTGTCTCTCCGACGCGCTAAGCACTGTATTTTTCATGAAGTCATCGAACTTGTTTGGTCTTTGTCTTGAAGTATCAATGACGCCGGTACGACAAGGATCTCCTTTGTTATTTCCGTATGTTTTGGTAGATCTTTTCTTTGCTCCCTCTTTCGGCTGCCTGCCTCTGGATCTAGTTCCCTTTCCCCTTCTTCTTTTCTTTTTAGCGGGGTCAATGGGGTGAACAACTTCTTCTCCGGGCTCACCCTTCTCTCCGATAGGTCCGGAAGGACAATCGTGGCCGATCTCCTTCTCGGAATCCACTATTATTTCCATAAGTTCTTCTTTGTTAAACTCTTTTAATAGTCTCTTTAGCTCCTCTTTTTTATTCATATCGTCTCCCTGCCTTTGCCTTTTGGAGATTCATAAAAAGATCTGCCAAATTTTTAATTGAACTAGCAACGTAGGTTAGTCTATCGGATCTTTGTTGGGCATATTTGTTGATGGCCAATAGCTTACGAGTGTAATCATTGTCGTTAATCGCTTGATGATATTGGCTGTCCCATGATCCTGAGTATTGATTCTCTCGTCCAGATATTGATGATTTAATAGAAGTTTCGGCCCATTTCATACGGGCAACCTCACGATTGTGGGACCTCTGCACATGAAAGGAAAGGCTTCCTAAAAGAAGAGAGGCTTCGGCGCACTCTTCAAGAGTTAATTTTTCTATGGATGTGCGATCCATTTGCATATATTTATGAACCGAGGGGTCATGAAAATCACCACTATATGGAGGGAGCCCTATGGTGGCCTCATACTCGTCCAAAATGGAATCGAGCTTACCTAGTTGTTCCTTTGCAACACTCGGCTTTTCCACTTTTCGACCTTTTCGTTAAACGGCAATTCGATGTATGTAATGTTATTATACTCGCACCATTCCTTTTTGCGAGCGTCTCTTTTTCGTTGGCTGCTAAAATCCTGCGCGGAAGTGTGAAAGAGAGGATTGAATTTATAGTGTTGTTGTCCGTGAACTTCAATTGCTAGCTTGAATGTATTGATATAAAAATCAAAAAAGACTTTCTCCGATCTGGTTATCGAAACAGGAACTTCCTCTAGGATCTGCACCGTAGGGAACATTTCTATAAGCAACTCTCGTGCTCTCAAATGAAGCTTCGACCGGGGTCTGCTGTCGTTGGCTTTGGTTACATAGCCTTGTAGCTTCCAATTGTGAACTTCATTATTTAGGTCTCTAACCTTCACTTGTCAATCCCAACCATAGTAAATATTTCTTTTTCAAACGATTTATATTCTTTAGGGTTTTCCTCTAGGTAGGCTGCAAGATTTACTTTTCCCTGAATCTTTTCATCGTTAGGGAGCTTAAGCCAAGACCCAGATTTGACGACAAGCCCAAAATCAACCATGAGATCCGCAAGTTCCATTTCTTTCCAAATCCCCCGACCATACTTAATGTGGCTTGCAACCTTTTGGCCCGGAGCCCCGATAGCAGAAGTGACGACCTGCCAGTTTACGGTTTGTCCTATTTGTGAATCGCCTCGCATAATGGGTTGCGAATGCGTAGCATGCAGCTTAACGTCAACTTGGTATTTCAATGCACTTCCTGACTTCTCAATCTTAGACTTTCCTCTCCCAAACTTTTGTATATTTGCCATCAGATGTGTCACCCCCACGACTGTTACCCTATTGATGGGAAGGGCATTAGATATTCTGCGGCAAAATTTGGCAAGAACCTTCTGTACGCTCATGACCTGCACGTCTTCAAGATTTCCAGTTAGTTCTGACTCGCTAGAAAGCGCCGAAAAAGAATCTATAACTGCGATAGAGCCGGGCTTTGTGTGAACTATGTTGTCTACAATGCTAAGGTATTTTTCTGCCGACAGGATATTTCCCTCCGTTGAGGAAATGATTTGCATTATTTTAGGATCAAGGTCAAGCCCCTCGATTCCTTCTAGGTCTCTCTTTCGCAACCTTCCTTCTATGTTGGCGTAATATATGGGCCTCTCATGCTCTTGAGCGTTAGCACAAAAAGTCAAGGCGGTTACAGTTTTTCCAACCTTTTCTGGCCCCGTCATAATAAACAGAGATCCCTCTGGCACTCCTCCGCCAAGGGCGATGTCTATTTTGGGGCTGACAGAGAGGGTTTTTAGGGGACGGTCGGTTATTATTGCAGGATCATGAAGGACGTTTCCATATTCTTTGATAATGTCCTTATTCATCGAGATCTCTTAATTTTGATATAATGGACTTTTGGGCATTGCCACTTTTGTGCTTGACATCTTTTTTGTTGGTTACATCATAGGTAGTTTCAGATTCCCTACTTGAAAAACCACTATCCTTCTCTTCAATTATGCTGCGTAGCATAGGGGCGCGAAGAGAATATGTTTTCCAACATCGTTTATCTTTTAGCGCAGCTATTACGGCTTCTGCTGAAAATTCCTTGAGAAGCTTATTAGCTAACGTAATTTGATATCTATAGTAATTACGCCACTCCTTGATTTCCCAAAACTTTATTGGAAGCTCTTTTTGGTCTTTCTGAGCCTTCTTCTCACAAATCAGCTCAGTAATATACTGCGGCGCAGAGACCCATCCCCCCGGAGAGTAGCGGGAGGGATATTGGCTTTTCTCACTTCTTTTCTTAGTCATGAATAGAGTGGATGATATTAGACTGATTTCGAGGAGCGACCGGAACTTTTCTGGAGTCATCTACTTTTTGCGAACCAGCCGATGTCATGACTGCTACTCCTTTGTTTCCTCCCCCTGTTTCATGTATAATTGAAGTATCATTCTCTCTTTCTAGCTTTACTATATACTTTTTGACTTCTTCAAGGTCTCTTTCAAGAACCTTCGAGATGTCTTCGGAGCCCATTTCGTTCCAATACATTCCTTGTATGCAATATCTTTCTACGTCAGTCATTTTCTTTGCTTTGGACAGCTTACCCATTGTGCTATACCCTTTCTGCGTTGCTTAACCAAGCGCTATTTTTAGTCTTTAAGAATTGAATATAAAAATTAAAAGTCTTTTCTTCTGCTTCCCTGAATTCCCACTCTGGTTTGCCAGCATGTCGTAGCTGTTTGTTTACATTTCCTTCGCTATACAAGCCGATGGGATTGTAGAGCTTCCCATGTCTCCCTCTCTTCACAAAAAATTTAGTTCTCTCTGTGCCAGTCACGGACTTGGCGTATGTATTTATTCCCTCTTCGTTGACACGAGGAAAGCCCTCGTCATCTAGCCAGTCATGCTTTCCAAAGAGCGTATAAAAAAGAGTCTCATGTCCCTTAGCCTCTTCCTGAACGGACTTTTGCACGCCCCTGTCCTTGTGTATCTTAAAGTTATTCATTTATTCTTTCTCCTAGATTTTCTTTTCTTTTGGTCGCTTCCGGGCCAAATTGGAGCCTCGTCAGGCTTTTCCATTCTGCTCATTCCAGCAGGAAGTTCTCTGCCACTCTCAACCTTTTTCGTTTTAAAATCATTAGCCATGTCTTCGCACTTCCACTTTCCGTACTGTTTGGTTTGTTTGTCTGCGTAGTGCCCTAGTGTTTTTACTTCAGACAAAGACAAGGTAACAGACCCATGCACATTGTCCTCAGAGTAATCTCTATGAACATCTTTTATTTTTTTGCACCTTGGGCACTTTCTTTTTTCTTTGTACTTAGCAAAGGAGGAAAAAATTGACCATTTGTGGGTGCAGCTTCCACAACAATAGGAATACTCTGGCATTTTAATCACCTATAATCTGTAATCCGCTACAATATTTTACCATCAAAGTCGCTATCTTCGTTAAGTTTTTCTAGGATTTTTGCGATAACATTGCTTCTTACGATGTCAGAATATGTTAATTGACACAGAGACACTCCCTCTATTTCTTTTAATTTGTTCATGCAAGTCAATAGCCCTCCACTGTAGGAGCCCAGATCCGACTGTCTAAGGTCTCCGTTAATCACTGCCTTTGACTTCCTTCCCAGTCTCGTAATGAACATTTTTATTTGCTCGAAGGTTGCGTTTTGAGCCTCGTCCAAGATCATGAAGCTCTCGTGAAAATTCCTTCCTCTCATATATTCAAGAGGACAAAGCTCAATCCTTCCAGCCTCCCTGTAATATTCTACATTGGGAGCCGTTAAATACATATTCATCTCTTCTATTACGGGAATTAGATACGGGTTAATCTTTTCGATCAGGGTTCCGGGCAGATACCCAAGGCCTTTGCCGGATTCGACTACGGGTCTTGTTATAATAATTTTTTTAATTTTTTCTTGCAGAAGATATTCGCAAGCCAAGCCAACAGAAACGCTAGTTTTCCCCGACCCTGCCGGTCCTGAACAGAAGGTCACGTCTGAATTGTTTATAGCTGTAATATAGTCAGACTGATTTTTTGTTTTTGCTCTAAGTCTTTTTTTTCTCAGTGCTGTGGGCTGCAATTTAGTTCTTTTTTTTCGTACCATATATTTAATCAATATTCATGCTTATATTAGTTTTCCTGATGCTTTCGTGGGCTGGCCCCAAGTTGGACAGTGCCCTTATAGCGTCAATATTTTCTGGAACAACGTCGCTTTCCTGATGGATCGCCTGTATGTACATCAATTTGTTGCCCCATACTCCAATGGTGTCGCTCCACACGCAAACTTCTGGCATGTCCCCTCTCTCCCTACCAAGGTCTTTGGCGTATTCCATGATCTCTGCTGTTGATCTTATACCGTCATCGTTATGCACGACGCGTACCCTCGTTGTGTTCTTGAACAGGCTTATAACTTCTTCAACGGTGGGTGCAATGTGAAGATCGACCGCAATGCTGTGCATGTGCATTAGCGTGGTGGGAACAGATATGGAGGTAGTAAATATCTCCAAGTGAGGAATCACCGTTCTTACGTCCGGTCCGTGGTGTGACGGAACCACCAAGTGTGGAACAAGAGCATTGATGGGTCCGTGGTATATGTCCCAAGGATCAGCGGCCCTTCTAATCATCGTGGCATGCACTTTATCTATGTAATAATTATCATCCAAAGATTTTAATGTTCTGCACAGACCTGTTGTGTTACAACTGACCACACGAAGAAATTTAGAGCAGGCAACCTCAGCATAATTGCATTGTGCTACAAAGCTAGCTCCTATATCGGGCTTTTCTCCCCCCTGAAACACGGCCTTTATACCCATGTCTTCATATAGGATTTTATTGCTTGCTCCAATTCCCTTGGGGGTGCAGTCCACAACTACGTCAATTTTGTCGAGAAGGTGGTGTAATTCTTCTATTGGAAATACTGGAATGTTTTTTTTCTTAGCGGCTTTTATTTTATAGTTATGGGTGTTTGCAGTAATACCCACTAGCTCCATATCATCCTGTAGTAATACGGCGTCTGCTACGCGTTTTCCTATTGTCCCGTAGCCGACAATTCCCACTTTAATCATATATTTCTCACGACTTAAGGGGCCAAAAAACATGACCACATAAAAGACCGAATGCAAAGGCTATAATGGGATGCTGACAAGATATCGAATACAAAGCCCAACTGATTGAATAGCTTGGATCTTTAGACAAAAGCATCACTCCCATATCCCATAGAAAAATTCCACAGAAAAAAGAAACAAGAAGTATTCTGGCTACACCTTGCATATCCATTACGATCCTTTCGTGTTGGAAGTAAAGCCGTCTTTTTCTTCCTTCAGGATTTGTTGTTTTTCTAGTTCACACTCAGGACAATTTTCATAAAATTTACCTGCATGTGGTTCTACATAGTGATGAATTCTTAAAAGTCCAGTGTTGAGATAATTCTGCCCCATCATTAGGTTTGAAAGTGCGTTATACACATTTGTTTCAAATTCTTTATCTTCAAAGTCTTCAGGACCTTCCGGAAAAGAGGAAGCCTCTACTGTTATATTATACTCTTTGGAGACATTTGTGTATACTGTATATCCCACAACTAAGGTAGTAACTAAATTTAACAATAAAAGAAAAACAATTAATTTGCTATTCATTGGTCTGTCTCCCTCGTAAAAAGCTTTATATAGAGACTTCTAATTCTCTATCAAATGCACACTGGGCATCGTGTGCCACCTTGCAAGCCTCGTAGGACTTGTCGTTAAGAACCTCATACTCACCATTATACCACATCTTAGTGCTACTACCATCAAATGTCATACAGTTGCAGGCAAATTCTACGTGAACGCCCTCTTCATCAATGTGCGCAACCTGCGCAACAGAAAAATCGTGTCAGTCAAAGGCCTCTTTGCCTTCAAGAGGTTTCTCGGTTCTTTGTAGCCAGTCTCCAATATTAGCCATTTCTTTTCTCCTTATAAAATTACGCTTGAAAACTACTTCCACACCCGCAGCTTTTTACTGCATTAGGATTATCAAATTTGAAGCCACGTTTAGAAATATCAGAATAATAATCCAGTGTAGTGCCTTCTAGATAGAGAGCACTTTTCTTATCTACAATCACATCTACGCCATACTGATGGGATAGCGTCTCTTTTTGTTCGTCATATTCATGGCCTACCGTGAGGCTGTATTCAAAACCAGAGCAACCTCCTCCTTTAACGCCCACCCTTAAATACTTTTCTTCGGCATCTTCAAGATATTTCTTAGCTTCGGCTGCTGCTGTTTCTGTTAGCTGTATTGTCATCTAGATCTCCCTCGTGAGCCGTCAGAGTCTTTTGCTAGAACAAGAACACGTCCGTTCTTTCTGTATACTCCCTTTCTTTTATAATAATAAATCTCCCCAGTTCTGGGGTCTTCATACGCATAGTAAGTCTTGGATTTTACATATTCACAAATAGCTTGTATATATTTATTCATTATAAATAATCTCCTCGCCTTTTATGGGGCGCAGTTGGGGCAGCTACATTCATCTCCGCAAGAACATTCGTCTTCACAGAAACATTCTTCACACTGGCAATCAGCGTTGTCATTGTTAGAGTCAAAGCACCCCACAGTGAAGATGAAGCTGGTAAAAAGAAAAAGTGCTGCTATAAAAGTAAATGTTTTTTTCATAATATTATCCTTGTTAAAATTTTTTGTTATAAGATTATTTTTGCTTCGCCTTCTAGGAGGTATCGTGGACGACCACCATTATCTACTTTTTGGATGTTCTCAGGAATACCAAAATGATCAAACATGGTAGCCGCTACATCAATAGGCCCATAGGGACTGTCTTTTGGCGTATACGATTTATCTGCCGCACCAATCACTCTACCGCTATCATATCTACCGCCAGACATTAGCATGGTAGAAATGGAGGGCCAGTGATCTCGACCTGCATTGGCGTTCAATTTAGTACGACCGAATTCTCCCGTAACGATCAATAGAATCTTTTCATTAAGGCCTCTTTGATGCACGTCTTCAACAAATGCAGCAAGAGCTTTGTCGATAGGGGGCACTCTGCCCTTTAAGGCGTTGGCGATATTGCCATGCATGTCCCACCCACCATAATGAATGGTTACAAACCTACTCCCAAACTCACAAAGCCTTCTAGCAAGAAGGAGTTGCTTCCCAATCGCAGCGTTTCCGTAGGATTCTTTTGTCTTAGCGTCTTCTTTGTCCAGATTAAAAGCGTCTTTTGCCGTTCCAAGAATCACCTCAAAGGCTTGATTGTTAAACTTTGTAACAGAATCAGCAGATGGGCTCCGTATGTTAACTCCTTCGAGAGATTTTAAGAGCTCATTCCTATTTGTGAACCTTTCAATATCTACGCGAGGAGTCAGGTTCTCCTTATTTGATGGATCAAAGGGTTTATAGGCACCACCAAGCCAAGCAGGATCTTCCCCTTCTATTCTTCCCTGCTTAACATAACAGGGAACCCCATTGTCGGGGTGGTTGGCCCCATAGATAGCAGAAACAATTGAGCCATGAGAGGGATACATAGAATTAGAGGTTTGGCTTCTTTCATTGTTACGATGCCCTGTCATTACCCAATGAGTAGCTTGTCTATGAGATGAATCCCCGTGAGTAAAAGAATCTACAATATTGAGATGGGGAGCCTGTTTGATTAGATTTTGCCAATGAGAACCGAAAGCCATTCCGGTAGGTTTGTCTACTAACGCTCCTCCTACAGGCCTATATTCGTCAGGAACACTGTCTTCCTTGGGAGCATGAAATGTTTCGAATTGTGTTGGGCCTCCTCCAAGCCACACCCACACCACAGAGCTATCTTTAAGTTCTTGTGTCTCCTCACCCATAGCAATATCAGAAAGCCCTAGAGAGGACATCCCAGCCCCAATGCTGCCTATCCTTAGAAAGTCACGTCTGTTTGCATAAAAGTCAAGCATCATTGATCTCCTTTTCTTTTATTAGGAGTTAGGATCAGCTATCTCAACGCCAGTATTAAGAGATTCGGCGGCGGCTATCTTGGCTTGTTTAATTTCCCAAGATTGCACATGACCACTCAAAAATTCCCTTACCATTCGATGCGTAAACGAACCTTTAGTCTCTGGATTTTCAATATTTTGCGGAATTGGGTCTCCGTTTTCATCGACGGGAAATATCTCTCCCCCATCTTCCCCTAGAGCTACAATATAGTCTGGATTTTCTACTAACTCTGGACGATGATAATTTCCTGCAACGGCATCGAGAACACGCTGTATATCGGAATCACCTATTTCTAATTCAAAAATTGCCACTTGTGTTCTCCTCTTTTAAGTATTTTCAAATGAGTTCGCAGACGCCTCCGCTACAAGCCCATTCTTGTTCTGGTTCTACATTGTCTTCTTCTTCGATTATCTCTGTATAGTCTACTTTATTATATTCTCTTTTGAGATCAACCCATTCTTTCCAATTATAAACATCTTTCATACAATAGGTTAATTTTTTAACGTCTCCATCCATGTATTTTCTAGAAAATTTCTTGCATCTTGCTATCCAGTCTCGTTTTGATGCCCCTTTTGCCCTCGACCCAAGGCCAAGGAGAGCGTCACAGGCAGCCCATAGGTTGTCTTCCCATAAGTCAAGAGCTACTTCAATAAGACCGCTAACAAACATGGCACCATCTCCATAATATGCTACCTGTTCACTAGGCAAATAGATCGTTGTGAAGGGAGCTTGAGGATAGTCCTTATCCCCACTTACTGGTAAAAGAGATATGCCACAAAAATATCTTTTATTTTTATAGATAAATTTCTCTATATCATCCCATTCATCTGGTTTAACATTAATTGTATTAGAAACATTATGATTCAACCAAGGCTGTGTGCATAAGGCATCCGTTTTTCCAATCATAACCCAGTTCTTCTGTGTATCCTTTACATACCCCAAAAGAGCTAGTGCGTCAATTTGATTTTTGGTTTTAGAGCCCGGAGGAACCTCTATACAAAAAGAAATTACATCATCACTGTCATTTGCAGACCATACTGATTCTTCGCATGCTCTTGGGTTTATTTTTCTGAAATATCCATAAATTGCTTCCATTTTATTAGCCTGTACACGTCGTATATAGCGCTTGGCATGATGAGGATGAATACCAGAGCTAGTACCAAGAATGCAGCTAGAAGTTCCTTCAGGCTTGACACAAGTAGTCCGAGCTGCCTGATTAATTCCGATCTTTTTTGCCAATTCTTTATTGGTTTGTTTAACAATTTGTGCCCCTTTTTTTTGCACATTGGGATTTAGGCATATCTCATGCTGCTCCATAATACCAGTCATGGAAACCCCAAGGAGGGCCTCTCTTCGCAAGATTTTTTCACTTACTTCTCCTAGATAGGGAAGGTCGGTAAAACCAGCTTGAAGGGTTCCTATAATAGCTGCTGCCCGACACGCTTCGTAAAAGTCTTCTTCTGTCTTAACTCTAGCACAGTTGATGGTGCTCAAGTTGCACGCTTGCCATCCGGTTTTTCCCGTCTCCTCGTCCACAGGATACATCCCGATCTCTACACATGGATTGACTATCAATTCGGTAGAATCTGACCACACAAATCCCGGTTCTCCGAACTCTCTTACGGACTCCATTAATCCGTGGAACTGTTCGGGGGTTGTTTCGTCCCTTAAAAGCAGGGCTGAGTTATTGGATCTTCCCCTTTGGGGGTTCTCGTGAAACCAATTACCGGTTTTTGCCTTTGCCATATCTTCGTCGTCAGGGCTAAACAGGCAAATGGTGGCGCTACGACGGACCCCTCCGGATATAACCGCGTCAGCACAGTGCATGACGATGTCGTAGGCTTCAACTGGTTCTAATCTTCTGATAGACTTAGCGCAAAAATCTAAATTTTTTAGAGATTTGTCTAAAACTCTTTTGATATTAGAGAGGGCCTTTTTTAGGGGCGCTGGTCCGGGAGCTTTTCCAGAACTTGAGCTCAACTGAGCTCCTGCGGGTCTTATTTTAGAGAAATCGAAGGTGACGCTTTTCCCTGTGTACTCTGGAAAGAGTTCGTCTTGATCAAAATAACTAGAGATTAACACCCCTGCGGCGTCTGACCATCCCTCTATTGTGTCTGGAATTATAAACTTTTTATTTCCTCTTTTCTCTCTAACGATAGGAGGAAGCTTTTCAATGTGATGTTTTTGGACAGAAAAGCCAGTGCCACACCCACACAGTAACAAATACATACACTCTTGGAAAAATCGGAGCCTGTCACAATAAGAAGAGATGCAGTTATAGATTCTGGCATTGTGCTTGAAGGTAGGCTTCCCTCCAAACTGCAACGCTCTCTGAGACCCAAGAACACGCTTCTTGAACATCATATCGTAGGACCACGCAATGTCTCCATTTACTTCTGGGTATCTTTCATACATCATACCCATAACTCTATCTACAGACTCTCTCCAAGTTTCCCTTCTCTTTTTTTCAGGAATCCAACGAGCGTAGCGACCCACAAAAGTGTAGTTTTGGAGTTCCGAAACCGACATCAGAGAGAGTTTCCTCCCGAAGACGGCTTCCCGCCTTTCTTTCCTTTTTTTCCTTTGCCTTTGCCTTTGCCTTTGCCTTTATTATTCTGGGTATGCTTATTAAAGTAGGCAGACATGTCTTCGGCAGAGTTGGAAGCAAATGTTTTTCGTTTTGAAGTTGGGTTACCAGCCTTGTCTCTTATTACCAAATTTACCTCAAATTTAGGGACATTCTTTTTGCCCTTTCCTATTCCGTCTTTTAACATTACAAAGCTTTCGGCTGCGTTAGGTGGTGAAAGACATCACGGTAGAGCGAGAATGTCAAAGTTGTTTCCATGCATAGTATTATACACCCCCAATGGGTTGGGGGGGTTGTGACTATCCATATTTTTTAATGTTTTTTTCAGAGCAGGTACAGTAAGAATAGTTTTCTTCACCGTCCGGAGTGATGCACTGTTGATATCCTTTTCCATAACATTCTTTGCAAGATTTCTTTGCATACATGCGTGCCACGTCAAGGTAGATAGTTCGTATGAAGTTAACACTAAGTGGCTTTTTGTTTTTCATTAGAACCTAACTTGAAAAAAGAAAAATTGTTGCGGGTTGAGCCGCAATTGGTACATCATCATTCTTTGCGTACAAACATGGCAACCGCAATGGGTAAAATGTCCGTAGACTGGAACTGGATAATAGTATATTACAGATGGGGGATAATAGAACACTTGTGGCTGTAGAGCCTGTTTCTTTCGCTCTTCTATGCGCTCACGCCGGGCCTCTGCCTCTTTCATCGCCCTTTCTGTAATAAGTTTCTGTCGTTCCTCTTTGGGTAAAAGATTATTATCAGCTTCTGCATCGTTTGGAAGAAGAAGTAGGATAATAAAAAACATCACTGGAAGAATGCTTATCGTAGTAATTATATGTTTTATCATGTTTGAATGTCTCTCTTAATTATACCTCATAAAAAAAGGGCAACCGGAGTTGCCCCTTTTAACAATCCGTTTTGAATGAAAGGATGACTTATTTTTTGAGCTTTGCGAGGAGGTCTACCAAATAATTTGGCCACCAGTCCATTCCTACTCCCAAGAAATAAATACCAATGCCAACAGGCAAAATAAACAACAAAGGTCTCTCACGCGCAGCCACCAATGGGTGCGTCAGAGCATAAAATAAATTCCGTATAGGTCTGCCGTTTTCAAAACCCATAAGATCCCTTTCTTTAAAAAATTACTCGGTGAGGCGTAAGCTGTCACCTACGATCCACGCTGCCGCTAACAAGACAACGCTTTCAACTGTTGCGGGGTTTATTGTCCCTGCGCCAAAAAGGGTATCGGCACATATGACTACTACGCCAGCAACGCCAACCCAAAAGCGACGAGATCTAAACATCGCCTTAAATTTATCTAACATATCTAATTCTCCTTTAATTGGTTAATTTTTTCACTCAGGGACTCGATAGTTTGAGTTAGAGATGCAACCTGTACTTTGAGCTCAACAATAGCATCTGTATTGGCCTTTAAGACCGTCCTGAGCTGTTCTTCTAGTTTGTCTGAATTATCATCAATACGATCAAGTCTATATTTTACATTATCAATTTCCTTTTCAACTCTATGCGTTCCCTCATTCACTAAAGTCCGAGCCTCTGCTCGCGTTACGAGATCCTTCCCGTAGGAAAGCCAGAAACTACCCATACTAAGTATTATAGCAACGCAAAGGGTTGCTGAGTATTTAAGAAATGGCACAAGTTGATTCTGTTGTTGAGGTCGTGTCATATGCTGTCTCCAAAATAGAGCTCTGGCCCCCCGAAGGGGACCTTGCTCTTGATTTGACTACCAGTTAGTTCTTGGCGAATACGTTGCACCACTTGGGGCAATGGCACCATACATGTAGGTAAGCCGTCCCGGAATTGCCGCAGTAGGATTAGCAGCAGTATCAGTACCGGAACCTCTCAGGTTGGAGGAATTGTCAACGCCAATACCGTTAGCGGCGATATCCCAACCACCAGCGTCTGTAACTGTTAGCGCTGGACTAAATGCTCCGCTGAAGATGTTCCAGTTGCCAGCAACCACAGAAGTCTTGTAATCAATAGACTCCATTACATCAAGCTGATTGATTGAATAAATGCCTGAATTACCAGCAGATCTAATAGCCTGCGTAAGATTAGTAACACCGGCCAGATCGGTGGTGTACTTGACAATCACTTGGCCCGGCTGATTGTTAAACGTGCTGGCTGTGGCGGGAGGAATCACTCCCGTATTATTAACACCCGAAGAAATTAGAACCAATCTCTCTTCTTCACCTAGGCTCGAAGATGTCCAGAGGGCGGTTTCAGCAATCGTTCCCCCCGCTCGAATGTTACCTTGGTCATTGTCTACCCCGCTGGGGAAGCCATTGACATACTGGTTGTACACAAGTGTGCCTGCAAGATTAGTAACAAAACCCATAATATTTACCTCTTTTTCTACATAGAGGCCATTTTGTATCCCGTTGTTCCAAACAATAGAAATCCTGTCCTGCTTATTAATTACACCTAATGCACACTATTAAGACACATTTTTCACAATTTCTTCTAGTGAATTAAATCCATCTTCTCCAAAAATACCATCGGCAAATCCATAGAATACAGCATCGCTAGAGGGCATCCACCAATCTTCTTTAGAATTTAGCTGCTTTTTTATGAAGTTTTTTACTGCATTCTTTTTAGCACCATCAAAATAACTTCCTGTTTTTTCACACGCCTCAACATAAATTTCATAGCTTCTATCGAGGATTGTTTTTTCAAACTCATACATAGAAAATACCTGCTTGTAGGTTCCTTCTACCGAACAAGATCCATCATGTATGAGCCAGTCACAGTTGGGCATTGAGACGCGTACCCCGTTACCGAGGGGAGCTTGAGCTATAATGCTTCCCATTGACGCACAAATGCCATGGCAAATCAATATAAAGCGGCATGGACTTCCCTGAATAGCATCATAAATTACCATCCCTGCGTGCCACTCTCCCCCTGTGGAATGCTGGTGTACTACTATGGGTTTGTGATTCTGACTCTCAAGGATACGCAAGTTTGTAAGAAATTTTGTCGCAGTACGATAATCCAATCCCGGATCTTCTTCTTCGAAATGGTTATGTAAGAATATCTCTCTAGTGCTTGCTATGATGCCACTATCATGAGCTTCAGCTATTATCGCCTTTGTACGAGGGGGCATTTGGGTTTTCCTTAAGATAGTCAACCATCTTTTTTCTCACCTGAGACATTACCATTCTGTCTTTGAACATCTTAGCTATACCTATCCGAAATCGGTAAGGGGTAAAAACATCAATGGACTCTACACCTTCTACGTTGGAAATGATGCGAAAAAACTGAGGGGTTATTTTGAAATTAGTATGTCCTACCCAAAACTTGAAGTAGGTGCTTGCAAGAGAATGCTCCGTAAGGGGGAGCACTCCAAAGGGGGTAAAAATGGTCTGAATATTTTTAAATTTTTTGAACTCTGATCCCAAATCTTCTTCAAAAGAGAAAGCGTCTCCTTCTCTTGGGGCCTCCTCTTCTATTACACTGATTTCCGTTTCTTCTGGGCTATAAGCATCTGTCCACTTTTCCCAATAAACATCGTATCCACTTGGAGTCGGTATATTTTCATGCATAGTCTATCCTTCCGTGTTGAGTAAGGCAGCCTACTTCATCAATATCGGGATCAATATCTATCATATAAAGACACCGTTTGCACACATACACACTGTAATTTTCTTTCTTAATTTCAAATTCAACAGTCCTATTGCAAATATTCCCTTTCCCGTCGTCATACTCACAAAATTCAATTAGCATTTGGGTCACCTTTAAATCTAAATACATCAGCCGGGCTAATCAATGGTCTTTCCTCTGAATCATTGAGTTCCTTTTTCTGTAGCTCACGCATAATATTCCAAGTTTTAAGAACATTTGTGTAGAACTCCATCTTGCTTGGAGAATCACACCAACACTTCAAGCTTTCTGCAAGGAATTGGGTCATGTGCCCTTCGCTAATATAACATAGCAACATTCCTAGAATTTCTGACGACATTTCCGTATCGTCTTCCACGCTTAAAATTACATTAAAGTCTCCGGTTTGGGAGTCCCAAAAAAAGTTAATGCATCCCGAGACATTGGACAGGTCAGGCACAACGTCAGAGGTGGTGCTCTTATTAGATTTTATTAAATTTTTAAGATATCGGAATAGGTCTTTCATACTATATTATACCCCGTTTTTACACAAAAAAGGCTGCCTAAAGGCAGCCAAGATGCACTTCTGTCTTTACTGTTTGCTTAAACGGCCTGTAGTTTCGACTGATCAAAAAAGAACCATCTCTTATAATGCTCCACCTTGTCGGCTGAGTTTACGTGGCCTAAGTATTCGACGAGAGCCTCTAGAGAGCCAAATATGTGTTCATGGGGCAACATAAAAAATAGCCAGTTAGGAGCGTGTTCTTTCCCTTGCTGGCACCATATGAGGACAGGCTTCTTTTGACTATTGGCAATCGTAATCTCTTCATAGGTTCCACAGGCATGAACATTCGTGTCAATACTAGCAATAACAAAATCAGAAATATCTATGCAGCGGAGATCTAAAGTCCTTATAACGCCATACTCTTTTCTGATCCTATCAAATTGACCAGTTTTTTTATAGCTATCAATTAAAACCCTGCTTTCTGTATCTTCAATCCCCACCTCTATAGGTTTATCACAGGGGTTTAAGACTCTAACTCCTAAATTAAGCAGAAGAGGAGTTGTTCTTTTTCTCCATTCCAAGCCCCCATCGGGTACTCTGTCCATAGCCCCAGCCAAATAAGTTCTCATCCCGTTAAGGCGGTTCATCCTCCTGTACTCCCGAAGCCCCCTTCTCTTCTGGGGCTTTCATTTAAAGTTTCCACTTCCTCAATGCTAAACGAAGGGACTTCTTGAAAAATAATTTGGGCTATTCTGTCGTGTCTGTTAATATCAACCATCTCAAAGCTAGAGTTATAAAGACATACTTTTACGACACCACGGTATCCTGAATCTATAACCCCTGCGAAGACATCAATGCCTTTTTTAACCGAGAGACCTGACCTTGGCCAAATCAATCCCACATAGCCTTCTGGTATTTCAAGCTTGATTCCTGTATCAACAAGTCTTCGTGTCCAAGTTCCTATCGTACAGTCTTCGTTGGCATATAAATCCCAGCCTGCGTCTGAAGAGTGGCTCTTTGAGGGAAGAGGAATGTGTGGACATACCTTTTGCACTTTAATTAGCATATAATATATCCCCTAGCTTTTGGGCTGTTGCGTCCCAAGAAAATTCTTTGGAGCTTTGTATACCTTCTTCATTAACAATTCTTGCTTTGTTGTTTTGTTTCCATTCCTTATAGATGTTTTGCATGTGGACAACGAATTCTTGCTCCACTCCCTCCAAGGATGCCCAGTCAGCAAATCCATCGAAAAATATCCCGTCGTGTGCGGGCTCATTTTTAAGAGGAGTTACTAACATGCTATTTTTAGCGTTACAAAATTCGGTATGTGCAGAATAGTTTGTAGTGATAATATGCTTTCCAGCAGCCATTAGCTCTAGAATTTCTAAATTCCATCCCTCTGCTCGGCTTGGAAATACTCCACAATCCACAGTATTCATTATAGAAGCTACCTCCTGCTGGGACTGAACGCGACCTATGAGGCGAACTCTTGGATCTTGTTTGTACAAGTTTTCCCATTGAGCTTCTTGCTCTGGAGAAAGATGAACGTTGTGGCACATCATCCATAACTCAACATCTGATTCGTTTTTAAACGCTTCTTGGAAAAGGAATATAAGGAGGTCATGACCTTTCCTTTTTTCCCATTTTCCACAGTTAAAAAAAATAAATTTGTCGGAAGGGGAAGGCATGCCCCCAGAAAATATAGAGGCATCTACCCCAAGAGGAACCGTATGGACGACAGAAGAAGGAACCTCTCTTTCTACAATCTCCTTGGCCCATTCTGAAGCAACAATAATCTCATCACAGGAAGAAAGGTGGTTTTTGCGATTATCATCAAATCTATTGAGTTCAAAAAATGGAAAACCAAGAAACTTACCCTTTCCTATTCTCTCCCCCATGAGATGCTCATGCCATATCTTTAGGCATGGGGCTTTATAATCAAAGCTGCCTTGCGCCTGAAGCAAAGGAGATATATCATCGGCTTCTTGTTGAGAAGAAAAATTAGGCTGACCGATAGGAAATAGAGATATGTTTGATCCTCTTTTGGAGAGGGCTTTGCATATATTAATAGACGCCACTCCATAGCCTAGGTTGTTGACGGGAGCTAACACGTTAATGTTCTTCGTCATAATCCTCTTCTTTTATGATAATCCTACAAAGAAAAATGGAAGGGGTGGATTTCCAGTTATGTTACCACCAACGTTTTAGGGCAAGTTCTGGCAACCTTTTGACAGGCTTCCCTACTTTGTACCATCCACCGATGCCTCATCCATTCGGACATACTCACCGGATCGTGTGCTTTACCGCCACTTGCTTGCTGCGGTATTTCAGCCACCTTCCTAAACGAGGAGCTACCTCGTTAACTACTAAAATGGAGTATCATCTTCGGTTTCTGAAGATGCGCCTACTGCTACAGGTGATGCGGCACTTTGTTCCGCATTTCGCTGTGGGTTGGGATTGGAGGGCGTAAGATTTACGCTTTCCGCAACTACGGTAAGCTTACTACGCTTAACACCTTCGTCAGTTTCCCAACTATTTAGTTTAAGCCGTCCCTCTACCATGACGTGACGACCTTTTGTAAGCATTGGGCTGAGAGTCTCAGCTTGCTTGCCCCAGATTGTAACGTCAACAAAGGTGGCATCTTCTTGGCGTTCGCCATTCTTTGTCCAGATACGGTTAGAAACCACGCTGATATCTGTCACAGGAGTTCCTGCGGGAGTTTCGCGCAGCTCACTATTCCTAGTAACTCTACCAGTAATAATAACTTTATTTACATCGCTCATTTAAAAAGTTCCTTAAAAATTTTCAGATAGATAGCCCACGATAACGGAGGGCTTTTCGAGTGAGACGCCGTGCATAGGTAGCGCCATGCGTTCTAACAAGCTGTCTAAATTCACCGGCACATTCAGAGAATGCAAGAGATTTAGTTGTTTGGCTAACAGAAGCTTTGCCTACGGCAAAATTGTAAAGAATTCGCTGAGTCTTTCTTGTCTCCAGCATCATTGTCCAATTAGTAGTTTCCGCAGTTTTCATCACTTTTCCTTTATAAAAAATCCACAATCAATTAAAAAAGCCGCTTGACTAAAGGTATTATACCTCGCAAGCGGCGAAAGGGAAGAAAAAAATCTAAAAATTACTATTTTTTACCATAAAGGCTTTGAATTTCTGCAATATCGCTTGCTTGAGGTATCAAAGCGTCATTAATATAGGGGTACATCAGTGTGCCTTTCACTCTGGAATGGCCAAGTCCGAGCAAATGGCCTATCTCGTGGGCTGCAACCGCCTGAAGAATGATTCCATATTCTGAGTCCGGTAACACCCAATTTTCTGCTAAGTCGAACATACTTACAAGTTGACCATTATAATTGCCCCGTGGCGGCATCTGTGCCCACGCCAAGACCCCGCCCCTTCTACCAAAGCTAGATCTGCGGCGTCGGCTAACGCCAATAACGAAATCAGCCTTTTCCCGAGAATCAATTGTCGCAAAAGTAAGGGGAGATACCTCTGACCAAGAATCAAATGCTAACCGAAACTGGGTGTCCCAAATTTCTGCATCCATGTCATTCGTGTCACGACCTGACATAAAATAAGTCAAATGATTTTTGCCCCATTTATCCGGAGCTCGATTAAATTTTTTGTTATAATTTCGAGTAGTTTTAACACCGCAACGACAGCCTCGGTTTCTTATGGCCCCATTGGCAGCTTCTATGGAAAAGCCAAAGGTAGCTCCTAAGCCTCCTAAACCATACAATAAAATATTTCTTCTAGATATAAGGTTCACTGTGACACCTTGCCTTTCTATTTTAGATATCAGAAGTCCTTGGGGAAAATCTCCTAACGCTCTATTATATAC
>Ga0208179_1000731_pt1 | contig 19262 bp, 31 predicted proteins | sample Malvired_Geostar_FD_184238 | JGI IMG/M metagenome (GOLD analysis project Ga0208179, IMG submission 184238) | Marine viral communities from the Global Malaspina Expedition - Malaspina viral metaG DeepMed_Geostar (SPAdes) (version 2) | ecosystem: Environmental > Aquatic > Marine > Oceanic | place...
ATATTGGAGTGAGAGGACGCTCCAGTGAGCAGGCTATCCATTAACTGCTTAAGGCATTTGACTCTGTCCTTTGTCATAACAAATATGGACAAAAAGGGAGAGGTATCCTCAGATAATTTTTGATCTAATTGATCCATAGTCAAACTCTTCATCAGTTAGGTACAGATTGTCTTTGATATACTGCTTAAGCCCGTCATTGATGCAGTGATCATTCTCGTCATACTGTGAATGGTCGTGGACGAGAACGCCTCGGCATTCCTCAAAGCCAAGTCCTAGGGACTTAGCTTGCTGATTCTCAAACCTATCCATGTAGCTGTTTATGGCAAAGGGGTGGTCGTATGACTTCCTGCCGCTGGTGGCTATCCATTCTGAGGGATTGAAGCCGCTGCTACGCCCATCCATTTCTGTAAGGTGACTTACACGTATGTCGGTCCTGTGAACCCAATTGGTTTGCAGGGCCGCTGCAACGAATGTGAGGGTAGATTCAGTGCAGAAACCTGCAAAGATATCCGGTAAAATTCTACCGTAAAAAGACATGATCTCATCAGAAAATATCTGGCAGTGCAGATTTACAGAAGACCCCACAGAAACAACGCCGTTGCCGAGAATCCCTCGGCCAGCGTCATATCCTAGGTCTCTTAAAGGGCCAGTATCCACAGCAACCCCACCGTCATCATCTACATCGGCAGAGACCATTGATATGTGGCATTGTTGCTGGAATGTTTGGATAAGATCATATATGACATCTTTCCTGTCAAGACTAACCCCTGAGTCTACATACATGTAGCCATCGTAGGGTCCGCACAGTTCCCTCATCTTCAGGGCTGTGTGATTGAACGTCACATTAACGGGAACAATATCTTCGATGCTATTTATTCTTATTTTGTCCCTGAAAAACGAATTAATGAAAGAGAGACACTTTGATGAGTTCCTGCAACTTGAAATCACTACATCCACAGAAATATCTGGACATTCTTGAGCGATAATGCTGTCGATAGACTGTAAATATCGCTGCGTGTCCTCATTCTTGAGGCCGCAAGTATTATATACTGCCAGTAGCTTATTCATGTTACAGCCTGCGACTTCTTGAGTTCCTGTAAGAGATTACGCAGAGAACCCCCTTCTTGATCCCTATCGGAAAGGGTAAGCGGTTTTGTCGGCCACGTTGCCCCTATGTCCGGGTCGTCATACCTTACTGCCCATTGAGCTCCCGTGCCTTTGTAGTGCTCTGACTGTTTGTAATGGAAAATACATTCATCGCTAAGACATAGGTGCGCATTTAAATAGTAAGGTGGAATTAGGATAGATTGACGACTCTTAGAGCTAAGAACCAATTCGATCTTCTCCTCCGTAAATAACCCGTACACGACCATATATACGCGACCATACAGGCACGTTACGAGCTTCCATGTTTCCCCATCTCCATGGAATCCCCTTAAGACACCCTCGCGGGACACAGACGCTTTATCCTCTGTAAATTTTATAGCGTCTGACGGATATTCCTTGTGAATAGAAAAAATTTCCCCTCTTTTTTCTACAAAAGAATCTATATCGCGAACCTCGCATCTATTGTACTGGCTCACTGCTAACGATACCTTCCATTAATTTTTCAGCATGGCGAGAAACGTCCACGGACCAGTAATCTGTACCGTGATTAAATGTCTTCTCTATCATTTCTAGTGCGGTTTCGTCCTTGGCGGCAATCGCCTCCTCGCTAGAATGAAAGACGTGATTAATTTTTATAAAGTCGAAGTAAACAGTCCTTTTTATGGCGTTGTATATCCTGTAGGTTCCTACGTCCGCTCCATGTGCAGGAAACCTCTCTTCCATAAAGAAGCCCAAAGTATTGATCGCTTTTTTGGATATCATTGGAAATGATGCGTAGAGCTTTGAACCCACCTTGTCTATGCTGTTGTCGCTTGTGGCAATATAAAAGATGCCGTCTTTCCAAGTTTGATGTATACGATGGATTTCCGTCCTAGCCATATCATCCCAGTCCTCGGTAAGAAACTCACAATCATCATTAAGCACCATTACAAAATCGCCGTGACAAGATCTGGCTAGGAAATTTAAGTAACAGTGCATGTTGTGTTGGCGAGGCCGAAAAATTGTGCGACAGAAGGGGTACTCTTCTTCGAGTCCCTGCGCAACGGCAAGTGATTCTTCATCGTCGATGTCCATTCCAATGATCACTTCCAGTTTTTCAATCTGCGACGTAGTCTGTTTAATAGATGCCAATAAATTGGCAAGCATGAATGTTCTCTTACGAGACAATAAGACTATAGAAAAGTTCATCTGTTACTCCTTAGTCGCCCTTAATTATTCTATAAGAATCCTCATCGAAGTGTTCTGTGGAAAACTCATACATATATGTGTCCTCAAGAGCTAGCATCTGATGCCGAAGTCCCACCGGCACATAAAAAGAATCCCCAGATGACAAAATTATTCTGTCGGAAAAATCTATATTGTCGCCTTTACCGTGAGACACTTGTAGCTTGCCTTGGTGAACGTGAAAGGTCTCATCTTTTAGCTTGTGGTAATGCCAGCTACATCTCTTACCTTTCTTGAAGAATAACAGCTTTCCGCAGTATTCCTCTTTATTTACAATCCAATGTTCATATCCCCATCCTTTAGGGACAAACTTGTCACATACTGTCATTCTATATTCCTGAGACCCCTACGGCTATAAAAGTAAAGGGGACACCACTACCGTCAGTGTCTACTAGAGATATCTCATACTCGGAAGCACTGACTGTCTCTCCGAACCTCTCTATGAAGGAGAATGTGGAGTTGGGCGCAATTTTCAAGTTGCCAGACTGTCCATTAAAAAGACCTGAGAATCCGTTTGCTCCCGTAGCCCTAACGTGCATATTGGCGATTTGATTCGAGTCGCTTATTCCAGAATCGCCGGGTCCGTTCCATCCATTCTTAATCAGCACAGCTTTGACATTGGAAAAGTCTACCGTGCTAGTTCCTCCGAACGCTTCTTTTGATAGCGAGTTGAAGGACAGGATAGTCTCACCGGCAGCGGGCAATGCTCCAGTGAATCTAACAGCGGCGTTGATTTCCCCCGTGCCAGTTCCGGCAGCCAAGGCTAAAGAGTGGCCCAGACTGCTAGTTTCGTTAAGGTTGGAGTTGGTGTTGCTGTCAAGAAAAGTATATGAACAATCAGAAGTGACTGTAGCTGTGACAGAAATAGCCATGATACCCTCTCTCAAAAAATATTACATATCTAGTGTGTTCTGCTCATATACAATTGTGCTGTCTGAAAACGCTGCCGCAGCAAACTGTACCCCGAAAGGACAGTGTGTAGCATGAGCAAGTAGCTTTTCATCTAGCGTCATTGGGTCCAGAGATTCATACTCTCCGTTATACCAAAACTTAGTTTCTGTTTCATCATGTGTCATACATCTGCATGAAAACATAACGTGAACGCCATCCTCTTCGATTTGCGCCACCTGCGCAATGGACCAAGGATATCAGTCGAATGGCTCTTTGCCCGGCAATGGGGTTTGTGTTCTCTGTACCCAATCGTTGACTTTAATCATATTTACAAGCCTCTCCTATCTAAAGTGAATTCCAAGACCTATATTTCTTGATCTGAAGATGCCGAATCTCAGGCCAACTCCGACGCCGTAACCACGACTGTTAGGGGGAAGTATAATGTTGCCGCGATGGTGGTAGCGAGGGTTGTGGCATCCGATGTGAGCGTGTGGGATGAGATGGGGTGAGAAGAGATGCCTTCTAGGACTTCTCTCATAAAAAGGAGTTACCCCAAGATACAACCCGTGGCCTTGTCGGAACACTTTTCTTTGGCGACTGTCGCACTTGTCAGAGGCGTCAGCATCAGGAGGAAACGACAAAAAGGCAAAAGAAAACAGGCATGCGATTACAATAAACAGTTTATTCATAGATATACTCCTAATTAAACACTAAAACTTTCCCCGCAGCCACAACTTGTTGCTGCGTTTGGGTTATTAAAAGCGAACCCTCGCTTAGACAAATCCTCTATCCAGTCAATAGTTGTACCATCAATGAACAGTTCCGCCTTCTTTTCGACCACAATGGTTAGCCCATCTTGCTCGTATCTGTTATGGGTTTTTTCTGAATACTCTGATTGTTCCACAAATCCCAACTTGTATTCAAAACCAGAGCATCCACCACCAGTAACACCAACCCGTAGAAGCCTGTTGGTTGCTTCAGGAAGATCTTCCATCGCCTTCCTTACCTCTTTAACTGCTTTGTCTGTCAGCGTTATCACAGGATTACCTTTGCATCACTTTCCACAAAATATCTTGGACGACCAGCGAAGTCAGTCTTCTGAGTCTGCGGATCAATTCCAAAATGAGCAAACAAAGTGGCAGTAACATCCTTCGGTCCAAACGGATCACTCTTTGGAGTTTCCACCTTGGAGGTAGACTCCCCAATCGCCCTGCCCATATCGAATTCCCCACCACTAAGCATAAGTGGACTAAGCTGCGGCCAGTGGTCTCTGCCGCCATTCTTATTGACACGATAGGTTCGGCCAAACTCTCCCGTTACCACTAGCAGCACATTCTTACTCATACCTCTGTCTTGCAGATCATCAATAAAGGTAGACAGGGCATGGTCAAGAGGAGGCATTCTTCCATCAAGGGACTTGGCGATATTGCTATGCATATCCCAGCCTCCATAATGGATGGTTACGAACTTAGTGCCATTTTCAACGAGCCTGCGAGCTAGAAGCATTTGCTCGCCAAGACCGCTACCATACTTATCGCGGCTTGGTTCTGGCTCTTTCTTTAGGTCAAAGGCTTCGCTAGCCTTACCAAGAATAAGCCCAAATGATTGCTTACGCAAGTCAGGCCAGATTTCCAGATCATTCTCAATCTTGAGCTTGTCTAGGCCGCCGATCAAATTACGCCTTTCAAGAAAGCGATTGTTTTCTACTCTAGACTTGAGGTTTTCAACACCCTCACCGCTTGCCTCGTAGGGCTTATACTGACCACCCAGCCAAGCAGGTCCGTCAAAGGTAATGCCATTAATCTTAACATATGTTGGCATACCACTCAGGGGGTGATTAGCTCCATACGTTGAAGACATAATAGAACCGTATGACGGCTCTTGCTGCATTGACTGTGGAGTATTGTCACTTGAATTATGACCAGTCATTACCCAGTGAGTGCCAGTTCTGTGGCTGGAGTTCCTGTGAGCGAACGACCTAACTACTGAAATCTTATCTCCTCTGGCAGCTAGCTTAAGGAAGTTGCCACCAAGTAGAAAGTCTCCCTTGGTCATAATTGCCCCATTGGTAGATCGCACTCCTTCTGGAGCCATTGGCTTGGGGTCAAAAGTTTCAATATGAGTTGCGCCACCGCCCAGCCACAACCAAACTACCGACTTCTCTCCAGTAGGAAGATTTGCCGCATTAGCATCCGTCAGGCCTACGGAAGAAAGAGCAGCACTGATACCACCAACCTTCATGAAATCCCGTCTATTAAATTGCACGTTCAACATCGCTGTTCTCCTGTCGTTTATGATTTGCCTATTTTAAAAAAACTCAGGTGCCATATAGTCATCTTGACTGTTGCTTGACAGCCTTCTTTCAAGTTTTTTGATCTTCTTTAGAAGACCTTTCTTTTTCTTCTTGAGTTTCTCTAGTTCTTGGCGGCTGTTGACTCGATCAATTGCCATCTCGATCTCGTATACGTTATCTTGCATACGACAGATCTGTTTGTTAAGTTTCATAAGGCCAAGTTTCCGCTAGAACAGAATTAACACCATCCATTGAAATTAACCACCTTCCATATTTACCAGTTTTTGTAGATGTTACTATAATATATCCATCGCTGTCACAATTTTGGCTTACCAGATCAGATAGATTCTGCGTAGCGATAGAGAAATCCTTATGTCCTCTTTCTGGCGTATCAACTCCAAGAAGCCTTCCGCGTATCTTTAAACTAACATTGTACCCTAAATCCACTTCTAAGTCCAGCGTGTCACCATCTATGACCCTAGAAACCTTAGCCCTGCGAACGTATGGGTCTGCTGCTTTTCTAGCCATTTTATACACATTTCAAAGAGCAATCCTCCCTTTGGGAGTTTTCGCCACCTTGCCTTTCTGTAAAAGCCACGGTTCAATTATACCCTCAACAGTTGTCCTATCTATCCCGCAAAGCGAACAAATTGTTTCAATACCTATAGGTTTTCCGCTTTTTCTTAGAACTTTTAAGTATGAATGATCCATGTCTGTCAGACCATCACGGTCAACTCCTCGCATCTCCATAGCGGCCCCTACGTCGCCCTCAGAGAGCCTCGGAACCCCCTTGGCGATATGGTAGTCGCGTAGCCATTCCAAGGACGCATGGAGGATTCTCGGAGTCCCTCTGGATGTGTTGACAACTAGGTCTACGGCGGAATCAGTCATCTGTAGGTCTAGTTCGGGAAGTCGTTTCTTCGCTATCTGTAACAGGTCTACATTATTATATAGTGTCAGCACAAATTTGTGTTTAAACCTGTCAATTAAGGGCTTGGATAGAGAGCCAAATTCGGTGGTGGCTCCTACAAATGTAAACTGTGGAATTTCTATGCTAATGGCGGCTTCCTCTTCGTCGCTGTTTGCGGTTGACATATCCACTCGGAAATCTTCTACGACGGGATACATGAACTCCTCTACAATGTTTGTCATCCTATGTATCTCGTCTACAAAGAAAATAGACTTGTCTTTTATTCTCATCAAATATGGCAAGATGCTTTTGATAGTTCTGAGATTGGCTCCATTGGCGATCTGTATAGGCTTATCCATTTCATTGGCTAGAGCAGTTGCAATAGTAGTCTTTCCTACGCCGGGAGGGCCGTAGAATAAGATATGCCCCAAACAGGCTTCTCTTGCTATCGCGCTTTGTATGCTGATCTGGAGAGCCTCTACGGCCTTGTGTTGGCCGAGCAGGTCACATAAATGGGTTGGGCGGAAATCACTCATGAGCGGCTAGAGCCTCCTGTACAACTTGTTCAAGACCATATCCCTCTTTGTAAACTTGGTCTATAAGTTTCTTTGCTTCTTTTTTACTGAATCCCTGTGCAACCAAGATTCTTTTGGCACTTCTTAAAATAGCACCCCTGCGTTCCGCAGAAGGCTTTACATTGATAAGTAAGGGTGGTACTGATGATTTAGTATCACATTGCGGACATTCATGGACTAGCTCCTTAGATCTAGGAATATCATCATTAAAGTATGTTGTTGGAGCATAACAGTTGGGACATTCTATATACAATACCACTTCATACTTTTTTAGTATCACTCTTTTCATTATTGGTGTATCCATAGTTGAATAAACAGAAAAATTAACTCAAGTGGGAGTGAAGATATGGGTTCCGCATTAGAATGTCTAGATATCAGATGTGACATAGGCATCATAAAGTTCGGTCGAGAACGAGCCGTAAGATGTTTGGGCGCCATTACCGACAGTGCCGGGGAAGGTGGTAGAGCTATACCTCTTGGCACTAATCCCAAAGGTTGTACACAATACTCTGCATCTCAGCTTATAGATCATTATGACAATGTCCTTGGGGCATATTCTCCGTGTTCATTATTTGAAGCAGGAACAATTGATCTTAACCCTGATAGTGGTGAGGCGAACGTCACGCTTCGGCCTTGCTGTGGCGACAATCCTCCTAATGCTACAGATTCGTTTGCTACAAGAGGTTCTGATATGCCTCAAAACTGTACGGATTACGTTAGGTTCTCGGTCCAGTTTTCGAACGGTGTGATTCGGTGCAAACAGCCCATGTTCGTTAATGATCCTTGTGAGGACTGCAAAACTGTCTTTGTGGGCGACCCGCTGTATCTAGACATTGGCTGGAAAGCAATTAGAATACTATCACCAGATAGGTGTCATATAGTCCCAGCCGCACAGTTGCCAGCGCAGCAGGTGACGAGCATTAAAATTGAGGGAGCATGGGATGGTGCTGGGAAAGTATTTACTCTTACTGATGAATGTAAAAATGGTCTAAGCAACCTAACATTGTGCCTTTGGGGCGACTTTTATCACAGACCAACGGATAATGTAGTATATGATATCGTGTTTCGATTAAGGGCTGGTGGTGGTGATGGAGGTATCTTCAAAGGCACCTCTGGTGGGTCGACGATTGACTATCCTTTCGATGGCTGTTACTGTCTTACTAAGCCGGTGCCGCATGTCGGGAACCTCCGTAAGCATTGCAAAAACTGGAGGTTTCAGATCTCAGTCTCTAAAAGTTCTGTTGCCTGTCATCTTTCAATACCTAGTAAGCATAATCGTGGGCAGAATCATGACGGTCCTTGGGGAGATGTCGGTAGTGACACAAAAAAAGAGGGCAGTTCGGATTCTCCATGTGAGTTGTTAAAGCAAGCTGCTATGGATACTGCTGCTAGAGGTGACTTCTCAGCAGGAAACTTTTGTCAGCCAGCTGGAACTAAGGGTTCTTCAAGTGATCGAGGAATGCCTCCTAAAGCTATGAACAATGCGATGGGTGGAGATCCTGTGTTGTTTGAATCCACAGTGACAGATAGCAGAATCAATACTGGCAATTGTCCTGAAGGTCTAGCTGGTTATGGAAGTGCCGGTAGTCCCACGACTATTAATATGTGGGATAGCAACCCCAAAGGGTATGGCCTAGGCTCATTCTATGTGTCAGGAGTTGCGGAAAGCTATAGTTATGTTAGCTGGACTGGAGGGGCGGCTGTAACTGGATCAAAAATACTAAACCCGTCTGGTGCGCCGAACTGGTATCCTCGGATGGCTAGTGATGGGACTATAAACGCTTGTGCTAGCGGCACGGGTAATGAGACTGGTGTAGTACCGGAAAACTATCCCCCCGGTATGGGTGGTGAAATTCCTGAGCCTCCTGCGGCTTAAGATAGAACAACAGGTGCGGAGAAAGCTAATCCTCTCCGCACCTGTTTTTTTGTTAGCTACAAGCTAATTGTTTCTGACGTTCCAGACATGAAGATTATCGCCATAGTCTGAGAAGTCATCTTCTTCTTCATATCGCCATTCTTCACCGTCATCCGTATAGAGATTATACTCCATAACTCCTTCGTAGTCGCGGACAACGGTATATTCGCAAGTACGAAGTTTCTGGCAGTCAGAACAGTGGGGGACGCTTACGACGTTCTCTGGACTGATCTTAACGATGATAACCCTGTCGCTCTCAGGAGAGTCATGGAAGCTACCGTAGGACTGGACGTACTCCAGAGTCCCTGCGTGAAGGCCAGCAGAGCAGCCGTTGTTCCTGTCATCATCGACAGAAAATCGCTTCATCTTGGCGACAGTTCCCACGGCGTTGTTATAAGCCCCACTCCACTTGTCGGTGTAGTCGTGCTTAACGGCCTTGTATGCAAGGAAGTCTCCATCTTCAGTAAGAGGAAGGTTCTTATGCTCAAGGAAGTCGAACAACTCTCTCCTAGCAGCAAAGCTAGGATTCTGCATCATCTTCTCCATGAAGTTCAGCAAAGGTTCCACAGGAAGTCCTTCTCCCATGAAGACGAGAATTCTCTCTGTAAGACTGTTGTGGACTTCTTCACCATCGTAGAGAACACAGCCGTCTTTGACTTCAATAAGACCTGACTCAGAAGTGTAATCTTGAATCGCAACAGCCTTGTCGATAAGGGTGAGAAGTTCATCCTCAGTAGCATTGTTACGCAAGGCATCCATAACAGTAGCGTGTTGGCTATCTTCGACGTTAATAAAGTATTGCTCGCCAAAGAGGATAAGGGTAATGTTACCGTCGCCAGAGATCATATAAGGCACGTTAGCCATGATTAGTTTCCTTTGTTTTCTTTGTAAAAGTCAATAGCGTTAATCACTTCAATAAAAGAGTTTACTTTTCCAGCATCTCCTCGGTATGAGAGTTCGTACAGGCAGTTATCCAGAAAATACCCGTACCTGTTCTGAACTTTAGCTTGCAGATTGACTATCTCCTTGTTCTTTTCCTTAGAGTCCTTAAGATCCAGAGGATATTCGGATATTGACACAATCCTTCGCAATGCGTGAGTGTTCATCTTAGTCTCAGAGGCGAGTTTAACAAAGTCCAGCATCTTTTGGAAGGGACTATCGAGGAAGTCGATCTTCTTCGTTCCATCCTTTATTATCTTCAGATAAGATGCTATGTGGTCAATTTCCTCCCGACTATTAGAGTTGGTCATAGCCAAGAGCGTCTCAGGCTTATCAAACTGCTCACACTGTTTGTAAAGCCACTGTTTAAGAGTGATTGCCCCTTTCTTTTTAGAAAGTTTGTTGATATCCTTTGACTTGACTGCATAAATATCGGGTACATCAATTCCTAGATCCCCCAAGTCCCCGATGACCTGACTTTCTAGAGATATGCTTCTGCCTTCAGTGCTGATCTCATAATTGTGAAACTGGACGTAGACAAACTCCGCTGAATCTTCCTTAAGGATATCTACCTCGATCCAGTATCTAGACTTATAGTTTCGTCGCCAGCCACCATTTCTCTCTGGACTAAACTTATAGCAATCAATAGTAGTCCTTAGAGGCGCACCTCCCCTTCCTCCCCTCTTATAAGTTCCAGCAGGAGGGTCGGGAAGTTCACTAGCAAGGTATACAACTTGGTCTTCTGGAGAGCATCCAAGTTCCTCCATAACCTCTTCCATGCTTTCGGCTACCACAAGATAGACGTTCTTACCATGCTCATGGCAAAAGTGTCTGGAGCGACTATCAAACTTACTCTTGATGTCTTTGATGACAACTGCGGTCTTGTGATTAATAGGTACAGTGTTATCAGGTTGTCTTGAGCATTTGACTCGATGTTCAGTCCAGTATTTCCTAATGACCTCTGGACAGGCAGCGTGTGGGATATCCTTTTCTTTGTACTTTATATTCCCTATAAGTTTTCCAGCATTGTATCCAAGACTGTTTTGAATAGAGTTTAAAAGCAATCTCGCTTGCCATGCATTCTTACAACCGTTTATCTTTTTTCTGCATTGTTCTTGCAGGTCTTCCTTGACTTTATCCAGAGTCTCTCTGATCTTCTTAATAGTTTTTTCGTTATACTCCAGAGCCTCTCTAGACGGAGTGATAGAAATATCACCAATGTCTACACTTACAACAATGCCAGACTGGATTAGATGATTGTAATGGTCATTCCAATCGGTCATAATTTGTTCACGACTAATAGGATAGCCTATATTGCCCATTACTACATAGGATGAGTCGTAGCTAGAGGAGTCCTTGATAATAAACCAATTATCACCGCTAATCAGTTTTTCATATTCAACGATAGAAAAAGAGCCATTTCCAGTGACGTTTGGAACAGTGTCAAAGAAAGTATAGACCTTTGATGCTGTTTCTGCAAAGTCATTGAAGTCGTCTGGTTTTACTGAGAAAGAAATCTCTACTCCATTCTCCTCGCTTGTTTCGTAAGAAGCAAACTCGTTGAGTTCTGGAATAGAATGCTCATTGTAACCCAGAGTGTAGAGGGTCATCGTTCCATCATTGTAGGTCTTGATGTTAAACGAATCAGAATAGGCGAGTGGAGTTTTAGATCCAATTCCAAAGAAGCCAGTCTCACTATTGGTAGAAGTCTTGTCGGACTTCATGTAGTTGATGTAAACATCGTAGATGACATCCTTCGTCATGCCGATGCCGTAGTCCCTGATACGCAAATGTGGATCGAGAGTGTTGGGGAGCTTCACATCGAACTGTCGGTTGGGAATACCGGCTCGAATGTGGGAATCTGCTGCGTTAGCACCAATCTCTTGCAAGATTGCCTTGATTGGGTCAGAATACTGACGTGCAAGCATCTCAAACGCTTTCGCGTTGACCACCATGCCGCATTCAGTCTTCTTTTGAACTCCAGATCGAACGACAGTTTTGAGTTCCTGTGTAGATTTCATTTCTAATCTTTCTCCTACTAGTTAAGAAGTAGCCATTTGGCGACCGGCATTGTTTTATGTGTCCTCCAGTATACACCCTTATCGGCAAAAGTCAACCGTCGTCTTTGTCCCTTTTTTCATTTTTGTCATTTTTTCGTTCTTTTTCCATCAATTCAAGCAACAGTTCAACAACCTCGCCTGCATTAAAGATTATGTCGTCATCGTGATCGTCGAAACCTAGCTCAGAGACTTTATAAACGCCATTAACTGGAACTCCGCGAAAGCGGTGTCTTAAACACTTGAAGCACGCCTGTATCGGACTCTTTGCATCAATCACAGATTCTTCCACTCCATCTGTGACATAGTATTTAGCCATGAGTTATCCCCGACGCTGCTCGTTTGAGTGTACGTTGAGCGCTCTTTATGTTATCATACACATACTGCGGCGACATGCCAAAAGATTCAGAGATATTTTTTACACCCATCTTCTTGCACTTTATTCCCGCCCATGCGCTGAATATCTTTTTAGTATCACCCGTAAGGTGGTCATCTATAAGAGACAAAAGATCCGCCAGACAGGGTGGTTGTTCATCGACGCTGTCTTCAGACCAGAACTCAGAAGTGTCTACGTTTGCTGGGTTCATTCTGGTTTGATGCCTAGGCGCTATTGAGAGTAGCTTTTTGACCTTTTTCTCTTTCAGGTTGGTTTTTTCAGATATCTCTGCTATATCGGATGAGTCAACAGCCCTTATCTTTCGCAACTCTTCGGAGGCTCGTCTACTCATGCTGTATGGCGTCTTTATTGAGTATTTAGCATCATTAATCATATCAATGAAAGAGTTCCTAATATACCAAGTAGCAACAGTGGTAATGTTCCCTTTTTCTATCTGCCAATTATCAACCGCCTTGATTAGGGCTATATTTCCTTCTTGAATAAAGTCTTCGAGGTCTATATGCCTGTTGTTATATCTAAATTTTTTAGCCACATCTATAACTAGAGGGAGGCAGCTATGTATGATCTCATCTCTGGCTTCCTCGTTGCCAGACTGCATTTCAGTGTACAGGCCACGCTGCTCTTCTTTGCTGAGTCTTTTATAGATCTTTTTAACTTCTTCTTGATAGGCATATTTCATTTTAAAGTCCTCGATTTAAGATTTCTGTTTTCGCCATCCGAGTCCCCAAAGGATATGGGCAATATTGTATGCTATTTCTTCAACCCATTCCTCATCCTTAGACCAATCTGCCGCGTGTAGAAGTTCATGCAGCAATACCTCCAGTTCTTCTTGATTTTTTAAATCCGTAGATATTCTTATCTCTTTTCCATGTGTGTCTGGAGAATCACATTCTCCACCAACATCCTCGTCCAGTTCGGTGAAGATTAAATTCCAGTATTTATTGCCTACTTTTATTCTCATCACGCTCTTTACAAAAATCAACCATTGCGCTACCCCGCAGTTAATATAAAAGCGTCCATGTAACCCTGAGAAGATCTTTCAAGCGCGTGGATATCTGTTGCGTTATGCCATAGCTCTCGGTCATCAAGCATTATCATCTCTCCGTCGTCCAATGCGAAGTCCACGATTGGGTGCGAGTCTTTTTCTTTATAAACTAGGACATGGCCCCCTGAGATATTGTATCTCTTGATGCCAATTATAGCGATGTGTTTATAGCCATCCTGATGCACTCCCTCGGGGGATACTTGTGCTAATCTGTTTTTGGTTATAACTCTCATTTGGTGGATTTCTATTTCATGATGTTCTGAAAATCCACTCGACTCCAAGAAAGAGTAGCACATCTCGCGCATTCCGCAACTTTGTACGACATCTTCTTCTAAGTCTTCAAACAAACGATCAACGCCTCCCTGAAAATCGTTGTATTGTTTAGATTGATTAAAAGGCTTTGGCTCTAGAGTTTCATATCTAAAACAGTCATCTTTAGATAGCCTTATTCTTGAGTATCTCCTTAGTCTGTATTTCCCGTCTTTATGGTCCGTCTCGGGAAGTCTGTCGAAGGAGTCTGCAAGAGAATTAACGCCAGCGCCGCTCATCTGTTGAAGTTTAATTTTATGCATGCTTTCCCTTTCTGCATAGTTATTTGTCTATCCTTAAGTGTCATACACCTTTTCAAAATCAAAAAATCTCCAGCGATTATAATGTTCTTTGTCATATCCAGAATTAACTTCGCCTAAGTATTGAATTAGATCGGCCCACTGGGAAAACATATGCTGGTGTGGCATTACCCCGAACATCCAGTTAGGCACATTGTCTTTCCCCTGCTCACACACAATTAGAAGGGGCTTCTTCTGTTGTATGGCGACGAAGGCTTCATGGTAAGAGCCACACATATGCACATCAATGTCCATGTGCATTACCACAAAATGGGCGATATCCACCATTCTTAAGTCGATGGCGGCAATATCTCTCATTGAGCTTTTGACTTCATCAAAGAACCCCTTTTCTTTAGCACACATCATGTTGTCTCTAAAGTCACTGTTCTCCTGAGCGAAGTCTGTGGGCTTGTCGGATGGGTCTAGGACGCCTATGCCCATATTCTTTAGAAGAGGAGTAATGGAGCGTCTCCACTGGACCCCTCCATCAGGGACACGATCCATAGCCCCGCATAGATAGCATACGGTATTTTTTAGTCTATTCAATGTCTTCTTCTCCAGCTAGCATAATAATTTCTTTAGGATTAATAATAGAAACTCTGTGTTGGTGAAATTCCTTCAGCAACACCCTTGCAAGGACAAGCATAAAGTCATCAATCTGTTCTATTGTTGCGTGAACCCTCGGATAGTTTATTGCCGCTATTTCCCATCCGCTTTCTAAGTAGCTTGTTCCAGCGACGAACCTTGTTTTGGTAATACGGAGAGGTATAACGATGTCATACAATTCCTGTTGCTGTCCAATGGCTTTAATGACCTCCTTTTCGCTAATATCTCTTCTGTATATCGCCTTGAAGAGCCTGCTTTTTACGCAGCCCATATATATTTTGCTTTCGTAGTATGGCTCTTTTATCATATCAGAAGGGGTATTTCATTAAAATCGAGTCGAAGTATGCAGGATCATCATATGGAGATTCATTCTCTACAATTTGACAACGACCATGAATGTCTCTCTCGACAAGGGATTCTCCTAGAGAGACACTCTTTCTTATCTGTGAGTCTGTTGGGTTTTGTCCGTTAATTTTATTTTTAAGGTTCTCGCAAGATACGTCTGCTATTTCCGCTGTCAGACGATCTCCTTTAGCATAGGCATAGCAAACAGTGACCATAATTGTGATAAGATTCTGAATCTTTCTTGATAGAATGGACATCCTGCATTGTCGATCAGCCAGTTTTAGTTGATGCTTTAGCATCAGGGAACTAACTTCCCAAGCTGATCGCTGGAGTCCTTTGATTGCAAAGTTGGCATGGTTGACTAAATTTTTATTAAAGCCGATTGGCCTGATTCCACTTTTAGGCAATAGCTTTTCTTTTGCCACCCATTTAATATATGGTAAAAAGGTTCTATAGTTTTTTACTACATCGGCTACAGATGGCTTCTTTTTTCCTTTAGATGCCATTAATTTTCCAATAGGCTCAAAGAAGTTTTTGCCATGTTCTTTTACTAGACTCTTGAAGAACGCCATATTGAGCATATCGCCCTCACCCTCATAGATAAGTGGGGCTAGGACATCGTGGATATTATCCCCTATAATATGACCTTCCAAAAAGGATCTTCCACCATGAGTTTTCATGCAAAGATCTATAGCTGCTTCTTTCTGGCACTCAGAACCAAAGGTCTTTGCTATAATGCACTCTAGCTCTCCTCTGTACCCCTTGTCTATTAAGGATGAACACCATGATACTAGAGCATCGGAAGAAAGGATATAACCAGCTAATCTGGCGGTTCTCTCCTGTACTAATTCCCTGTTCTTAATAGGCTCTCCGTATGTTTGTCTGTATCGAGACCAAGGTAGCATGGATTTTAGCATTGACTTCATGCAGCCAGATGCGTTAGCGCACAACGATATTCGGCCTAGATTAAGCCCGTGATAAGCTACTGTTAGTCCATCTCCTCTGTCTAGACTGATTAAGTTCTCTTTTGGGACTCTATGGTTAGTAAAGATTAGCGAATTGTTATTTAGCCTTCTAAGGGCGTGTATCCTATAATGTCCAATTTTAAACGTATCAGTATCGCTGTCGGGAATCTCTACGAGCAATACTTGAGGCTTCTCGTCTATGTGGCATACGACGGAAACTAAGCCGCCGTAGTATACATTCGTAATAAACAACTTAGTCCCATTGAGAACGTAGTCGTCACCATCCATTATAGCATACGTCTTCAGGGCTGTCAAGTCTGATCCGGCGCAGGGTTCGGTTAAGGCAAATGCAGAAAGAAAAGTGCCGTCTGACAGTCCTTGTAGGTATTTGTCTTTTTGATAATCATTACCAAATGTTCTAACAGGATCTACAGATCCTATACAGCCATGAATTGAACACATACCAGCAACGCTGGGTTCAATACTTGCCATCTTTGTTAGAAACGACGAAAACTCAGAAAAGGATAGGGCTGGCTTATCTGGCAATGGAACCAACAGCCCATAATAGCCACTATCAGCTAACGCTTGAATCACCTCTCTACTTAGCTTGTCGTCGCATGTATACATCATGTCATCTGCCTTGAACTTTCTTACAACATCAAGGCAGTTGTTTAGCATGGCGGAATTAGGTCTGTGGAAGTCAAACTCAAAAAAGTTTTTAGTTGGAAACTCATTGTCCCATACAGCTTTGTAAGCCGGACTATTCTTGGTTTGATATTTATCAGCGAACAATTCTTCAACCTGATCGTCCGCTTCGTCTACCTTCCCTATACTTTCTGATTCTAACGAGCTTTTGCCCCCAAGCTCCATAGCTGTTTGCGCGAATGATTTTTCTTTCATGTGAACCTTCCTTGTTTACTGCTGTTCCAAATTGTAGTCTTTGAGGAATTTATCGACTACGACTTTTGTGGCTATTCTTAAAATTGTTGTAAGTTCAACTAGCGGAATGTCTATGCCGTGACATTGTAGGACTTCCGGCCCTTTGAATACATATTGATAGAAGGTCATAAGCTGATCTTTGGGAGACAGATATGCCCTAGTCTGTATCTCTTTGTCGCCCTCCTTCTGCTTAAACTCATACAATAGCATCTTATCCTTCTCCTCCTATGTCAAGAGTAAAGGGGTGGTCAGGGTCGAGGTGATGCTCAAGGTCTTCGTCCTTATGCAACCCAAGAAGCTCTCGGAGGTATTGTTTTTCTTCATCACTCATTCTTATATACCTGAACCAACACTCTCTCACAATTTGAGATGTCATTCAGCCATCTCGTTTATTGACATTTGTTTGTCTAGTGACTTATAAACTAGATGTGCTATTATTTTTGAGGCAGCTACAAACTTCTCCGCTAAAATCTCATCTCCAGAAGCCATGTAGTCTGAGATAGACTCAATGAACGGATACAAAACAATAGTCATCGCCCTGTTGTCTTCGTCCATGTTGGACATAAATTCTTCGATACCGAAAGTTTTATTCTTGGCATAAACCTCGTGTATTATGCTGTCTATTGTTGCGGACTTTACTTTCGGAAGACTCACTCTCTTTCTCCGTTTAAAAACCTTTGCACTAAATCTTGGCACTCAGGGGTTTTTACTAGCTCGATAAACGATTCTCTTTCTATTGCCTGAGAGTCGTCTCTGCTTAGTCGGAGGCTTTTCTTGAAGGTGCTTAAGGCTTTATATGGAGAGGGATATTTGTATTTGTCGCCAAACATTTTCTTCTGTTTGCGTCCGATATACCACTCTGTTAGCTTGCTAAAAACCCAGAGTTTCCACTCAGGTACGGTCGTGGGAGATACCTTCTGTGACCTTATGCCTCGGTGGTCAATGGTATTTATGATATTATACGCACAATCACTCCATTTGAGGTTGTCTGTTATCTCATCGACGAGGCCAATTTTTAAAGCCTCTGACTCACCTACATTTCTGCCCGAACAGATAAGTTCCATAGCTTTAATAGGGTCTATAATGCGAGGCAGTCGTGTAGTGCCTCCCCACGACGGCAGGATACCGAGCTTGACCTCTGGTAAGGCAAACTTGGCTAATTGGTGAGTAGTATACTCAGTATCTTCTGGAACGGGATTCTCAATTAAAATTCTGGAGGTGCAGCATAAAGCCAACTCTAGGCCCCCACCCATAGTTATGCCCTTCATCACCGCTACTGTTGGGATGTTAAGGTCTTCTATCTTATTAAAGATATCCTGACCCTTCTTTAGTATTTTATCAATGTCCTCATCTGGCGCACCGTGGGCTGAAACAAAATCCTTAACATTTGCTCCGACTACAAATGAACCTTTGGAACTTCTAAAGACTATCCCTCTGTAGCCTTTAATCGCAGGATATCCATAGTGATAGTCAGTGTTTATAATGAAGTTTTCTAAGATATAGTCAAGCTCATCAAGAGTTTCCATATCAAGAATATTATAGGGTCGTTTCGTATGATTGAAATTCACATAGTACACATTGCGATGTGACCATGTTTCAAAATTACGAATAACAAAACCATTGTGAAGCATCATATTCTATCTTCCCTTATAACAAAAAGGCAGCAGGATATCCATAGTAAAAGCTCTGTCATTCTGGATGGATTAAACCCATTAAGAACAGAAGAAAATAAAGCTAGAATACAAGATGCCTTAGCCCATAGAGTCATTGACTACTCCCTTCTTGACTAAATCCAATCTTAATTTTCTTGTGTTTTCTGTCTGTTACAGTTATTTCAACAGGCTTTATCCAGTCTTTTGTCCTAGTCTTTCCATTCCACCACACGCATTGATATTGCACAACATCTTCATCAAGAATAGTGGCTGCAATTATGGTGGCTCTTATGTCATCGTCAAGTGTTACGCAAGTGCCGGGCCTGTGTATTTCCATTAATTCTTCCCTTCGACTTTGTTAACTATACGGTATAGTTGGTCTATAGATAAAATCACATTACTTTTGTAGAATAGCTTGTCGCTTGACTCGCCTCCCTCAAGGCCGTCCATATCCTCCATAGAGTATTCTTTGGAGTGTATCTCTTGTGTGATTGACACTTCTTTTGGAAGTCCATCGTCAGTGTATATGCTCGTTACTATTGTGTAGTCGCCTATGAATTGCTTGTTAGTGTCAATTAATTTACTCAATCTCCCATAAACCAATCTTGCCAATCGGCAGTTAATGAAAAGATGCCCACTAACACTATCGTTGCTATCACCCAGTTAGGCAGGTCTATAAGTTCTTGTAGCATTAGCCTTCTTCCTTTATGGACGGCTTTCATTATAGTCTTCATATGAGAATCCTATCCGTGGACATTCAGTCGTGATCGTTCTCACAATAAGTGTCGAAACAA